>OBXA01002072.1_pt1 | contig 10315 bp, 9 predicted proteins | sample 1538121 | NCBI WGS metagenome assembly OBXA01 (sample SAMEA2580133, study PRJEB22360) | human gut metagenome | biome: human gut; feature: human-associated habitat; material: faeces | place: Denmark | collected 2008/2010 | reverse complement strand
AATTGAAAATGGTTCCGTGTAGAAAGGTAGATATTCTTTGGTGGGTAGTGTTCGGTGGTGCCATGTAATAAATCTGACCGTCAATCAGTTCTGCGCGTTCTCCATTCGGCAAGTTGTAAATATCGTCAATGGTATAGACTCCTTCTTTTGGTAATGGCATAGGGTTACGCTCCTTCCTGTGAGGTATTGTCAGATTCGATAGTTTGTGTAATGGCTCTATTAATAAAACCATTTAAGCTTTCACCATGTATTTCAGCGTGTTTTGATATGTCAGTTTTTTTCCCTTTTGGTACAGTGAGGTTAATTCTATCATAATTGTTACTTATATATTTATTTACTGCTTTTTGTTGGGCTTTGCTTATTTTGCTTTCCTCTGCCATGTGTTTATATTCCTCCTAGTGGGTGACAAAAGACAAAGACACTTATTTCATTATATCCATATTGTATCATTGTTATCTACTTGCGTAAATATATAAATTTCACAAATATATTTGCGCAAATATATAAAACATGCCAATAAGCTATTTGTGCTAATAGATATATACTATATACATAGCAAGGAACAGAAAACAAAAGCAGCCGGGGCAGACAATCCCCACAAACTTACCAGTCGTACCTGTGAGCCACAAGCAATATACACGCAAGACTGGTAGGGGCTGTAAAGAAGGAGAGCACACTATGTCAGAGAGAACATTACTTAAGAAGGTCAATGACCTTAAGGTCCTGGAGGCCCAAAAGAAAGCCATTGAAAAGCAGATGGAACTCCTGCAGGAGGACATCAAGAAGGAGTTGCAGGCCAGGGGACAGGAGGAAACAGAGGTGGGTGACTGGATGGTTAGATTCAAGGCTGTTATCAGCAATAAGTTTAATGCAAGGGCATTTGCCGCCGACCATCCGAAACTCTACCAGAAATACATGGGCCAGTCCCAGACCATGAGATTCACAGTGAAGTAAGCGTATAGGGCTGAGAAAACAAAGTATCCGGCAGAGGGGCGTAACGGCAATTACATAGAGCCTCTGCCGGGGCCACATACCAGGAAAGGAGATTATGATTAAATGGAGCCGATAGCAAAAGCGTTTTAAGGGCCGGGGAACTGGCCTTTTTTTTATGCGGATATTTGATTGTGGGGAAATTGTGGGTACGGCTTGCATTCCCGCCCAAAATATGCTACACTATCCCCTGCAATAAGGCCGCAGATTCCCTGTCATTATCAGCATTTCCGGGACAATCTGCAACAAACGACTGGTGTGTTCGAGACCTTCCACACCTAAAACAAAACTAAAGGAGACAACAGAATATGAGACAAAACAACAGGAAACTGTACGGACTGGCCCAGGGGGCCATGATTGCAGCCATCTATGTGGCGCTTACCATGGTATTCGCGCCCATCAGCTTCGGCCCGGTCCAGAATCGCGGAGGCGCTTTGCATACTGCCGTTCTTTACGCCGGCAGCCGTGCCCGGACTATTTGTGGGCTGCCTGCTTTCCAACCTGCTCTGCGGGGCCATGCCCCTGGACGTGGTATTCGGAAGCCTGGCCACGCTTATTGGCGCAGCCGGTTCATGGTATCTGAGAAAGCACAAGTGGTGCGTGTGCATTCCTCCAATTATGGCCAACACCATTATCATTCCATGGGTGTACGATATGCCTATGGTTCTGAGGATATGATTCTTATGGCCATGGTGACAGTTGGAATCGGAGAGATTCTCGCAATCGGCGTGCTGGGCAATACGCTGCTGATTATACTTGAGCGGTATAAGAACCTGGTTTTCAGGCAGCAGGCGGCATAGTCGCTGTAAGGAGACAAGAAATTTGAAACAATTGGGAGAGGACCGGGATTCGGCGCCTCTCCTTAATTTAATACGCAAAAACGTTTTGGAAAGCGGGTGAGCAGGCTCAAGCCGCGGCCAAAGCACATATCCTATATCAGGTCTGTTAAGGAGGAATGCCGGAGAGCCGGTATTTCTCCATTTTTTATATAGCTTTTCGATTTTTTTTTGATATAATAAGGAAGAGATATTTTTGTGCAGGAAAATGTATGACAGGCACAGGGAAGGATTATTGATTATGTATCAGATAGATTTTAATAAACCAGAACATGTACACTTTATCGGAATCGGAGGCATCAGCATGAGCGGCCTGGCAGAAATACTTTTGGATGAGGGATTTTCCATATCCGGCTCCGATTCCCATGAGACGGCCCTGACGGAGCGTCTTGAGAAGAAGGGAGCACGGGTATATTACGGGCAGAGGGCGGCCAATATTGAGAGGGAGCCGGGAATCAGCGTGGTGGTGTATACGGCAGCTATCCATGAAGATAATCCGGAGTTCAGGGCAGCCAGGGATCAGGGGCTGCCCATGCTTTCCAGGGCAGAGCTTTTGGGGGAGCTGATGCGCAATTACAAAGAAGCCATAGCCATTTCAGGAACCCATGGTAAGACTACCACCACATCCATGCTCACGGATATTCTCCTGGCAGGGGACTTGGATCCCACTATCTCTGTGGGAGGTATTCTAAAGGACATAGGAGGCAACATCCGTGTGGGCGGTCCTGATTTGTTTGTGACAGAGGCATGTGAATATACCAACAGTTTCCTGTCCTTTTATCCCACCATGGAGGTTATACTGAATGTTGAGGAGGACCATCTGGACTTTTTTAAGGATATTGAGGACATACGCCATTCCTTCCGTCTGTTTGCCGACAAGCTTCCTGCCAAAGGACTTCTGGTGGTAAACAGCGGAATCGAGAAGGTGGAGGAAATCACCAAGGGCCTCAATTGCAGAGTGGTTACCTTCGGAAAGGACCTTTCCAGCACCTACACGGCCAGGAACATAACATATGACGGGTTTGCCAGGCCCTCCTATGACCTGGTAATCCAGGGAGAGGCAGTGAGCCGCATCACTCTGGGCGTCACAGGAGAGCACAATGTATATAATTCCCTGGCAGCCATTGCCGTCGCACTGGAGCTGGGAGTGGGATTTGACGCCATTATGTCGGGGCTGGGAAAATTCACTGGCACGGACAGACGGTTTGAGAAAAAGGGAGAGGTGGCAGGTGTTACGGTTATTGACGACTATGCCCATCACCCACAGGAGATAAGGGCAACCCTGGCGGCGGCCCGGAATTATCCTCACAGGAAGCTGTGGTGCGTGTTCCAGCCCCATACTTATACCAGGACCAGGGCATTCCTGGACCAGTTTGCGGAGGCTCTGTCCGCCGCGGATGAAGTGATTCTGGCTGATATCTATGCAGCCCGGGAGACAGATACCCTGGGGGTCAGTTCCCGGGACGTGGCGGACCGGATTGAGAAGCTGGGCACGAAGGCCCACTATATTCCGTCCTTTGATGAGATTGAGACATTTATTTTGGAAAATTGTATGAACGGCGATTTGTTGATAACTATGGGGGCCGGAGACATTGTAAAAGTAGGGGAAAAGCTGTTAGGACAATAGTTATCCACATTATCCACATAGTTTTCAACATTTTATGTAAAGAAACTATGTGGATTTTTTGATTAACATAAAAAAATGTCGCACGATTTAAAAAATCTTGGATTTATACGGTAAAAATGGAGTTTTATGAAGAACAGGGACAGTTATGTCCACCATTTTTCCACATTATCCACAACAAAGAGTGTGCAAAACCGCGCCTATTTTCTTTTGGCAGTGGATATGTTATGATAGAATGAAGCAAGGAGTGGTAGGGATGGGTGGAAATATGAAGGATAGATGGAGTGTTCCGGTCACGGCTGTGGCCAATGAATTCATTGATACATATATGGCTGCTGCCAACGGTGAATATGTGAAGGTGTACCTCTATGTGCTCCGCCATCAGGGGGAGGATATCACCATAGAGTTGATTGCGGATGCCCTAAACCATACGGAATCAGATGTGCGCAGAGCCCTCTCCTATTGGAAGAAGGCGGGCGTGCTGGCTGCCTCTGAACAGGAACAGCGGGTTCAGGGTGAACCGGTCCGTCCGGAGTCCGGGGGCCGTACCTTTACGCGTGAGCAGGACAGGGAGCAGGCAGCGGTCCCCGATTTGGAGGTTGATGCGTTTCAGAGGAAAAACGGGACAGCCGGGCGGGCGGATGACCGCGGGCTGACAGGCATCCGGGAGCAGGCAGGAGTCCGGGAGCGCACGGAAACCGCGGGTCAGGAGGACGGCTGTATTCCGGTGTATTCCACGGAGCAGGTAAACCGTCTGGCTCAGGACGAGGAGTTTTCCCAGCTTCTCTATATTGCCCAGAAGTACATGAACAAGGTATTTACCCCCAGGGACTGCCAGGTATTTGCCTATCTGTATGAGGGGTTATCCATGAGCAGTGAGCTTTTAGAGTATCTGGTGGAATACTGCGTGCAGAACGGCCATATATCGGTGCGTTACATGGAGACCGTGGCCATGAGCTGGCATGAGAAGGGAATCAGGACAGCGCTGGAGGCCAAGGATTACAGCGCTTCCTACAGCCGTGATTCCTTTGCGGTTATGAAGGCATTTGGCATCAACAGCAGGAAACCGGCCGCGCCGGAGCAGAAGCTGATGGACAAGTGGTTCAGGGACTATGGATTTTCCAGGGAAGTGGTATTGGAAGCGTGTAACAGGACCATTACGGCCATCCATAACCCCAGCTTCCAGTATGCGGACAAGATTTTGTCAGACTGGCAGAAAGCCGGCATCCGGGGCCTGACTGATATAAAGGACCTGGACGCAAAGCGCACGGCTGCCAGGGAGGAGAGCGGTGAAGCCAGGGAGAAGAGGCTGCAGAAGTATGACTCCGGCGTCTCGTCCGCCAGGCAGGGCTCAGGGACCAGAAAGAATTCATCCAACCAGTTCCATAATTTTAAACAGAGGGATACGGATTATGACGCACTGGTTTTAAAGCAGGTAAAGGAGTGGGTGGGGCAGCAGCCCTAATACACATAAGGAGAGTGAACCATGGCACTGAGCAATTCCCAGTACGACGCAATCATGAGGGAGTATGGAAGGCAGCAGATCGAGAACCACCACAAACTGGAGGAAAGGCGCAAAGAGATTTATGCCAGGCTGCCGGTGGTAAAGCAGTTGGAGGCGGAAATCGCAGAGCGTTCCGTGGCGTGCGCCAAAAAGCTGCTGGAAGGGGATAAAGGTGTCCTGGACAGGCTGAAGGAGGACCTCAGGGATCTGCGGGAGCAGAAGGCCCTTATCATCAGGGCGGCCGGTTATCCTGACGATTACCTGGAGCTACATTACCGCTGTCCGGACTGCAGGGATACGGGGCTTGTAGACGGCCGTAAGTGCCATTGTTTTCTTCAGGCCCAGATGAAGCTGCTTCATGCCCAGTCCAATCTGGAGGATGTGCTGGAACGGGAGAATTTTAAGGCTCTGAGTTATGAGTACTACGATGATACGGAGATACTTCCCCAGCTGGGTATTACCAATGCGGCCTACATGCGCCGGGTAGTGGCGGGGTGTAAGGCGTTTGTCCGGGATTTTGATAAGAAACACGATAACCTCCTGTTTACAGGAAGCACGGGCGTTGGAAAGACGTTCCTCACCAACTGTATTGCCAGGGAACTGATGGATGATTTCCATTCAGTCATTTATCTGACAGCCAGCGATCTCTTTGATGTATTTTCCAGGAATAAGTTTGATTATGATAATGCGGAGGACATGAAGGACATGTACCGGTTCATTCTGGACTGTGACCTTCTCATCATTGATGACCTGGGAACGGAGTTAAACAACAGCTTTACTTCCTCCCAGCTGTTCTACTGTATCAATGAGCGGATGAATATGAGCCGTTCCACCATCATATCCACGAATCTGACTCTGGCCCGGCTCAGGGATTCCTATACGGACCGTGTTACCTCCAGGATCATGAGCGGATACAGGATTATCCCATTATATGGAGGAGATATCAGACTGTTAAAAAAGTAACGTATAATTAAGGCATTTCCGGGGCACAAGGGCCTTGACGAATCATGGAGAATGATGGTATAAAAGTATATGCCGGTCCGGGCAGAGAGGCCTCCGGCAAAAAACAGGAGGATGTTAACCATGTTATATGAGGAGAAAATCATTGAAACCATTCCCGTGGGTCCGTTGGGACTGATTCCGTTAAAGAGCTGTACGGAACTGGGCAATAAGGTGGATGCCTACCTGGTGGACTGGAGACGGGAGAGGGAAAGCGAACACAAGTCTACCATAGCATTTTCCGGATATCAGAGAGATTCCTATATCATCAATGCCGTAACACCCAGGTTTGGCACGGGAGAGGGCAAGGGACTTGTGACAGAGTCCATAAGGGGCGACGACTTGTATATCATGGTAGATGTATGCAATTACAGCCTGACCTATTCCCTGTTCGGTATGACTAATCATATGTCACCGGACGACCATTTCCAGGATTTGAAGCGTGTGATTGCGGCAGCGGCAGGCAAGGCCCACAGGATTAATGTAATCATGCCTTTCTTATATGAGAGCCGCCAGCACAGGCGTTCCGGGAGAGAATCCCTGGACTGCGCCCTGGCGCTCAAGGAACTGGTGAACATGGGAGTGGAGAATATCATTACCTTTGATGCCCACGATCCCAGGGTTCAGAATGCCATTCCCTTACGGGGATTTGAGACAGTTCAGCCCATCTACCAGTTCTTAAAATATCTTTTAAAGAATGAGACAGACCTGCAGATTGACAGCAGCCATATGATGGTCATCAGCCCGGATGAGGGCGGTACGGGAAGAGCCGTGTATTTTGCCAATATGCTGGGGCTGGACATGGGTATGTTCTATAAACGCCGCGATTACACGAAAATCGTGGGCGGCCGCAATCCCATCGTGGCACATGAGTTCCTGGGAGCCAGCGTGGAGGGTAAGGACGTGCTCATCATCGACGACATGATTTCCTCTGGTGAGAGTGTCATGGATGTGGCCAAGGAGCTGAAGCGCAGGAAGGCCAGGAAGGTTTTTGTGTGCGCTACCTTTGGTCTGTTTACGGGGGGACTTACAAAGTTTGACGAGTATTATGATAAGGGAATCATTGACCGGATACTGACCACAAACCTGGTATATCAGACTCCGGATCTTCTTGAGAGACCCTACTACATTAATGTGGATATGAGCAAGTATATTGCCCTCATTATCGACAACCTTAATCATGACGCATCCCTGAGCGATTTGCTGACGCCTACCAAACGGATCAACCGGCTGCTGGCTCAGTACCGCAGTTAACAGGAACGCAATGTAAAGGACAGAAGGCCGTTTTCCTATATCTGCCTGCCGGGGTATGCTGCGGCGCTTGAGGCAGGTCGTGGAGGCGGCCTTTTTAGGTATCTGGCATTTGTTATGGGACAGGGGGGAATATTATATGGAAGAAAAGCAGTTCCGCGACAAGATTTATTGGCTTACATTCCTGTTCAGCCTGCTGGTGGTGTGGGTGCACTCCTTTAATGGGGAACTGTTTATGGGGACCCCGGAGGCAGCCTTTAAGGTGGCAGGGATAGAGCGTATACTGGGGGACGGACTGGGGCAGATAGCGGTGCCGGGATTTTTCATGGTGTCCTCCTATCTGTTTTTTCGCGGTTTTTGCTGGGAGAAGCTTATTCCAAAGTGGCGTTCCAGGTTAAGAAGCCTGGTTCTTCCCTATCTTTTGTGGAATTTCCTTTACTATATGGGGTATGTGGCGGCCACACGCCTGCCCGGCCTGTCCGGGGTGGTGGGAAAGTCGCCCATACCCTTTAACGGGCCCCGGCTCTTTGACGCACTTGTGTTCTATTCCTATAATCCGGTGTTCTGGTATCTGTTCCAGCTGATTATACTGGTGGCCCTGGCGCCCCTGGTTTACACGGTGATGCGGGGAAATGTCACAGGCGCCGCTGCCCTGGGAATCGTGGCTTTTGGTCTTTGGAAGAACTGGGTCATGCCTCTTCTTAATCTGGACGCTCTGTTTTATTTCTGCGCCGCTGCCTGGGTGAGCCTTCACAGGGATACCTGGGGAAGGGGAATAGAGGAAAGCTTCGGTGCCGGGAAGAATATGGCGGCAGGCGCCATTCTTTTGCTGGCCATGGGCCTTCTTTTGTACCTGGGCCGCATCGGAGGCCTGCTGTGGGAGCGCCCGCTTTGCACCGTCTGCTGGAGGCTGTGGGGAGTCTGCGGGGCTGTCCTGGCTGTGAAGGCAGCGGACCTTCCGGCTGCCAGGGAGTGGATGAAGCATAACTTTTTCCTGTATGCCATTCATTTTGCCTGGGTAAGGCTTATCAACAAGGCAGCCGCGGCTGCTTTCCCGGGGAGCGCGGTCATTGCCCTGTCTGTATTCATCCTGATGCCCGCACTCATGACGGCTGTCAGCGCCCTGATTGGCGGAATCATGAGACGGTTCGTACCCAATGTTTATTATATGCTGTCAGGAGGGCGGTAAGCCGGCGTCCGGCAGGCACTCCGCGCCCGGGAAGTCCCGGTGGAAATCCTTGCAATCAGCGTAATTCTATGATATTCTGATACTACTTCCACGGCATTTCTTGCCGTGATGGCTTTGGCACTGCGTTTTGTGCGCAGGCGTTAGGGGTGCGTGCACAGGCACCTGTAAGGGGGCGGTTCTCCCGGAATCCACATTGTATGACAGACGGGAAAATAGAGGTTGACATTTTTGGGGAACTATACTATTATTGTAACTATTAGAGAACATTTGTTCGCATGGAAGTCATTGGAGGATAATATGGCCAGAGAAGAGAAGAGTAATGTAATTAACCGCGATATGAATAAAGACGAGAAGTTAAAGGCGTTAGACGCTGCCCTGACCCAGATTGAGAAGGCATACGGAAAAGGATCCGTCATGAAGCTGGGGGATTCCAGGGCCAACATGAATATTGAGACAGTCCCCACCGGTTCCATCAGCCTGGACATTGCACTGGGATTGGGCGGAGTTCCCAAGGGCAGGATCGTAGAGGTATATGGACCCGAGTCTTCCGGCAAGACCACGGTCGCCCTGCACATGGTAGCAGAGGTACAGAAGCGTGGAGGCATTGCAGGCTTCATTGATGCGGAGCATGCCCTGGATCCTGTATATGCCAGGAACATAGGAGTGGATATAGATAATCTGTACATCTCCCAGCCGGATAACGGCGAGCAGGCCCTGGAGATTACCGAGACCATGGTGCGATCCGGCGCTGTGGATATCGTGATTGTGGACTCCGTGGCAGCCCTTGTTCCCAAGGCTGAAATTGACGGCGAGATGGGAGATTCCCATGTGGGCCTTCAGGCCAGGCTTATGTCACAGGCTCTGAGAAAGCTGACAGCTGTCATCAGCAAGTCCAACTGTATTGTCATCTTCATCAACCAGCTGCGTGAGAAGGTTGGTGTCATGTTTGGCAACCCGGAGACCACCACCGGCGGACGTGCTCTGAAGTTCTACGCATCCGTGCGGCTTGATGTCCGCAGGATAGAGACCTTAAAGCAGGGCGGAGAGGTCACGGGAAACCGTGTCAGGATAAAGGTGGTGAAGAACAAGATTGCGCCTCCTTTTAAGGAAGCTGAGTTTGATATCATGTTTGGCAAGGGCATTTCCAAGGAAGGCGATATCCTGGACCTGGCTGTTAAGGAGAACATCATTGAGAAGAGCGGCGCATGGTTCGCTTATAACGGCGCCAAGATTGGCCAGGGACGTGAGAATTCCAAGCAGTACCTGTCTGATAACCCGGCCATCTGCGCCGAGGTGGAGGCCAAGGTAAGGGCAAAGTATGAACTGCCCGGGGCAGAGGAAGCCATGGAGGCAGCCGAAGCCTTCAAGACAGCCGCCAAACAGGCGGAAACTGAAACAGGGGAACCTGCTGCGGATGCCCCTGAACTGGTATGATGGTCACAGCCGTCATCCCTGTAGATAAGAGAAAGAGCAAAGTCTTCCTGGAGGAAGGCTTTGCCTTTGTATTATACAGGGGTGAGGTGGAGCGGTACAGGATAGAGGAAGGCAGAGAGCTGGAAGAAGGGGTATATGAGGAAATCCTCAGAGATATACTGCGGCCAAGGTCAAAGGAGTATGCCCTCCATTTATTAAAGGATTCAGGAAAAACCGAGAAGTGGATGGAGGAAAAACTTGAGAAGGCAGGATACCCCAAAGAGGCAGTGGAATATGCTGTAGATTTTCTGAAGGAATACCATTTCCTGGATGACAATGCCTATGCCCAGAGCTATGTGCGCTCCTATGCAGGGAAAAAGAGCCGCCGCCAGATGGTATATGAGATGCAGCAAAAGGGCGTGGATTCGGCTTACATAGAGGAAGCGCTGGACCAGTCGCCTGTGGACGAGGAGGAATCAGCCAGGCAGGCGCTGGGCAGAATTTTCATT
>OBXA01002071.1_pt1 | contig 10318 bp, 9 predicted proteins | sample 1538121 | NCBI WGS metagenome assembly OBXA01 (sample SAMEA2580133, study PRJEB22360) | human gut metagenome | biome: human gut; feature: human-associated habitat; material: faeces | place: Denmark | collected 2008/2010 | reverse complement strand
GGATACATCGGTTAAAGGCAACAAAAAAGCCAGGCAGATCAACGGACTTGTAAATCAGTGGTACCTAGAGAACCTATCAGACAACATAAAGGCTACTTTAAAACTTAAAAGAATCAGGGGAAAATACACTGGCTCTGTCCTACCTTACGGATATCGTCCGGATCCAGACGATATCAACTGTTTTATCATTGATCCAGTTGCGGCTTCAGTCGTAAGGCGAATTTGGGAAATGCACGCCGGAGGCATCGGGGCGCCTACTATAGCTCGAACACTAAATGAAGAGGGGATACCGAACCCAACGTCTTATGCCAAATTAACGGGCTACTCATGGCATAATCGTCCCTCAAGCTCACTTTGGTCTGCAGGTTGCATATATTCGATCCTACATAATGAAACATACCTGGGCACATTGTGCCAAGGACGACAACTCACACCTGAAGGCCAATTTCACAGCAAGAAAAATATTCCAAAAGACCAATGGGTTCGCACAGTGGGCCACCATCCGGCAATCATTGACGATGAGTTATTGCGTAGAGAACTTAAAGCAAGGAAGGAAGCCGGAGCTCACAATCTTCACGAGCAAAAAAAGAACTTTCCCCCAGGCATTTTCGGTAAGGAAGTCCGTTGTGCAAGCTGTGGAAAAATTCTTACAAAAGGAAAAACTTTACGTAAAACGGGATACGAACGTACCCTTTTCTGCCCGACCAGAAAAAAAAGCCCTTCGCACTGCAAAGGTGCATTCATATCCGAGAAGCATCTTGAAAGCGCAATTCTCCATGAGTTGAAGAATCTTGCCGATAGGTACTCCGATGATCGCGTCCAAATAGGCATATGTCAGGACGCGCAGTCCGCCGATCTTATTCAGGAGAAAAACAGGCTGAAAACCGCTGTCGAGCTCATTGAGAAGGAAATCACGGCCTACGAGCAGAGAAGCCGCGATCTATATCTCAAACGCGCTACAGATGGTATGTCTATTGACGATTTTAATTCTGCATTAAGCAGAATCAGAAACGACGTAGACAAGCTCAGATTGAAATCGAAACGTGCTTCGAGCGAATTACTCCATCTGAATGAATCAATAGCAGCTGAATCCATAAGAATGGAAACAATTCTTAAAGCCGCCGACTTTAACCGCCTAGATAAGACTAAGGTTTCGATGCTTATAGAATCAGTCTATGTACATAAACGCGATCCAAAATCAGGAACGCAAGCGATCGACATAACTTGGAAATTTTAGTCCGCGGCTCCAAACTAAATATGACAATACCACATAGTAGTACTATAATACTTATGACGGTCGTTCCATCAGGAAGGTGGAACACTTATGAAAACACAAGACAACAGAGATCGGATAGCTGCAATCTATGTACGGCTTTCCGAAGAAGACCATGACAAGGTTCATGAAACCGACGACAGTCTCTCGATCCAAAATCAAAAATCAATGCTTCTTGAATTCGCATCGAAACATGGATGGACTGTCTATGACATCTATAACGATGACGACTATGCCGGTGCAGACAGATCTCGCCCAGAGTTCAACAGGTTGATTGCGGACGCACGGGAAGGTAAATTCGGTATCATCCTGTGCAAGACGCAAGCACGATTCACCCGTGAAATGGAGCTCGTGGAAAAATACATCCACGGCCTCTTCCCAATTTGGGGTATCCGGTTCGTCGGCATGGTAGACGGAGCGGATACATCGGTTAAAGGCAACAAAAAAGCCAGGCAGATCAACGGACTTGTAAATGAATGGTATCTCGAAGATATGTCTGAAAACATCAAGAGTTCCCTTGATGACCTTCGCAGAAAAGGGCACCATATCGGTGCCTGGGTCAGATATGGTTACATGAAAGACCCGAACCAAAAAGGACATATCATTCCCTATCCAGTTGCCGCCGCCGTGGTGGAACGAATTTTCAAGATGTACCTTGAAGGAAACAGTAGAGCAGACATCGCCCGCATCTTAAATTCGGAACAAATCCCGCCGCCGGGACTATACAAAATCCAACAGGGGGATAAATATAAAAATGCCTTCATGGCAGGTGAGTGGGATTCCTGCTCTATTTCGCGAATCCTTAAAGAGGAAATGTATATCGGCAATATGGTTCAAGGCCGACAAGCATCCGAATCTTATAAAACAAAAAAACTTCGAACGTTGCCAAAAGAAGATTGGATTCGTGTCATCGGAACACATGAAGCGATTATATCGCTGGAAACTTGGAATCAAACCCAGGCACTACTCGCTGTCGGAGCGCGTTCTTTTACACGATCGGAGGAAATAGGCCTCTTTTCCCGAAAAGTTTATTGTGGCCATTGCAACAAATTGATGAGAACCGGAAGGTCAAAAAGAAAATCTGGTACGTACTACAATTACGTAATATGCGTCAGAAGGCACCCTGAAATCAATCCTTGTCCTGTACATGCGGTCTCCAACGCCTTGATGGAAAAAACCATTCTCGACCAATTGGATATCCTCGCGGCCAAATACAAGGATGGCTCCTTATTTTCAGAAATAATGGATGAAGAAAGTACTATAGGCATTGAAATAAAACGCTTAAAAGCAGAACTTGCCCAACACAAAAAGAAACTTGTTGAATACGAGAGCGGTCTCAAATGTCTATATTTAGACAAAGCATCAGGAAGTATCTCAAATTCAGATTATCAATTCCTATCCAGAGAGCTGTCAGCTGGAAAGGAATTGGCAGAACGTAAAGTGGATCTTTGCACTGAGAATTACAATAAAATTCTTCGCTCGCAGGAAATCTTAAGAGAAAAAGCAGGTGTGCTCGAATCCTATTCGCGTCCGAAAGAACTCACGAGAAGTATGGTGGAGACTTTCATCGACCATATCGTTATATGTTCAAGTTCTGATGGTACTTCTAAACAAGAAATCAAAATATATTGGAATTTTTAAAATATCCTATGAGAAATCCTGCCCGCATCGGTCATTTCCGGTGCAAATCTCTTCTCAAGTCGAGTGGAGCAGAGGCTACGATTGAGATGCGTCGACGAGCGCTTGATTTGCCTGAAGATAGCTTAGACAAATCCTAAGAAAACCCAATAAAATCAAGGGTTTCCGGCATTTTCGAACAACGCTCGAAAAGAAGCCGAACAGGCGAACGTACGTTCATCTTTGATGCTATTGCTACAGTTCACTTATGAAGACGAGGCTGATACATATACCTAAAACAATAGATGGAATGCCGTCACACAGCCTCAAATACACACAAGATTTCTCTAGGAAACCCAAAAAGGGTTTCCTTTTTTAGTGCCTGTTTTTCTTACGCCTACTTTTTCTATCAAGTTATCCTCTCTCCGGGAAACAGAAAAAGAAGTCCCTGTGCTACCATAAAAAAAGAAAGGGGCCTTGCGGCCCCGGTAAGTTGAAAAAGCCCAAAGTTTTGGCGAACGGACAGGCTCTTTCGGAAAGCGAGCTTCTTTGAAAACTCAATGAGGTTCAAAGGTGGCTCTTGTTGTTTCGAGTATACCACACTCGGTAAGACAGGCCTCCTTTTCCGAAAGTTCAAATGACCTAAGAGGAGGTTCTACATATGCCACACAAAATGATGAATTCGCAGATAGCGGACGTGCTTCACGATAACAGGTTGTCGATCGAGGCACGTATGCTATATGCATACCTCTGCTCATTCGATGATGGCGCACCACCCTCGACCTGTCAGATTATCAGGCAGCTCGGTATCGGCAAGACGCGATTCTATCGATATCGAAACGAGCTCGAAGCGTTCGGACTCATCGAGGTCGAGAACACGATCACGTCCGGCGGCGGGGTCGCAAAGTACTCTTTCCCCGACAAACCGGTACCGACCGCAGAAGCCGAGGAGATTTTGATCAACCGCCTGATCAACAATAACAACAAAGCGATGAATTTCAAAAAGGAAAGGAATGATGAAAATGCAGGGGAACACAACTGAAATCGACGAGCGCAACCTTTTGCGGCTTGATGCGCTACTCTCCCACGGATATGGACTCTCCCCGCAGCTCGTGATGAGATCAAAAGGCCTTTCCATCGAGGCGAAGGCACTCTACGGATACCTGAGCTCATTTGCCGGCGCGGGGGACACGGCTTTCCCGTCAACTTCCCGCATTCTCGAAGAGCTTGATATCAGCAAGAACCGTTTCTACAAGATCCGCAAGGAACTGGTCTCATGGGGCTTCATCTCGATCGAGACCACGGCGACCTCTGCGGGGTTAAGGACTGTCTACACGCTGCCGCAGAACCCGATCCCCATCAAGACGGAAATCGACGAGATTGCAAACCGACGCAATGAAATCAAGAGCAGCTTGGTGGCGAATCTCCATAACGAGGACATGGTGAGTCATAAGGGGGATTCTGAGTCTGAGCGTCTTCAGCAATCAGCAGGTAACGAGCCTTGTCGTCAATCTGAAGCCAAGGCTCAAAACAGGGGCTCCAATCTGAAGCCATGTCTCCAATCTGAAGACGAGGGTTGTCTTCAATCTGGCGACAAGCTATATATAGATACTAATATCAATCCAAAAGTATCAATAGATAGATCCGCCGCCCATCCTTCCGATGATGAAGGTCCAAGCGACTGGAAAGTCACCGAGGGAATGACTGATCCGACTCAACGAGATGACGGCGAGTCGGAACGCGATGCGAATAGACGGGACGCGTTAGATGCGGTGCCTGACGGCACCTATGATCCGCTCCCTACGGTCGCTGATGGATATACCCTTTCAAATTCTGAATTCGAGGCTTTCAACCATCTCTGTTCCTTGTCCATCAAGACGGTAAGAGGAGCCGTTCGGAACGAGGCAGCAAAACAGTATGCCAAGAGACTCGGGGAAGGATACTCTCCCGCCACCATCGAGAAGGCCTATATCGACTATGCGGAAGCCTATCGGCAGAACAACCCTTCACCGAGGTTTGCGAAGCAACTGTCAGATTGGTTCGTCAAAAGCGATGGTTTCGCGTATTTTGCCAAGAAACCTGTAATTCGAACAACGACAGCCACCAAGGCTACAAGTGGTCAAGATTCGGATCTCAGGGCCGCAACGGAGGCAAAGAACGATCGGCTGACACTTGCCGCGACCGATCCGACCTTCAGGGACCTTGAGGCAGCCGTTTCGAAGGCACGGTCACTCTGGGGACATGCCTGCATGACGTCTGACGTGGAGAACGTGAGCCGCCTCAAGGAGGAGTGGAGCAAGGCAACGGAACGGGCCAACGAGTATTACGAAACCCATTGCACATCAGCGGTCGCGACAGCTTAGACGATCTGAAAACACGGGGGAACGGAAAATTGCCACGTTCCCCCGACCGTACAAGATGCGAAGTGGTAGAATCTTACAAAAGATTTTCCAAGACCCTACCAAAGAAAGGAGAAATCCTATGAGCAGCAATTACCAGCAGAAAAAAATGATGAATGCCCTAGGCGCTATCGATACAAAGGGCAACATCGTCCTCGAGCAGTTCCAAGACGGCACGGCACTTCTCTTCCAGCCGGGCAACGCGCAGCCGTTTTGTGTGGCTACAGACTATGACCGCGCGACGGCCTCGTGGTCATACGGAAAATACTTCAGCGATCTCGGATGCGCCTATGAGGCTGCCGACCCTGAGATCATCGCGGACGCCAGCGTCAGATGGGTCAAGGAGGATATCAGGGAAAAGCTCAAAGCGCAGGGTATCGCACCGACAGAATTCAACGTGCAGTCCGTCATCATGGGCGATTCAAGACTTTGGGAGCGCCCTCTCGACAGAGATTTTCGAGACAACATGATTGCGAGCGGCAACGACGATCTCGACGCACGCGTTACCATTCTCAAGGAGAACGGGAACTTCAAGAATGTCGATACCGCAATGCCGGTGGAAAGTCTTGATGATCTGGAACAATACAGGTCTGATCGGCTTACGGATAAGGTCACGTCACTTAAAGATAGTCTTGATGCACAATATAAGGCAGATGAGCGTGGTCGCGTTTTCGACCGTCCATGTCAAGTACTTGACGACGGTGATCTCGACGAACATTAAATAGAAAGGAGACAAAAATGACAAGCCGTGAAATGGTTCAAGATTCCGCCACACGCAATCAGAGAACTCTTGCTGATGCTGTCGTGGCTACAAATCGTTTCAGGGAGCTAGATGCTCGCTTTAAGTCGCACGATGGAATGGACCTCGATCCATCGACACCTGAAATCGAATCGGGATATGAATTCAATCGGCGCTCCATCGAGGATGACCGTGCTGCTGATGACCGAAATTCCATTTCGGATCAAGATATTGATTCACGGCTGTAATATGAATTTCCTGACGTATGGTTTGCAGATCGCATAATCATTGCGTGTTAGTACCGTAGGATGCAAAAGGCATCCAGAAGGGATGATTGATAATGGCAGATTTGGGAGAGGAAGCATTCTCCTCACAAATGAAAGTCGTCGCGACTTTCTTGCGGTTGCTTGAAGAGCTCATGCGTAATAAGCAGCAAGACCTCCGCTATGGCACCAAAACGCAAAGGCGAGGTATCCTTGGTCGAATGAAAGACTTCGTCGGAGGAATCTTCAAGAAAGTCTATGATGGCACATTCGGACGCCTGTCGCGTAATGGAAAAGATTATGGTCAACTTGACCTTAATGATCCGGCTGTTGCAAAGCTCTTTGCGGACACAATGAAGCAAATGGGCATGGATGCGATGCATGAAGATAACAATCTTCTGTTCAGCACTTCCGATGTTGCAAAAATCCTGGCCTTTTCCAAGATGGTTGAACAAGAGCTCGGTAAAAAAATCGAGCACGAAAACGATACCCCTGAAAAAGAGCAATCTCAGGAGCACGGACAAGACCAGGAAAGGCAAGCCGATGCCCGAGGTTGGTCTGACTATCCCGCAACGCCCGAACAGATTGATCTCACAGCTACCGTTCTGGCAGCCGATGAGGGTGTTTCGATTGATGAAATCAAGAAAGACTTTTCGGAAAACCCGTCAATCGGCGAATTGCAGATTGCTCTTGAAGCAAAAGGCCACGACACTATGGCAATCCAGCCCGACCTGAAGAATTACGCGACACCAGAACAACGAGCACAGCTGGACATGCTCAAAGATAAGGGCATCATCGGTGAAAATGAGCTTATGCAGCTTGGTAAGTATCCTTCTCAGGACAAGGCGAGCGAAGTGCTCGAAAACCATGCGGATGCCGTAAAAATGCTCGATTCCGATGAAATCTCAAATCGAGCGGAAGCAATTCGCAGTCACGATGGAATGGATCCAGATTCTCACACCAAACAGGTCGAATCCTGGAAGGAGGATCTTTCCGCGAAAGTCGGAAATGCCTTCGAGGCATCTCGTGATGCAAATGGTCAACCGAATCTCAATAATTTCGCTCTTCAGTGCAATTTGCGCGGCATCGCCGTGCAGTTCGCCAATGATGGAGAGCTTCTATTCACGGATGCCAACCAGCATCACAAGCAGGTCCGCGCCGACAACCTCGATCCGAAATTCTCCCGTAACAGCGAGGCTTTCAAAGGTCAGAAAATGTCGAAACCGTTGAAGCAAAAACAGGAAGAAATCATTAAGAGCACAGACCAGCGCAATCATGAACATTCACGTGCCCACGACAGTCAGGATCATGGTGACGCGCATGGCTCCGAGAACAAAGCTAGGTAAGGTGGTGCTCCTTGGCGTCCAATAAATCGAAAACTCCGGGCCCAATTCAGGTCGTGGTAGTTCTAATGTTGACCGTTCTTGCCTTCTACTTCGGCAATCGGTTCGGACAAGTCTTTGATTTCAACACCATGGAGATTACCGACGGGGCGCTCGCGACGGTCAATTCGATCGTCGCGGCGCCTGCCGCTATCTCAATGGCATCTGTTCCCATGCTGTATGCAATCGGACTCGCCATTACGGTTCTTATCGTCTGGCTCTACACATTCATGTATGCCGGTAACTATCGCTATGGAGAGGAAGCCGGGTCTGCGAAATGGGGCACCCTTAAAGAAGGAGTCGCCTTCAAGGATCAAACGGATCCGTCCAACAATCTTCTCTTCACGAAAAATTATGGTCTTGCCCTGAAAAAACCAAAGTTCGACCTCGAACATGACCGAAACCTCAATGTCATGGTTATCGGCGGTTCCGGCTCTGGCAAGACCCGTAACTATGTAAAACCTAATCTCATGCAGCTTAATGCAAGCTACTTTCTGACCGATCCGAAAGGAACATCCCTTCCAGAGTGCGGATATCTTTTCAGGGACAACGGTTACCGCATTAAAGTGTTCAACACCATCGAATTCAATAAATCGATGCATTACAACCCGCTTAAATATGTTAAGACAGACGCAGACATTCTTTCCTTTGTCAACTGCCTGATCTCGAATACCAACGGAGACAAACAGTCCGGTGGAGATCCGTTCTGGGAGAATTCAGAACGTCTGCTCTATACCGCGCTCATCGCCTTGTTGAGAGACTGGTTCCCACCGGAAGATTACTCGTTGGACGGATTATTGACGCTTCTTTCCATGGCAGAAGCCAAGGAAAACGATGAGAATTTCAAATCTCCGCTCGACATGATCTTCGATGAGATCGAGACGGGCAAAGTTTACGAAAGAAATCCGTTCTACCAAGGCCCGTCGACCTCAAGCTCCTATGCAGACGCGGAATCAGACCGAATGGCAATCAGCGAGAACACGACCGACGAGTTCACTTGGCAGTCAAGCCTCATGGAGCGTAACAATGACGGACTGTCTCCTGCACGTGAAGGCGGATTGACGTCCGATCAGGATTTCGCATTGGCAAACTATAAGATGTTCAAAGTAGCTGCCGGCAAGACGCTGAAGTCCATCATCATCAGTTGCAACGTACGCATGGCCCCGATGCGAATCGAGCAGGTGCGCGAACTGTTGAAATACGATGAGATGAATCTTGACGAGATGGGAGATCCCGGACAACGTACCGCTGTCTTCGCCATCATGTCGGATACTGACAAAACCTTCTCGTTCCTGCACGCAATCATGATGTGGCAATCAATTGATATCTTGTGTCGCCGAGCGCTCGAGAAATACAACGGCAAATTGCCCACGATGGTCAACTTCATCTTCGATGAGTTCGCAAACATAGGAACTATCCCAGATATCGAGCAGACGATTGCCGTCACTCGTTCTCGTAACATCGGCATCTCGATTATCCTCCAGTCTGTCGCACAGCTGGAAAGCCGCTACGATAAAAAGGCAAAAACGATTATCGATTGTTGCGATACCACCCTCTTCCTTGGCGGCAAGTCGAATTCCACCAACAAGGAAATCTCCGAGATGATCGGCAAGCAGACGATCAATCAGAAGACATTCGGCGAGACGCGCGGACAGTCCGGTTCAAGCTCGAAAAACATTCAGATCCAAGGTCGTGACTTGATTGATGCCGCCGAGATCGGCAAGATGAATCGCCGCGAGGCAATCCTGCTCATCGCCGGCACGAATCCATTTAAAGATTTGAAATCCCCGGTCGAGCAACACCCTAACTACATCTATCTCGACCCCGGTCGAAACAAGCCCGGTCAGGTTAAAAACCGCTGTCTGTACGATGAACCCTTCAATATCTTGGAATACATGGACGAAATTAGGACAAAAGACGATACCTACGCGTCATAAATCACGCGTTTGGTATACACTGAATCAGTGCAACCGACACGGAAAAAAGGAAAGGAATTGAATGGGTGGATAAACTTATAAGAATTTTTGCCCAGCCGATAGGTTTTGCCGGTACTGCTTTTGGCATTGCCGGCCTAATCTATCTCGGCATCTCATTGGCAAGCGGTGGAAGGCGCCAGCCTGAAATCGTTAAAGCCATTGCAATGATCGTAGCTGGTTTTACCGTTGCAGCAGCAATGGCGCTCTATGGCTACACCGGGCATTAAGCTCATGGAATCTCAGAATATTTAAAGAAAGGAATTTAGCGTATGCTCTCTCAAATCATGACTAAGATTTCCGGAGGCGTCACCTTTCTCGGTGGCGTCCTCATCGTTTTCGGTCTTGTCAATCTCGGTATGACAATCAAAGACGGTATGCAAGGCGGTGGCGGTCAGCTCGCCGGCGCCATCGCCATGATCGTCGGCGGTATCGTCATCGCAGCCTCCGTTTTCCTCGGCAACCTGGACACCAGTTTCGCTGGCTAAAGGAGGAAATTCCCGATGCTTAGCGTTGCAATTCATAAGGATATCGCCGAATATCAACCGAAAGTCATCGGTAAACTTACCGGTCGTACCCTTATCTCAATCACTGTCGCATTAGGGCTTTCCATCGCTGTCGCCGTCTATATGAATCTCGTTTTGAAGATCGATCCGACCGATCACCTGGAGT
>OBXA01002070.1_pt1 | contig 10329 bp, 8 predicted proteins | sample 1538121 | NCBI WGS metagenome assembly OBXA01 (sample SAMEA2580133, study PRJEB22360) | human gut metagenome | biome: human gut; feature: human-associated habitat; material: faeces | place: Denmark | collected 2008/2010 | reverse complement strand
TCACTGTCAGATGCCTCTGAATCCTCTTTTTCATCCTCTTTCTTGGCATCGTCCTTTGCTTCTTCCTTCTGAGCCTCGGTAGCCTGGGTATCAGCTGCCGCTGCGCCCGTGCTTGTGCCTCCCGAGCCGCCACAGCCGGCAAGTCCTGCCGCCATGGCTGCCGCAAGCATAACGCCTATAAACTTTTTTCTCATACTTACCTCCAACAACAGTTACTTTTTAATTGTAGCATATGCTCATATTTTGTCAATAGTTATAAAATCTATTTTGGAGTAGGTTCAATTTTATGCACATTTTCAAATTATCAAAAATAACTGTAAAATACTGTATTTATAACCGTTTTATATCCCGCTGTCCACTGTAAACCAGAACTCCACCCCCCCGTTTACATTTTCTACACCACATGATTTGTTGTGGGAATCCATAATCGCCTTGACGATGGAAAGCCCGATGCCGCTGCCTCCATATTCTCTTGTCCTGGCTTTATCTACTTTATAGAATTTAGTCCAAAGGTTCCCCAGGTCTTCCTCCGGTATATGGCGCCCCGTGTTGAACACAGTAATGCGGACTTCCTTTTCTTTCCTTTCCAAGCGAATTTCAATCCGCCGTTCCCCCTCCAGGTGGTTCATGGCATTGTTCAGGTAGTTGGTGATGACCTCCTCTATCTTAAATTCATCCGCCCACACCCAAACCGGCTCCTCCTGGTCAAAAACCACCCTGGCCTCCTTTTGCTGGAGCAGGATGCCGGCAGATAACAGGATTCCGTGAATCAGGGCCGCGATATCGAACCGTTCCATCACAGGCATGTCGTTGCCGAATTCCAGGGCTGTCAGGGTCAGAAGCTGCTTCACCATCTTATTCATCTTGCCTGCTTCGTCCATGATGACCTCGCAGTAGTAATTACGGCTGTCCTCGTCCTCGGCCATGCCCTCGGTCAGGCCCTCCGCATACCCCTGTATCAGGGCAATGGGAGTCTTGAGCTCATGGGACACGTTAGCGATAAATTCCTTGCGGGTCTCATCAATTTTTATCTTTTCCTCAATGTCCTTTTGCAGTTCGTTGTTGGCTGTCTTCAGCTCACCGATGGTCTCCTTAAGCTTTTCAGACAGTGTATTCATGCTGTGGCCCAGCACTCCAATCTCATCCTCCGAATCACCGGTGTAGCGGGCCTCAAAGTCCAGCTCCGACATTCTGGCAGACAGGGCCGCAAGGGAACGGATAGGAGAAACCACCTTTTTTGTGGCATAGTACATAAGGGCGCTTCCCAGCACAAGGGCCGCAAGTCCCACGTAAGCCAGGAACTCATTGGAAATATTCACGCTGTCGTGAATGCTGGCCAGGGGCATGGACATGATAAACATGGTCCTGTTATCGTCAAAGAAGCCCCAGCTCTGGAGATAATAGCCCTGTGACCGTCTGTCATATATCTTCTGCACCTGATGGTCATCCTGGGATATCAGGGTCTCCGTCCTGGGGTCAATGATTCCTAATATATAGCGGTGGAGGGCATCCGCCAGGAATTTGCCGTCCTTTGCCAGCGGAATCAACTCTCCGGTAATACTGTCCTGAATCACGATGGTTGTATTGTATTTATCATTCATGAGCCGCAATAGGCGGCTGGCCTCTGTCTGCTCTCCATCGCTTGAGAACAGGCTCTGCAGTTCTTCCGTGATATTCTGGCCCTGAAACTCCTTGTCCACAGCAATGGCATTCAGATTTTCATAGGCGTTTTCCAAAAGCCGCAGCTTTTGTTTTGCATAAAAGCCCTCCAGAAAAAAACTGTTCACCGCCCACATGCTGACTAACACCGCCGCCATCAGACCAATGAATATCATGGTGAATTTTACCCTGATGGAATGCTTCATCCTTCGCTCACCTCGAATTTATAGCCCCATATGGTCTTAATGTATTCTCCCTTTTCTCCCATCTTGCTGCGCAGCTTCTTCACATGGGTGTCTATGGTGCGGGCATCTCCAAAATAGTCATAATTCCACACATTATTCAGAATCTTTTCCCTGGAAAGGGCGATTCCCTGATTCTCCACAAAGTAGGTGAGGAGCTCAAACTCCTTAAAGCTCAGATCAATCTCCTGCCCGTCTATGGTAACCTGGTGGGCCGCCTTATCAATGCAAATACCTCCCACATTCACGCTGTCCGCGGAAGCCACATTCGTCCTCCTGAGGATGGCCTCCACCCGTGCTACCAGAATCTTCGGACTAAAGGGCTTGGATATATACTCGTCCACTCCCAGGGAAAAACCCTGGAGCTCGTCTCTCTCCTCACTTCTGGCTGTCAGCATAATGACCGGTACCTGGGAATACTTGCGGATGGTCCTCAGCACTTCCCAGCCGTCCATCTTCGGCATCATAACATCCAAAAGCACCAGGGCAATGTCCTTTTGCGCAAAGAATACGTCCACCGCCTCCTCGCCGTCTCCCGCCTCTATGACCGCAAACCCTTTATTGGTAAGGAAATCCTTTACCAGCTTCCTCATTCTGGCCTCGTCGTCCACTACTAATATCTTAAGTGTATCCATGATACTGCCTCCTTACATATAATCTGGCTTTTTTTCATTCTTTTATAGGAATTATTTTAACAAAAATCAAGGAACATTTCCATCATTTCACACAAGTTTCACAACTGGGCATCCGATAGAACAGGAGCCACCGGGCGCGCTTTCCTATGAACTGAAAAAAGCCCCGGGATTTCTCCCGGAGCCGTTCCTCTGTATCATAATTATCCTGATTATTCTTCCTCGACCTCGCCCACCAGCTCATCGTATTCCTGGGCATCCAGCAGCTCGTCAAATGCTTCAGCCACGATTTCGTACTCATCGTCATCCTCGATGTTGTCCAGGTTAGGAGTTCCGTCCTCGGTCTCGCTGTAACGGTACAGATATACCTCGCCTTCCTCCGAATCAGCGCCTTCCATGGGTAAAAGGGCAATGTACTCGTGCTCTCCCGCGTTAAAGATAGTCAGCACCACGCACTCCACTTCTGTATCATCATCCAGAGTAAGGGTAACTGTCATCTCCTGCTCTTCTTCATTCAGATCTTTCTCGTCTGCCATATCCTGATTCCTCTCTTGCTTCCAAAAATTTAAGCTTGTTTCTTTTCTCTTACACTCTATCAGACTCACCCTTAAAATGCAAGAACATATTCTCTAATATTCATTTTCTAGTATTCGATTCCTTCCCTTGCCCCGACTCCGCGTTCATAAGGATGGCGTCTCATAACCATTTCCGTAATATAGTCCGCCTGATCCCGCAGGGCCTCTGAGGGACAGCGTCCTGTAAGAATGACCTCCAGGGCAGCCGGTTTTTCCTTAAGGGCCTTTACCAGGCCGGCCTCATCCACAAACCCAAGGTTACAGGCGCCGATGGCTTCATCCAGCACCAGCATGTCATAGGGTTCTCCCCCGTCCGCTCCCAGAGCCATGTTCCAGGCATTCAGAAGACAGTGGTCATAATACAGGGCAGCGGCCTTCCGCTGGACCTGGGTCATGTTCCAGGAAAATCCGAAATTCCGGCCGCAGGGCAGCACTGTAATGCCGGGAACATGGGAGAGCCCTGTTACCTCCCCTGAATCATCTGTCTTTAGAAGCCTGGCCACCAGCACCCGGTATCCCCGCCCGGCGGCCCGTACAGCCGCGCCTATGGCTGCTGTGGTCTTTCCCTTTCCATCTCCGCAGTATATCTGGACAAGCCCTGTTTCATTCATCCTTCTGCCTCCTCTGCAAACCTTGATTTCACCTGTTTCTTGCGGTACCGCTCCTTCACATGATAAATATGGAGCCTCTCCCTGGCCCTTGTCATAGCCACATAGAACATCCTGCGTTCTTCCTCCACATCCGGGTCCAGAACCGCCTTGTGATGGGGCGTAACGCCTTCATTGGCGTCCAGGATATAGACCACCCTGAATTCCAGCCCCTTGGCGCTGTGCATGGTCATGAGTCTGACTCCCTGGCGCTGTTCGTCCCTGCCTGCCGCCTGTTTTTTTAGCTGTTCCTTATATTCCTCCATATGGGTAAACCAGTGTTCATATGTCTTAAAGCCGGCCGCGCTTTCCTGAAGCTGGTCCAGCGTATCAAACAGCTCCTCCGGCTTCATCCTTCTGGACTGGGCGTATTCCCGGATGTACTCATCGTACTCCACTGACTTCCGGATGTAATTGACGGCCGCGGCCGGAGCCATCTTCCTCAACACCGCCAAATCATATTCCAGCTGTTCAATCCGGTCCATCATCCAGTTCTTGTCCTGGTAAAAGGATTTCACCGACTCCCAGTTAACCTGCCGGTCCTCCAGGGCATCCCGGCTGATATAGCGCTTGGGACGGTTGATGATTTGAAGCACATTGGAACGGCTCAAATCCCCTAAGGCGGCACGGATATAGGAAATCACATTTCCGGATATCCAGTGTTCATACAGATTAGGCACCGCATCCCTCATATAAAAGGGTATGTTGTATTCCATAAGCTTGGAAATCAGCAGACGGGGGCCCATGTTGGTCCGGTAGAGCACTGCCATATCATTGTAGGATATGCCCATGGAGGCATAGTCGCGTATCTCTGTAACAATTCCTAACGTCTCGTCTATGGGCTCCTGCCACTCCTTTATGATGACCGGATAGCCCTTCCCCCTTGCCGCCCTGATTTCCTTGGGAAAACGGGTCCTGTTGTGCGAGATAACCCGCCCCGCAGCCTCCACAATCTGGCGGCTGCAGCGGTAATTGGTATCCAGGAGAATTTTTCCCGCACCGGGATAATCCCGTTCAAAGCCCAGCATCAGCTCCGGCTTTGCCCCGCGGAACCGGTAAATGGACTGGTCGTCATCCCCCACAATAAACAGGTTGTTTCTGGGAAGGGCCAGCATTTTTACGATTTCATACTGAATCCGGTTAATGTCCTGGAACTCATCTATTAATATGTACCTGTACTTGTCCTGCCATGCGGACAGGATATCTTTTCTTTCCTTAAACAGCTCGTAGCACATCACCAGCATGTCGTCAAAATCCAGCAGCCGGTTCTGTCTCAGCCGTGCTTCATAGCCCCGGTACAGCTGCCTGAACATGTCCTCGGAGCAGTTTTTTGCATAGTAGTGGTCCATGTCCATGATGTCGCCCTTCACCATGCTGATTTCACTGAGCACAGAGGATATGAACTCGCCTTCATCCTCAACCTCCAAATCGCATTTTGACAGCATTTCCTTTATGAACTGAACGCGCTGCTCTTCCCTTACAATGTCCGCGGCCTTATACCGGTAAGCCAGTTTGAGAATCAGAAAAAAGACAGAATGGAAGGTTCCAAAGGAAACCCGGCTGCATCCTGCCTGTGTAATCTGTTCATAGCGCTCCCTCATCTCCCTGGCCGCTGCCCTGGTAAATGTAATTACCAGAATATGGGAGGGATCCACGCCTGCCTTTTCCGTAAGATAACGGACCCGGTTGGTGATGACTGTCGTCTTGCCGGAACCGGGTCCTGCCAAAACCAGCATGGGACCTTCCCTATGCCGGATTGCCATTTTTTGTGCGTCGTTAAATGCCATTTACTAGATTCCTATGCCTCAAGCATCTGTATCCCTTTGCGGATTCTGGCCAGGGACTCTTCCTTGCCCAGGACTTCCATGATTTCCGTGGCTCCGGCCGGCGTCATCTGCTTGCCGGACACGGCGGTACGGATGGGCCACATCACAAAGCCGGTTTTGACCCCCGTGTCCTCCACATATTTTGAGAGGACACCGTAAAGGGCATCGTTGGTGAAATCCCCCTGTGCTTCCAGAAGAGGCAGCACATCCTTTAAAACCTTAAGGGAGGTCTCCGGGTTTGTCTTCATCTTCTTGTGGGTATACATGGCCGTATCGTATTCCGGAAGGGTCTCGAAGAAATCCACATGGTCCGCAATGTCAGGGAACACTTCAATCCTTGTTTTGACCATGGACGCTATCTTCTTAAGATCCAAATCCCTGCTGACGGCCGCCTTCAGATACGGCTCAGCCATCTCATAGAAGGTATCAAAATCCATAGCCTTCATGTATTCGCCGTTCATCCACTTAAGCTTTGTCATATCGAACACGGCAGGGGATTTGCTCATGCGGTGATAATCAAATTCCTTTACCATCTCCTCCAGAGTGAATATCTCCCGGTTGTTCTCCGGTGACCAGCCCAACAGGGCCACGTAGTTCACCACGGCCTGAGAGATGAATCCCTGCTCCAAAAGGTCCTCAAAGGAGGAGTGTCCGCTTCTCTTGCTCAGTTTATGGTGGCTCTCATCCGTTATCAGCGGGCAGTGCACATAGACCGGCACATCCCACCCAAAGGCGGCATAGAGTCTGTTGTACTTGGGTGATGAGGACAGATATTCATTTCCCCTTACCACATGGGTAATACCCATCAGATGGTCGTCCACCACGTTGGCGAAATTATAGGTGGGATATCCGTCTGACTTGATAAGGACCATGTCATCCAGCTCGGAGTTGTCCACTGTGATATCCCCGTAAATCTCGTCCCGGAATGTGGTGGTTCCCGTGGTGGGATTGTTCTGGCGGATGACATAGGGCATGCCTGCTGCCAGGTTGGCTTCCACCTCTTCTTTGGTTAAATGGAGGCAGTGCTTATCATATGCCATGATTTCCTCTCCATTTACAGTGGTCTTAAGGGCGGCCAGACGCTCCGGAGTACAGAAGCAGTAGTAAGCCTCTCCTTTTTCCACCAGCTTCTTTGCGTACTCCAGGTAAATACCGGATGCCTGGCGCTCGCTCTGGACATACGGGCCGCATCCTCCGTCCTTGTCAGGACCCTCGTCATGGATCAGGCCTGTATCCTTCAGGGTCTGGTATATGATTTCCACTGCCCCTTCCACGAAACGTTCCTGGTCTGTATCTTCAATACGGAGAAGGAAATCCCCTCCCTCATGCTTTGCTATGAGATAGGCATACAATGCCGTCCTTAAATTTCCCACATGCATCCTGCCCGTGGGGCTGGGTGCATACCTTGTCCTTACTCTGCTCATGTTAAAGTCTCCTATATTCTTCTCAATCTGATAACTCAAAAACCATTATATAACGAAGGCCTAAAAAAGACAATGCCTGTTTTCACAGGCACTGTCCCTTTCTTTATATCTATTTGAATGTGGCGTTGTTCACCTCGTCAGAGAACTTGCTTAAATCCTGAGGCATCCATGCGACCTTTTCCTTTCCGCTTACATCCACCTTGACTCTCTGGCACTTGATGGTCAGCTCGGTCATCTCTTCTGCCGGCACCATCCCGCCAATCTTTCCCATATACTGCTTTACAGCATCCTGCATCAGCTTCTGAAGGGCATCTTCATCACCGGTCATAATGGCCGCGGCTGTTTCTTCGTCGATGTTGTTCTGCATGTCGGTCATAACGTCTACCATGATATTCTGCATATCATCCATGGAATAGCTCTTAACCTTCAGAAGTACGGTGGTCTCGTCCTTGCTCTGGTCTGTGATCTCGGCGCTGTAATCCAGCTTGTCAATCAGTCCCTGAAGGGCATTGGACATTTCAGCTACTTCTTCGTCAGAGAACTCGATGCCCGCGGCCTCAAACTCTGACTTGAACATGGAAACCAAATCTGTCTCGGCGGAATCTTCCATCAGGGTGGTCTTTACGTCTTCCTCAGAAGCAAATCCCAGTAAATCCTTCATAGGAGTCGCATTTTCCTTAACAGACAGCTCGTACAGCGCTCCCACTACCTGGTCTGCCGGCTCAAGCTTCTGCTGGCATCCTGTCAGGCAATTTATTTTTCCTCTGTCCTGGCAGCGGTCTTATTCTCTGTCAAGTCGCTCGGTCTCATGGTCAGGTTGATTCTGCCCATCTTATCGACCTCAGTTACCTTTACAGTAACCTCATCTCCGATGTTCACAACATCCTCCACCTTGCCAACGCGCTTATCAGACAGCTTGGAAATATGAATCATACCATCCTTATTGGGGGCCAGCTCCACAAATGCGCCAAAGTTCATGATACGCACTACCTTGCCGTTAAACACCATGCCCGCCTCAATATCCGTGACGATTCCGGTAATAATCTGGATAGCCCTGTCAATCATGGCCTCGTCCGTGCCGCATACATTCACAGAACCGTCGTCCGTAATGTCTATCTTAACGCCGGTCTCCTCAATAATCTTGTTGATGACCTTGCCCTGCTTACCTACCACGTCGCCAATCTTCTGCGGATCAATGGTAATCTGCTTAATCTTCGGAGCATATGGGCTTAAGTGCTTTCTCGGCTCTGAGATAACAGGTCTCATTACATTGTCCAGAATATACATTCTGGCTTCCCTTGTCCTGGCAATGGCTTCCTCAATAATCGGCCGTGTCAGTCCGTGAATCTTAATATCCATCTGAATGGCAGTAATACCATTCTTGGTTCCGCCCACCTTAAAATCCATATCGCCAAAGAAATCTTCCAGGCCCTGAATGTCGGTAAGCACCAGATAATCGTCATCCGTATCACCGGTCACAAGACCGCAGGAAATACCGGCTACCATCTCCTTAATAGGCACACCGGCAGCCATCAGCGAAAGGGTGGACGCACAGATACTTGCCTGAGAGGTGGAACCATTGGACTCCATGGTCTCAGATACGGTACGGATTGCATATGGGAATTCCTCCGCACTTGGAAGGACCGGAATCAACGCCCTCTCCGCCAGGGCCCCATGGCCTATCTCGCGGCGGCCCGGTCCTCTGCTTGGCTTTGTCTCGCCTACAGAGAAGGACGGGAAGTTATAGTGGTGCATATAACGCTTGCTGGTCTCATTTTCATCCAGGCCGTCTAATTTCTGGGCCTCGGACAGAGGAGCCAGGGTGCAGACGTTGAGAATCTGTGTCTGGCCGCGGGTAAACATGCCTGAGCCGTGAACTCTCGGAAGAAGGTCAACTTCCGCGGCCAGGTGACGGATTTCCGTGATAGCGCGGCCGTCAGGACGCTTGTGATCTTTTAAAATCATCTTGCGGACCGTCTTCTTCTGATACTGGTAAACAGCCTCGCCCAGAACGGCAAGCCATTCTTCGTTTCCGGCAAATGCCTCTTCCAGCTTTGCTGTGATTTCCGCTATATTCTTCTCGCGGGTCTGCTTGTCATCGGTAAACACGGCCTCTTCCATTTCCTGTGGGGTCACGATTTCCCTGATGGCTGCAAACAGCTCTTCCGGCACCGCGCAGCTCTCATAGGAGTGCTTTTCCTTGCCGCACTCAGCCACGATGGTGTCGATGAACCTGATAATTTCCTGGTTCACTTCATGAGCCTTAAAGATGGCGTCAATCATAATCTGCTCCGGAACCTCGTTGGCGCCGGCCTCAATCATGATAACCTTTTCCCTGGTGGAAGCCACGGTCAGAGCCATATCAGACACCTGCTTCTGGTCAGCAGTGGGGTTGATGATGAACTGGCCGCCAATCAGACCCACCTGTGTGGTAGCACAGGGACCTGCAAACGGGATATCGGAAATGCTGGTCGCAATAGCAGAACCCAGCATGGCTGTCAGCTCAGGGCTGCAGTCAGGATCCACGCACATTACGATGTTGTCCAGGGTCACGTCGTTGCGGTAATCCTTGGGGAACAGCGGACGCATGGGACGGTCAATAACGCGGCAGGTCAGGACAGCATTTTCAGAAGCCTTGCCCTCTCTCTTATTAAAACCGCCCGGAATCTTTCCTACTGAGTATAATTTTTCCTCATATTCCACACTGAGAGGGAAGAAATCAATGCCCTCCCTTGGCTTGGACGACGCGGTTGCCGTGGAAAGCACCACCGTATCTCCATAGTGCATGAAGGCCGCACCGCTTGCCTGGGCAGCCACACGGCCAACCTCAACGGTCAGTTTGCGTCCTGCCAAATCCATACTAAAACTTTTAAACATACTGGTATCTCCTTTACAATAAAAATAATAAATGTTACCGGTATGGCCGGGGCATGTCCAATCCATATGTCATCCCCGGGCAGAAGACGCCGAAACTACTGATCTGCCTGCAGAAATCATAATCCTGCAGGTACATCAGCGGTCTCGGAGTGATACCTCTGCCGCCCACACCGCTTCTTCCTTTCCATGATAAGCAAATATAGGGTGGAGTTCCCTCCACCCTAATCTTCAGAATTACTTTCTGATACCAAGCTTCTCGATTAATGCACGATATCCTTCCAGGTCTGTCTTCTTTAAGTAATCAAGAAGACCTCTTCTCTGTCCAACCATCATCAGAAGACCTCTTCTGGAGTGATGATCCTTTGGATTCTGCTTCAGATGTTCGGTCAGTTCTGTGATTCTCTCTGTCAGAATGGCAATCTGAACCTCAGGTGAACCTGTGTCCCC
>OBXA01002065.1_pt1 | contig 10344 bp, 7 predicted proteins | sample 1538121 | NCBI WGS metagenome assembly OBXA01 (sample SAMEA2580133, study PRJEB22360) | human gut metagenome | biome: human gut; feature: human-associated habitat; material: faeces | place: Denmark | collected 2008/2010 | reverse complement strand
GGCGTAGAGCAGGTCCAGGTCGGTGCGGTCCTCCTTGATGTTGCTGACCGTCTCGCCCAGCATCAGCTGGGTGACCTCCTCGGGATGATAGTAGACGTTTTTCATATTGCTCTCATCCACACGGAACACGCGGAAGCCGATGTCCAGATTTTGGGTAGTCAGCGGGTTTTCTTCTTTGATTTTCTCACCGGCGCGGCGGATGCGCTCTTTGCCGATTTCGCAAATGTTTTTGTAACCTGCTTTGAAGGCTTCACTGTTTTCGTCGCAGGGTTCGGGGAGCTGTACCATGATGAACTTGCGGTGCCCGCCGTCCTCGGCGTTGAGCTGCATGACCGCGTGGGCAGTGGTGGCGGAGCCGGAGAAGAAGTCGAGAACGATAGAGTCAGTTTTTGTTGCCAAATCCATACAGAATTTTATTAATTCTACCGGCTTGGGAGGGCTAAAAATGGTTGAATTTCCAAATAAGGATTTAATCTCTCGAGTGGCCTCTTGGTTAGATGCCAAAAAGTCGAGCCAAGTATTTGCCAGCTGTCCTTCAGATTTCTTTTCTGACAGAAACAGTTTATATCTTGGCTTTCCATCGCCGTCTCTAGGAAATACCAAGCGATTATCATTCAGTAAGCGATCATAGGTTTCTCGCTTAAAGCGCCATTCTTCGGTTATGGTCTTTCCGCTTGGCGTCATAACACTATATATGGCACCACCCTTGTTTGTACATGGCATGGTTTTGTAAGGTCCGCGAGGGTCATTGTCGGGATTTTTATAATCACGCTCATTGATATGAGCACTAATTTTATTGAGAAGATTTCCGTTACTCTTGGCGTACAAAACGACATACTCGTGTATAGGGGATATATTTTTTGATAAATTTGCTTGGCTATCCCTGCGTTTTCTGACGCATTGTGCAAGAAAGTTTTGCTCACCGAAAACTTCATTACATATTTCACGCAAATTTTCAATTTCGCCATCATCAAGAGAAATGAAAACGACCCCATCCTCCGTTAACAAATTCCTTGCCAACATCAGCCGGGAATACGTCATACTGCACCAATCAGAGTGAAACCTCCCATTGCTCTCGGTGTTCTCGAACAGTCGGTCGCCGTCTTCACTCAACTCTCCACTTTTTTCACTCCACTCTTCTCGGCTCATCCCAAAGTCATCCCGATAAATAAAGTCGTGGCCAGTGTTGTAGGGCGGATCAATGTAAATCATCTTGACCTTGCCCAAGTAGCTCTCCTGCAGGATTTTCAGCACTTCCAGGTTATCGCCCTCGATGTACAGGTTTTCGGTGGCGTCCCAGTTGCGGCTGTCCTCCTTTACCGGGCGCAGCGTCTTGGTGGTGGGGCGGGCGGCTTCGGCTATGGCCTGCTTCTTGCCCACCCAGGTAAACTCATACCGTTCATCGCCTTCCTCCACCACATCCGGGCTCAGCAGTTGCTTGAGCATTTCAAAGTTGACGCCCTTTTTGATGCTGCCATCCTCGCCCCGCATCTCGGTAACAGCCGAGGGGAACAAAGCCCCAATTTTTTCAATATTCTCTGCTGCCATATCCGACGTTTCCATTTTTAGTTTGTCCATGATTTTCACCTCGTATTGTTATGGCAGTGGAACCTCATTTAAGCGTAAATTACTATCCCAGCCAATTTTAGAAAGGGGAACATTCAAAGCACCGGCGACTTCTTTTAGTCTTTGAAAATTCAAATCTGTGCAAAATGCACCAGCAATGATTTTTGTCACGCGAAGTCCATTGGTCGTCATTTGCTGGAGCTCTCCATTCGATACCGTTGAGCTGTCTAAAATGCGATACTCCTCTTCATAACTCCAACACGTATCTTTGCTAAACAGCGGATAGTTAATACGGAGAAGAACCTTTCGGTTCTCGTAGTTATTCAAAACGAGTGATGGGTTAGCACACATCTCATTGCGCATATCATAAAACCGCTGGTATTCCTGACTTAAATCAGGGACTTCATTTTCATAAATTACTGGATAGAAACGTTCTGGTGACTCGACTCTAAACTCTACACAGTATCCCTTATAACCGGCAGCATAATGCGACCACATAAGTTTGTTATAAAGTAGAGCCGAAAAACAGCATACTTCCAGCTCCTGCTGCTTATTAAGATAATATTGTCGTGCATCGTTCTGAGCGCCCTTTAAGGCAATATGTTCAAACTCAAATGGGTCATTCAAACCACTTCGCTTTGAAAACCATATTTCCCCGGATTTTAATTGTTCAAATCGCTTCCGGGCCTCATCGGAGTCATCAGGAATACTAAAATATTTGTATAAGGAGCCGGGAATATAAGCACCAAGGGCACACCGGAAGTGCGGATAATCCGAATTCGAATCAATAAGCTCAAAATACTTATCCTTTGTAAGCGGCATCAACTCCACTCTCCAATCTCTGTATCTCTCTCCTGATCTCCATCTGCTTCGCCAGCTGCTTTTCCTTGCGCATCCGGCTTTTCAGCTGGTCGATCTGCTTTTGCAGCTTCTCCCACGCCTGGGCCTGCTCCACAGCCGCCTGCAAGGTCTCCGCCTTTGGCGCGGCCAGGGCATCGCCGGCAATTTGCCGGACGATGCCCTCATACAGCGCGTCCATATTCAGGCCGGTCAAGTTCAGCGTCAACGCCTCCGGCGTCTGCCAGACGGTGCGGTAGTTCTGCCGCAGCTGGAAGGCACTGCCGCCGCTCTGGCTGGCTTCCTTGTAAGTCACCGAAAGCTGGCATTTCCCGTCCGACCGTTCCAGCACAAACAGCAGATGGTAGGGGATCTGCTTGTCCATCAGGTTCAGCACACGGCTATCCAGCACATCGCCCGCCATGCGGATGCGGAACACCTCGATCTCTTGCACTGTCTGCCCCGGCGCCAGGTTCATCGTCTGCGCCGACAGCTTGTTGGCCCAGGTGATCAGTTTGATTTGCTCGATAAACAGACGTTTGACCTCCGCCGTGACATCCAGATTCTGATAAAACTTCTGCTTGGGGATGCGGCGTTCAAACACCGTGGAAGTAGGAAACGAAAGCATGGTTCATCCCTCCTTGACCACCAGAAAACAGATCAGTTCAAAATCATCCAAACCGGAGATCTGGTTCAGCAGCGCCGTGGTGCCGCCTGCGCGGAACAGGCTGTCCAGGTCGCTGTCCTCCTTGGCATCCACGATGGAGAGCACCGCCTCCTCCAGCAGGTCAGAGTACAGCTGCATCTCTTCACCGCAGCGGGTCTCCTCGTTAAAGGCACGGCACAGCGCCTGAATCGGCTCGGTTTTGCCGTGGCACAGCTGGCGCATGGTCTCCAATGTGCTGCGCGGGGAAAGATGGTCGTAGACGATCTCTCCCTCCTCGGTCAGGTAGACCAGATAATAGGGGTGCAGTCGGTTGCGGTCGTTGATGTTGATCTCGTTGTGCACATTTTTCAGCACGAACACCACGCCCGCCGGAGCGTCCGGCAGAGCCTGTGTCACGGCGCTGATGCCGCCGGGGGTGGTCTCCAGTTCCGGGTGGCGCTTGGCATACTCCATCACTTCCATGCGGAACTCGTTCAGGCCCAGATCGGTGATGGAGACGCCGGTGCCCATCTCCTCCAGATCCACCACCTCGGTTTGCAACCGCTTGAGCTGCTCTCGCCGGTATTCCAAGTTGCCCTGTTCCTCCGGGCTGAGCAGGTTGTCATCGCCGGTGGAGGTCATGACCAGTGCCTTCATGCGGGTCTCTACCCGGCCTTTCAGATTGATGTAGGAGTCCAGGTCCATGTCCGGCCAGAAATTGATCAGCTGGATCACATCGTTTTTGCTGCCAATACGGTCGATCCGCCCAAACCGCTGCACCAGACGAACCGGGTTCCAGTGAATGTCGTAGTTGATCAGGCAGTCGCAGTCCTGCAGGTTCTGGCCTTCCGAAATGCAGTCGGTGGCGATCAGAAGGTCAATGTCGGGGCCATCCGGCATCAGGGCGGCTTTGTCCTTAGAGCGTGGCGAGAAGCAGGTCAGCACGTTGTTCAAGTCCGCCTTGAATTTGGGGATGGTGGTGCGGCCCTCCACCGATCCGGTGACCAACGCAGTGTTCAAACCGTACTTTTCCCCGGCAAATGCGCTGACATGATCGTAAAGATACTGCGCTGTATCGGAAAATGCCGTGAATATGATGACTTTTTTGTTGCCGGGGTTGATCGGATGCTCGATTTTTTCCGTTATTGTATCCAGCAGCATTCGCAGTTTGCTGTCGTGTGCCGGTGTGATCTGCGATACGGCCTTCAGCAGCATTCGCAACGTATGTTGATCTTCCTCCAGGTCTTTGCGCCAGGTCACATAGTCCATGTCGGCCAGTTCGATCTTGACCTTGCGGCCCACCGTGAACAGATCGGATTCCTGGTCATCGGCATCCAGGTCGGCCACACCGCTCAGGTCGTTCAGCTCCAGTGTGGCGGTTGGATCATAATGCGCGATGGTGTCAAGTGTCTGCGCGATCAGCTGTTCGATTCGTCCCAGCGTCAGCTGGAAGGAATGAAGGGAGCTTTCCAGACGCTTTAGCAGATTGATGCTCATCAGTCGGCGGATGCCCTGCTCGCGGCCCGCCTGGGTCAGGTGGTTTTTGCCCTCATGGTTCAGTTTGGCGTATTTCTCCAGCTTGCTTGGTAGAATGTAGTTGGTTGGGGTGTAGATACTTAAAGTCAGGCTGAGCAGGTCATCATAGATCTCGCTGTAGGAGATGGCGCCGGGCAGGTCGGTCAGCGGCGGCCGGTTGGAAATGGGCGGCAGCCGGGTCGGGAATTTGCCGATTTCGCTGACATCATAGTATTTTTCAATGTGGCGGCGGGACCGGGCAATGGTTACGGCGTCCAGAATTTGGAAAAATTCAAAATCCAGCATCTGCATCAGCTGGTCGGTGGTGCGGCTGGCGACGTCCAGCTTGCTCCACTCGTTGAACACCTTCTGCGCGTTGCGGAAAACCTCCTCCACGCTGCGGCTGATGTCCAGTTTGCCCTGCCATTCGCTGCTATCGCCCTCGTAGGCCAGTGCCAGCTGGTTACGCAGATCGTAAAAGCGGTTGTTCACCGGCGTGGCCGACAGCATCAGCACACGTGTGCGCGCACCGGGGCGGATGACTTTGTTCATCAGGCGGGTGTAACGGTTTTCTTTTCCCTCATTGTCCACATCCCCGCCATTGCGGAAATTGTGGGATTCATCGATCACGACCAGGTCGTAGGCGCTCCAGTTCAGTTTACTCAGGTCGATCTCGCCGGAAAATCCTTTGTCCCGGCTTAGATCCGTGTGGTAGAGTACGTCATAGCGCAGGCGATCCCCGGCGATGGGATTGTTGACATAGTTGGCCTTATAGGTCATCCAGTTGTCGCTGAGCTTTTTAGGGCAAAGAACTAACACCCGCAGGTTGCGGTTCTCATAGTATTTGATGACGGCCAGAGCGGTGAAGGTTTTGCCCAAGCCGACGCTGTCCGCCAGGATACAGCCGTTATATTGTTCCAGCTTGCTGATAATGGCAATCACAGCGTCTTTCTGGAAGGTGTACAGTTTGTTCCAGACCTGGCTTTCCTTGAAGCCGTTGGTTTCGCTGGGCAGATCGTCCTCATTGACCTGCTCCAAAAAGCTGCCAAAAATGTTGTAAAGTGCATAAAAGTAGAGGAATTCGGGGCTATTCTCTTGGTAGGCGGTGGTGATGCTCTCCAGGACTTTGTCTGTGACGTCTTTCAGGTGGCTTTGGTCGTTCCACAGCTGGTCGAACAGTTCCAGGTAAGCTTTACTTTCTGGCGCATCCACGCGGTTGATCATGCTGAACATACGGCCGCCACGGTCACAGCCCAGGTCCTCGCGGGTAAAACCATTCACTGGTGCATACGCTACAGGAGAATCGGAATCTACAGTCAAAAAGCCTGTCATTCCCTCCATGGTCTTATTGGACTTGAAGCGGGCTTTTTCCCGGATCCAATGCGCACATTCCTGCGAGATTGCGCGCTGGCGGAATTCGCTGCGGAGCTTAATCTCGAACTCACTGCCATGTAGTGTGCGCTCGCGGTTCAGCCGAGGAATATAAAATTCCCGCTGGGCTTTCTTTGGCTTCTCGTCCAAAAAGGCGGGAGAAGTGAAGATAAAGCGCAGCTCGTCCAGGTTTTCAAGCTGTGCTTTCAGTTCTTCAAATGCATAGACAGAAAACCCGGCAGCGGCCATAGAGACCCTGCTGCGTTTTTTTATCGTTACACGCAGGTCATCAGCCAGCTTCTCGGTAGTGTTGTTGATGATTTTCATGGGCATCCTTCTTTTCCAAAAAGTGTACCTTTTCGTTACTATCGGTGAAAGCTCGTACCGTTCTTGAATTAGCGAAATCGTTCACAATTCCGTGCTGGAAATCCGCATGAATCCGTGGTAAAATAAAAAAGATTATAAAAACACCGATTTTACAGGAAGGTACACCTTTCTGTAAAATCGGGTGCTTACAACAATTTGGCCTTTTCGTAAATTTCTGCCCGGTAGCGGAATGTGGACAGCGGCATCCCACATTCCTTTGCCGCTGCCGTTCCTGTAATTTTCCCGGCTTTCCAGTTTTGATAGGCGCTGTGAAAACCAGCGGGCAACGGTTTCGGCGGTCTGCCAAAGCGGACGCCCCTTGCCTTTGCTGCGGCAATACCCTCGGCCTGCCGCTGGCGGATGTTGGTGCGCTCATTTTCCGCCACAAAGGAAAGTACCTGCAACACGATGTCGCTGAGAAAGGTGCCCATCAGATCTTTGCCCCGGCGGGTATCCAGCAGCGGCATATCCAGCACTACGATGTCGATGCCTTTCTCTTTCGTCAATATCCGCCACTGCTCCAAAATCTCCCCATAGTTCCTGCCCAGACGGTCGATGCTCTTGATGTAGAGCAGATCGTCCTTTTTCATTTTTCGCAGCAGGCGTTTGTATTGGGGTCGGTCAAAATCCTTGCCGGACTGCTTGTCCATGTAAATGTTTTTTTCCGGGACAGCAAGCTCCTGCAAAGCGATGCGCTGCCGGTCCTCGTTCTGGTCCTTGCTGCTAACCCGGATATATCCGTAAATAGTTCCCGCGATTTATCTCACCTCCCGGCGCTTTTGCCAAACAATGTCGTACCCCAGCACATCGGCCAGCTCCACAGCCTCGCCGTAGCGCAGGCTGCCGCGTTTCAGCTTGTCTGACAAGTTGGGAACGCTGCTGCTCCAACCGTATTCGTCGGCCAGAATTTCCACAGCTTCGCTCATGGTCATGCCAGCCCGGATAATATAGGACTTGATTTCGTTTCGGTAAATCTCTTTGTTTCTCATGGCTTATGCCCTCCTTTTTTCGTTTGCTTGGCAGTGAAGCCGGTGCGCTGGTACGTGTATCGAGTTCATCATTAGGCAAATGATGATGGTTTGCGAATAACTGTTTTCTCCGCTCTTTGTGAAGCCCTGCTCACACAGGGCAAGGTTCAGCTTCACCGTTTCGCGTGGATTTTCGCGGGTTGGAATAATCACACGCCAGACAGCGTACCCTCTTCGCTATCCGGTGTATCGTGCTTTAATGGCGTTATCAATATGAAAACGCCGGATTTTTCGCTGTTTTCACTTCCTTTGAAAATATCGCTGTATTTTTGCCGCTCTTTCCGAATGCCGTTCCTGCCCCTGGCTTTTCAGCGGCGTATTCCGGCATTGGCACGCTCTCCCGTGCTTTCAAACACATGGGGTCATGGCGCTGCTTCCCCTGCCGGGGGTATCCCATTCGGACGGTCATGTAATTTTCAAGGTGCTGTTGCCTCCCGACAAGTACAGTTTAACGAAAAATCGGGCCTGTTCCCGTATATCCAAGAGGTTGGAAAAAGGGTGCGAAAAGCGGAAATTTCCACGCTTATAGAAATCTGTGCTATAATGGGAAGCAGAACGAGAGGGGGCGCGGATATGAATATCAAACTGACGATCCCGGAGCGGCTTAAAGATTTGCGGACAGAGCGCAACCTGATACTGGAACAGCTTTCCGAGGCAACAGGCATTTCCCGCGCCGCCCTCGGCAAATATGAGGCGGACGATTTCAAGGACATCAGCCCGTTCAGCATCGCGGCGCTGGCAAAGTTTTATGGGGTATCCGCCGATTACTTGATGGGATTGACAGAAAGAAAAAATCACCCAAACACAGAGCTGGATGCTCTGCATTTGGGTGACGATGCGATTGAAGTATTGAAGGCGGGGCAATTCAATCACCGGCTGCTGTCGGAGCTGATTTGCCACAAAGATTTTCAGCGGTTGATGCTGGATGCAGAAATTTATGTTGACCGTATCGCGGATATGCGGATCAACGACATGAACACTGTGCTGGAGGCCGTGCGTCAAATGGTGCTGTCCAAGCGAGAGGATAGTGCCAACGATCTCTATCTCCGCACGCTGGAATTGGCGCAGGTGCCGGAGGAAGAATACTTCAGCCATGTGGTTTCGGATGACCTGAACGAAATACTCCGCGATATTCGGGAAGCCCACAAGACCGACAGCACAACGGCAGACGAGCCGTCCGCCGCAGCACAAGTACAGCAGCAGTTACAGACTGCCATGAACTTTGAAGGCAGCAGCGACGAAAAGAAGGCGCGGGCACTCTTGGCCACACTCGGCATTGACTACGATGCCATCACCAAAGAGCAGTTTGTCAATCTGATTGAGGTGCTGCGGCTGTCCAAGCACATGAAAAACCCCATAAATCGGCGCGGCAAAAGCAACATGACACACGGAAAAGGGAAAAGGAAGCGTAAATAGGCAAGAAAATACGCCGTATCCAGCAAAATCTGCTGAATACGGCGTATTTATTCGTTACCCAATCCTGCCTGACAGATGCCATAATTGTAATTCTTTCAAATTACTTTCTTATGAGCACCCACAGAATCTGCGGGGGCGTTTTGTCGTTGTGGTTCAGGAGACCCGCTGCCCGGTCATGGTCTGGGTGACGATGCTCTCCATCATGTCGGCGGTCAGCTGACCGGTCACATAGCCGAAGACGTTGCCCTCGGTGTCGATCATGAAGGTGGTCGGGAAGGCGGAAATGCCGTAGGCGCTGAGCACATCGCCGGTGGTGTCCATGACCACCGGGAAGGTGTAGCCGTTGTCCGACAGGAATCCGCTGACCTCGTCGATGCTGCCGTCCACGGCGCGGGGATTTTCGGCGCTGCTGGGGTTGGCGACGCCCAGCACGATCAGGTCCTCGCCGTTGCTGCCGTAAGACTCATAGAGCGACTGGATCTCGGGCATCTCGCTCTGGCAGGGGCCGCACCAGGTGGCCCAGAAGTTCAGGAACACCGTCTTGCCGCGGTATTCCGACAGGGTGTGTTCCTCGCCGTACTGGTCCACCAGCGTGAAGTCGGGGGCCGGGATGGCGTCGGGGTCGGTCTCGGGCTCCTCGGTGGGAGCGGGCGTGGCGGTGACCTGGGGCGCCGCACCGGACGAGGCCGACGGACTGCCGCCCGTCTGGGACAGCACCCCGCTGAGCCGCCCGGTGAAGCCGGTCAGCGTCATCAGACCCATCAGGATCAGCAGGACGGCGCCGATGCGGGTGGTATACCGCACGACGTTGTGGTATTTTTTGAAAAGGTCCAGCACGGTGCCGGTGAACAGTCCCACCAGCAGGAAGGGAATCACAAAGCCGAGGGTGTACACCCCGATGAGCAAAAATCCCCGCTCGGGCGCGCTGGAGGCCATGAGCAGCACGCCGGACAGCGCCGGACCCACGCAGGGCGTCCAGGCAAAGCTGAAGGTAAAGCCGAGGAGCAGCGCGGTCAGGGGGTTCAGGGCCAGCCGGTTGAGGGGCAGATGGAAGCGGTGTTCGCTGTCCATCGCGCTGCTGCGGCCAAAGATGCCCAGCTGGTACAGGCCGAACACCAGGATCAGCACGCCGCTGCACCGGGTGAACAGGGTGCGGTTGCCGCTGAAGAAGCGGCCCAGCGCCGTGAAGCCCATGCCGAGCAGGAAGAAGGCGAAGCTGATGCCCAGCACAAAGAACAGGGTGTTGACCAGCACGCGGCGACGCGGATAGCGGTGGGTGCCGCCCGGCGGCCCCGCCGCCGTTCCGCCGGCCAGATACCCGATATACAGCGGGATGAGGGGCAGCACGCAGGGGGAAAAGACGCTGAGCAGCCCCTGCAGGAAAACGGTCACCGCCGAGATGCCGACGGACAGATCAAATCCCATCTGTCAACTCCTGTTCCGCCGCAAAGAGCGGCTTGCCCGCAAAAAGACGGTCCTCGATATCGGCGATGGTCACACCGGCCAGACGGCGGCGGCAGCCGGCGTCGAGATCGGCATAGATCTCATCCATCACGCCGGCCATGCCGGCACAGATGGCGCAGTTGCGGTCGGCGGCGC
>OBXA01002062.1_pt1 | contig 10348 bp, 9 predicted proteins | sample 1538121 | NCBI WGS metagenome assembly OBXA01 (sample SAMEA2580133, study PRJEB22360) | human gut metagenome | biome: human gut; feature: human-associated habitat; material: faeces | place: Denmark | collected 2008/2010 | reverse complement strand
TTTATTATTATTTTATCAAGCATTTTTTTATAAAAATATAGATATATTGCTATTTTATATTGCAAATAATGCTCTATTTATTTTATACTCAAATTATAAACCCATCACATGCAGACAAAGCATGTAAAAAAGGAGGTAACTGTTTCATGCCCATCACAGACGACGCCCCTGCATTTGAACGCCAGGGATTCCTGAGGGAGGACTTCAGGCTGTTCCATTTAAAAGACAAGGTAAGCCCCAGCTACGAATTCCACTACCACGATTTTCTGAAAATCATGGTGCTGCTGGAGGGCAGGGGGAACTATGTCATAGAAGGCCGTTCCTATATCCTTCACCCCTTTGATATTGTGCTGGTGGGACGGGGACAGATTCACCGGCCGGAGGTGGAGCCGGGGCAGCCCTATGAGCGTCAGATACTTTACCTGTCCCAGGATTTTCTGGACCGTCACAGGGAAAACGGAGACTCCCTGGACCGGTGTTTTGCCACGGCAGCCTACCGCCATTCTAATGTTCTCAGACTGAAGGATGAGGTCAGGGCAAACATGCTCTCCCTTTTAAAGCGGCTGGAACGCTCCCAGAGCTGGCGGCAGGAAGAATTTGCCGGGTCCCTCATGAGCCGCCTTTTATGCCTGGAATTTCTGGTGGAGCTGAACAGGGCCTCCATGGACGATAAGGCCCAGTACCTTCCCACAGGTATCTTAAACTACCGTGTCTCCGGTCTTATATCCTATATAAATGAACATCTGGACAAGGATCTGAGCATCGGGACATTGTCCGCCGTAAGCTGCATCAGCCCATACCATATGATGCGTATTTTCAAGGAAGAGACAGGATGCACCATAGGAAATTACATCACCGAAAAACGCCTGCTTTACGCCAGGGACCTGCTTGGGGATGGGATAAATGCCACGGACGCCTGCTTCCGTTCCGGCTTCAGCCACTATTCCACCTTTCTCAGAGCCTACAAAAATCACTTCCACCAGCTCCCCAAACGGAACCCGGGCACTAAAATATAAAGTATTTCTCAAATTTTCTTGAAATTTTTCTGATTTCTGTTATAATATACTCATTGTTTTCCCATTGAGGACAGTTGTCTTTGTGAGGTGAACACGCGAAAACAAACTGGACCAGGTTAAATTCAATGAAACAGGAGGAATGTATTATGAGAATCAGAAAGGTATTGGCAGCGTGTCTGGCCGCCGGCGCCCTGGCAGGGTGCGGCAGCAAGAAATCAGACGAAAAAGTCATCAAAATCGGCGTATTCGAGCCAACCACCGGAGAGAACGGAGGCGGCGGTTACCAGGAAGTACTGGGTATCCGTTATGCCAGGGAAATGCATCCTACCGTCAACATAGGCGGCGAAGAATATACCGTCAAGCTGGTTGAGGTAGACAACAAATCGGATAAAACCGAGGCTGTCAACGCCGCCCAGAAGCTGGTAAGCGAGAAGGTCAGCGTGGTGCTGGGAAGCTACGGTTCCGGCGTGTCCATAGCCGCCGGACAGATTTTCGCAGACGCCAAGATTCCGGCCATTGGCTGTTCCTGTACCAACCCCCAGGTAACCGAGGGAAATGATTTCTATTTCCGCGTATGCTTCATCGACCCATTCCAGGGCACGGTCATGGCTAATTACGCATACCAGAACGGCGCCAAGAACGCTGCCGTGATTACCCAGCTGGGCGATGACTATTCCTCAGGCCTTGGTTCCTATTTCAAGGATGCCTTTGCCAAGTTGGGCGGCAGCATCGTCAGCGAGGAACAGTTCCAGACAAACCAGACCGATTTCAAGGCCATCCTGACCAACATAAAGGCAGCTGACCCTGACATTATATTTGCTCCATCCTCCATCACCACTGCCCCCTTAATCATCAAGCAGGCCAGGGAGCTTGGAATCACAGCCACCATCGCTGCAGGCGATACATGGGAGAACTCCACCATCATCGAGAACGCAGGAGCTGACTCAGAGGGCGTAGTGCTCTCCACCTTCTTCGACGAGGCGGAACCGGCCAACGACGAGGCCGCTGCCTTCATCAAGGGCTTCAAGGAATACCTGGTAAAGGAAAAGCAGGAAGACATTATCCCGGCTGTCTCCGCCCTGGGTTACGATTCCTACCTGGCTGCCATCAAGGCCATTGAGGACGCAGGCTCCACCGATACCGCCGCTATCCGCGATGCGCTTAAGAATGTGGAGATTGACGGTGTGACAGGAAATATCACCTTCAACGAGACCGGCGATGCCAACAAGGATATCGCGTTCATCAAGACCATCAAGGACGGCAAGTTCCAGTTCCTGACCACCACTACCGTAGAATAGGGTATCTGGCTAATTACATATGGATACAGGGCCGCAGGCGTCATCCGCTGCTGCCTTCGGTCTTAACCAGCCTTGGACGTTCCAGGGCTGGTTGTATGTTTCAACGGATTTCTGGATACGGACCTTACTATAAAAACACAGGAGGCAGACTCATATGAGTTTAACAACATTTCTTCAGCAATGCCTGACCGGCATCTCCCTTGGCGGGGCATATGCGCTCATTGCCATTGGCTACACCCTGGTCTACGGCATCCTCCGCCTCATCAATTTCGCTCACGGCGATATCTTCATGATGGCCGGATACTTTATGATATTTGCAATGGCAAGCCTGCCCTGGTTCATTGCCATTCCCGTCACCCTGATTGTGACCATTCTTCTGGGCGTCACCATAGAGCGGGTGGCCTACCGCCCCTTGCGCTCCGCACCCAGAATGTCTGTTATGATTTCAGCCATTGGTGTTTCCTACCTTTTGCAGAACCTGGCCACCTACCTCTTTACCGCCCTGCCCAAAGGATACCCGGAGATTCCTTTCTTAAAGAAAATCTACCGGATAGGCGGACTGTCCGCCTCCTTTGTCACCTTCCTTACGCCTGTCCTGACCCTGGTGCTGGTTTATCTTCTCATTCTGCTGATTAACCACACCAAAATAGGTATGGCTATGAGGGCGGTTTCCAAGGATTACGAGACAGCCTCCCTTATGGGCATTAAAATCAATAAGACCATCACCTTTACCTTCGCAGCGGGGTCCCTGCTGGCCGGTATTGGCTCCATTCTGTATTTTACGGACCGTATGACCGTTTTCCCCTTCCCCGGCGCCCTTCCAGGCTTAAAATGCTTTGTGGCCGCCGTGTTCGGAGGAATCGGCAGCATTCCCGGAGCTGTCATCGGAGGTTTTATCCTGGGACTTGGAGAGACGGCCCTGGTAGCCATGGGACAGTCCACCTTCAGCGATGCATTTACGTTTATCCTGTTGATTGTCATGCTTCTCATCCGTCCCACTGGACTCTTTGGTGAGAAGACGACCGATAAAGTGTGAGGTGGCGGACATGAAGAATATGACAAAAAACAAAAACAAAATATATACCCTCATTGCCCTGGCAGTAATCATAGGTTTCCTGGCATTCCTGCAGTCTGACACAGCCGAATACAGCTACCAGATTTCCATTCTGGAGAGAAGCGCCATCTATGCGGTGGTGGCTGTTTCCATGAACCTGCTGACCGGCTTTACAGGTCTGTTCTCGCTGGGACAGGCAGGATTTATGGCTATCGGCGCCTATGTGGTGGCTATCTTTACCATTCCGGTGGGATCCAGGGCCAGCGTATACTATGTAAGCGGCATATCACCGGTGATTGCCAATATCCAGCTGCCTATACCCGTGGCACTGCTCCTTGGCGGACTGGCCGCAGCCGCCATGGCCGGCCTTTTCCGGATTGGACTGGGCCGCAGCAGCCATGGCTGCCCTTATCGGAATCCCGGCGCTGCGCTTAAAGAGCGATTACCTTGCCATCGCAACCCTGGGCTTTTCGGAAATCATCCGGGCATTCATAGCAGCTCCCATGTTTGACACCATTACCAACGGTTCCTACGGGCTTAAGAGCATACCGGGCTTTCCCAATATCTTTGCGGTATTCGTTCTGGCCGCCCTGTGCATTGCCCTGATGGTGCTTCTCATTAACTCCTCCTACGGCAGGGCCTTTAAGTCCATCCGGGAGGACGAGGTGGCAGCCCAGTCCATGGGTATCAACCTGTTTCATTACAAGGAGCTCTCCTTTGTGATTTCCTCCTTCTTCACAGGAGTGGGAGGCGGAATGCTGGCCATGTTTATGCGATCCATTGACTCCAAAACCTTCCAGGTGGCCCTTACATATGATATTCTGCTGATTGTGATCTTAGGCGGCATCGGCAGCGTCACCGGCAGCGTGGCGGGCGCTTTCCTGGTCACCGCAGGCAGGGAGCTGCTGCGCTTCTTCGATGAGCCCCTGACCATTGCCGGGGTAAGCATTCCTCTGTTCCGATCCGGATTCCGTATGGTCATTTTCTCCATCCTTCTGATGGCCGTGGTCCTCTTCTACCGCCGCGGTATCATGGGGAACAACGAATTCTCTTGGGACGGACGGTTCCGGCTCATACAGGGCATTCCTTACAGGTTTAAGGGAGGCAGGAAAAGGCCCTCTTCCGCTAAGAAGGGAGGCATCCACTGATGAACAACATGAAAAACAGTGTAAAAAACGTGTTACATATGGAAAGCATCACCATGCAGTTCGGCGGCGTCGTGGCAGTGAACGGACTGACATTGGATGTAAATGAACACGAAATCGTGGCCCTCATCGGGCCCAACGGCGCAGGCAAAACCACTGCCTTTAACTGTGTTACCGGTATTTACCAGCCCACCTTTGGTTCTGTATCCTTTAACGGGGAAGTCATACTGGCCGATACGCCCCAGGGCAAGATGCGCCGCCTCTACGAGGGCGATGTATCCCCCACGGACCTGACTCCTGTGCGCAAGACACCGGACCAGATTACCAAGCTGGGCATTGCCAGGACCTTCCAGAACATCCGTCTCTTCGGCGCCCTGACCGTTTTTGAAAATGTCCTGATTGCCAAACATATGCGGGCAAAGCAGAATGTATTTTCAGCCACACTGCGCCTCAACCATGCCGAGGAAAAGCGCATGCGCCAGGAGTCCATGGCGCTTCTGGAAATGCAGGGACTGGCCCATTTAAAGGACGAGGTTGCCTCCTCCCTGCCCTACGGACTCCAGCGCCGTCTGGAAATTGCGCGGGCTCTGGCCACCAGCCCCAGCCTTCTTCTTCTGGACGAACCAGCGGCCGGCATGAATCCACAGGAAACCCAGGACCTGACTGATTTTATCCACAAAATCAGAGACGATTACCACCTGACTATCTTCATGATAGAGCACCACATGGATCTGGTCATGCAGATATCCGACCGCATTTACGTGCTGGATTTCGGCAAGCTCATAGCCCACGGCACGCCCGGCCAGATCCAAAACAATCCAAAAGTAATAGAAGCATATCTGGGGGTGAGTGAAGATGCTGAAGATTAATGATTTAAGAGTGAATTACGGCGGTATCGAGGCCGTAAAGGGAATCAGCTTTGAGGTGCCGGAGAAATCCATTGTCACCCTCATAGGCGCCAACGGAGCAGGCAAGAGCACCACCCTGCGGGCCATCGCAGGGCTGGTGAAAGCCTCGGCAGGCTCCATCCAGTTTGACGGGACAGAGCTGTTAGGCATGGATACCCCCGATATTGTGTCCAGGGGCATCACCCTTGTTCCCGAGGGCAGGCGGGTGTTCCCGGACATGACAGTTATCGAGAACATAAAAATCGGAGCCTATTTGAGAACCGATTCCCTGGACCATGACATAGAATGGGTCTACAGCCTGTTCCCCAGGTTAAAGGAGCGCTGCTGGCAGCTGGCAGGCACTCTGTCCGGAGGCGAGCAGCAGATGCTGGCCGTGGCCAGGGCCTTGATGAGCCATCCAAAGCTGATGATGATGGATGAGCCGTCCCTTGGCCTGGCCCCTCTCATTGTCCAGGATATATTCAATATCATAAAGGAAATAAACAAACAGGGGGTAACCATCCTTCTGATTGAACAGAATGCCAACATGGCCCTGCGCATTGCGGACCAGGGTTATGTGCTGGAAACAGGCCGGATATCCCTGTCAGGCACCGGCAGGGAGCTGCTGGCAGATGAATCTGTGAAGGCGGCTTATCTGGGGAAGAAAAAGAAATAGCTTCACTGCAAACTGGTATACCCATAGGCGTTCACCAATGCGTCCAGTTTCTTTCCCTGTTTACACAGCGGGCAGTCCCTGTAGTCATAATACGTATAATCAGGCAAATCCTTCCTGCCAAAAATAGACGTGATCCTGTATCCGTTGAGCTCCTCCAATGTGCTGAAAATAGCGGTAACAGCTCTCAGGTTGCCTCCGTAATACCGGATGGACTCGATTCCCTTGTTCAGTGCCAGACCTGTGGTCACGGACGCGGTCAGGATGATGACATTCTTATCCCGAATCATGGGTAGTATGTTCTCCTTGAATATCATCTGGCTGTTGCTGTTGAACTCCGGAGTCACAATGTAGATGGTTTTATGGGCATTCATGGAGAGAACTCCGGCACTGGTCAGTTCCTCTGCCAGTAAACTGCCGATGACCTGGGTTCCCTCAAGACACACAATGGTATCCACCACAGTGTCATAGAGGAACAGCCCCGACAGGCTCCCTGCAATCTCCTTAGCCTCGCTGAGCCTGGTCTTTAAGGTAGTCATATCCAGATAATAATTGATATGGGCATGGTTGGTGGCAAAGTGTCCCGGTGTAACCTTAAGCGGTGCATTACAGCCGGTGGTATGTATCTTAACATACTTATTATCCATAAAAGCGCCCCCCTTTACAATGGTACGGACATCGGTTTCTATATGTATTATTATACTAAATAATCCTCCCCGGTACAAGAGCAATCCGGCTGTCTTACCATTTTCCGCTAAAAATTACGAACATCCTGTTATGTTCAGATCATCCCACCCATCCTGTAAAACAGGCGCCGTCACTGCTTCCCCGCAGCTTCGGCGCCTGTTACTTTTATCACTCAATCCTACAGATTTCTGTCATTTCCGGGATGACTCCATACTGTATCCTCCGGTTTATTCTCTGAATCATTAGTTCCGTCTGAATCCTCCGGTCCTGTCTGGCTCCCCGGATTCACCTGTTCTCCCTGGCCAACCTGAACTTTCGGGTTTACACGGGGCTCCTGTAAAGCCCTGACTTTGTCCTCATCCTCTTTTGTTTCCTCCGGCTCAGGAATGCCCTTAACCTTGCGGAATATCTTCATGAATTCCTTACCTGTGATCGTCTCCTTGTCAATGAGGAATGCGGCTATCTGGTCCATGGCATCCTTGTTATCGCTTAAGAGACGCTTTGCCTCATCGTAGGAATCCTTCAGTATCTTCATGATCTCCTGGTCAATCTCAGCTGCCGTTGCATCACCGCAGTTTAATACGGCCCGTCCTGTCAGGTACTGGTTCTCCTGGGATGCAAGCCCCATGAGGCCGAATTTATCAGACATGCCATACTGGGTAACCATGGCCCTGGCCAGGTTTGTAGCCTGCTGGATATCGTTGGCTGCTCCCGTGGTAACTGTCTCAAATACGATTTCTTCTGCGGCACGTCCGGCCATCAGCTCTACCAGCCTGGCCTCCAGCTCCTTCTTCGTATTAAGGTACTTCTCCTCCTCCGGCACATTCATGACATATCCAAGAGCGCCCATTGTCCTCGGCACAATGGTAATCTTCTGTACCGGCTCCGAATGCTTCTGAAGCGCGCTTACAAGAGCGTGTCCCACCTCGTGATAGGATACAATACGGCGCTCTTCCCTGCTCATGATACGGTCCTTCTTTTCCTTACCCACAAGGACCACTTCTACTGCCTCAAACAAATCCTTCTGTGACACGGCATTGCGCCCGTGCTTAACCGCATTGATGGCCGCCTCATTCATCATATTGGCCAGGTCAGCGCCCACAGCGCCTGAGGTGGCCAGCGCTATCTCCTTAAAGTCTACGGATTCATCCAGGAGCACATCCTTGGAATGTACCTTAAGTATATTGATACGCCCGTTAAGGTCCGGCTTATCCACCACCACGCGGCGGTCAAAACGTCCGGGACGAAGCAGGGCCGGATCCAGGACCTCAGGACGGTTGGTGGCGCCCAGCACCAGAAGACCCTTGGTGGAATCAAATCCATCCATCTCGGAAAGAAGCTGGTTCAGGGTTTGTTCACGCTCGTCGTTGCCGCCCATACGGCTGTCGCGGCTGCGTCCAAAGGCGTCAATCTCATCAATAAAGATAATACATGGCGCATTCTCAGTGGCATTCTTAAACAAATCACGGACGCGGGACGCGCCCACGCCCACGAACATTTCCACAAAGTCAGAACCGGAAAGGGAATAAAACGGCACATGGGCCTCGCCTGCCACTGCCTTGGCAAGCAGGGTCTTACCAGTTCCGGGAGGGCCTACCAAAAGGGCTCCCTTGGGCAGCTTGGCGCCAATCTTGGTGTATTTGCCCGGGTTGTGGAGGAAATCCACGATTTCTGTCAGCGACTCCTTGGCCTCGTCCTCACCGGCCACATCCTTGAAGGTAATGCCGGTTTCCCTCTGGACATACATCTTGGCGTTGGACTTGCCCACGCCCATGATTCCGCCGCCGCCCATGCGCTTCATGGTGAAGTTCATAAGGAACAGCAGGAACAGGAACGGGACAGCGTAATTCAACAGGACCAGAAGAAGGGTGCTGCTGTCGCTCTTCTCACGGTTGGTAACCACGTTATTATCCAGTATCCTGTTGACGAAGTCGTAATCGCCTTCCAGTCTCACCACATAATAATCCAGATTCTGGGAATACTTAGTATTGCCCTTCTTAGGGATGACCGTGATTTCCGTGCTGCCCACCTTGATGGAGTCCACCTCGCCGGCTTCCACCATCTGGACGAACTCATTATAGGACAACTCCTGACGCTTCTTGGAATTCAGATAGTTGTTCATACTGCTGACCACGATAAATGTAAGTATGGCAGCAACCACCAGCATGGTTATGGTCTGCCAGTTACTTTTCATATTCGGGTCCTGTTTGTTATTATTATCCATATTGTACAAATTCTCCCTCTGAATGGGTCATCTATCAATTTCCAGCAAAAACCCATTCTCTACCATTATAGTGTCAGTCTCCCCATAAATCAAGAAAAGAACAATTAATTTTCTTAAATTTTTGCAAAAAGCCCTGGATTTATTCTCGGTGAGGATGTATAATGTTTCAGTTATTTTTTTGATACTATATCAAACAAGTCACACGACACCCACAACAAGAAAAGGAGGTATCCCCATCATGCCAGTCAAGTACGTATTCGTAACCGGCGGCGTAGTCTCCGGCCTGGGAAAAGGCATCACCGCGGCATCTCTCGGCCGCCTGTTAAAGGCCAGAGGCTACAAAGTGACCATGCAGAAGTTCGACCCCTACATCAACATCGACCCCGGCACCATGAACCCGGTCCAGCACGGAGAAGTCTTCGTGACGGACGACGGCGCTGAGACGGACCTGGACTTAGGCCACTATGAGCGCTTTATCGACGAAAGCCTTACCAGGAATTCCAACGTCACCACCGGCAAGGTCTACTGGACGGTCCTGCAAAAAGAACGCCGCGGAGACTTCGGCGGCGGAACCGTACAGGTAATCCCCCATATTACCAACGAAATCAAAAGCCGTTTCCACCGCAACTACACGGAAAACGAGACGGAAATCGCCATCATCGAGGTCGGCGGCACGGTCGGCGACATCGAAAGCCAGCCCTTCCTGGAGGCCATACGCCAGTTCCAGCACGATGCAGGCCCCGGCAGCACCTGCATCATCCACGTAACTCTCATTCCTTACCTGAAAGCCTCAGAGGAGCTTAAGACCAAGCCGACTCAGGCCAGCGTAAAAGACCTTCAGGGAATGGGCATTCAGCCCGATATCCTTGTCTGCCGTTCCGAACTCCCCCTGGACGACGGCATAAAGGCGAAAATCGCCCAATTCTGCAATGTTCCCAAACATCACGTACTCCAGAACCTGGATGTGGACGTGCTCTATGAGGTACCCCTTGTAATGGAGGAAGAGCATCTGGCCCAGTCCGCCTGTGAATGCCTGGATCTGCCCTGTCCGGAGCCGGACCTGACAGACTGGAAAGCCATGATAGACGCCTGGAAGCATCCTGAGCAGGAAGTGACCGTGGCCCTGGTAGGCAAATACATCCAGCTCCACGACGCCTACATTTCCGTGGTGGAAGCCCTGAAACACGGAGGCGTTGCCAACCGTGCGGCCGTCCATATAAAATGGGTGGATTCCGAGACAGTCACACCGGAAAATGCCCCTCAAATCTTCAAAGATGTAAGCGGTATCCTGGTTCCCGGCGGCTTTGGCGACCGCGGTATTGACGGCAAGATTCACGCCATCCAGTATGCCCGGGAACACCGCA
>OBXA01002055.1_pt1 | contig 10368 bp, 9 predicted proteins | sample 1538121 | NCBI WGS metagenome assembly OBXA01 (sample SAMEA2580133, study PRJEB22360) | human gut metagenome | biome: human gut; feature: human-associated habitat; material: faeces | place: Denmark | collected 2008/2010 | reverse complement strand
GCAAAGCTCTGCCGCAGACGCGCGGCGGTCACCCCCACCACCCGCACATGGCGGTTGGGCAGGCGCTCCAGCAGCCCCTCGTTTTGCAGCTGCTGCATCGCCTCGCGCACCGGCAATCGGCTGATACCCAGCTGCGCGGCAATATCCTCCTGCCGCAGCTCGGCACCATCCGGCAGTTCACCCGCGTATATTTCCCGCCGCAGCGCCGCGGCAGCCTGGTCCTTTAAGGAAACAAGAGAAACACTTTTCATCAAGCGCCTCCATATTTGTTGTTTATTAATATTGTATACAAAATCATCCGTTGCGTCAAGTGGCGAGGATCGTATTCTATGTTTCTGCTTTTATGTCCCTCCATGCCTGACCACCATTTGACCACTACTGTGCAGTGGTGCTGCAAAATATCGGAAAAGCCTGTTGTGACAACCAACAATGGGCTTTTTCTTGTTTTGGTCGTAACTGTGCAGAACCAACAAATTTACGTTTCAACGTCTGTTTACGTCGCCCTGCCGTAGTTCTCCGACGCCAGGTGCCGGGGGTTCGAATCCCTTCGGGCGCACTTAAAAAGAGGCTGTTGCACAAGGAAAAAATCCAAGTGCAGCAGCCTCCTGTGTTTATGAAGGAGAAACGAAGGGAATATCCAGTTACAGGTTCAGTTCAAACTGTTCCACAGTAATGGTTGCCTGACCGTCTGCAGCAAAGGTGATGCCATCGGCGGATTGCGGGGTGTAGATCCACGCTGTCATCGTCTGCTCGCCATCGTTGACAAAGACCTCCACGCTGTTTTTATCCAGCAGGATACGGAGCTTGAGTGCGCCGTTTTGGCTGCGCACCTTGCAGCTGCGGGTATGCACAATATCAGCGCGGGAACCGGCACAGCTGCGATCCAGCGTCAGCAGCGAGGTGTAGGGGTCATAGGTCAGGCAGGTGTGATACGCTGCATCGGCTGCCAGCTTAACGATAAAGCTGCGGTATTCGCCCGCTGCCACGGTGACGGTCAGGTCTGCAATGCGCCCGCCGATGCCAGCCAGCGCAGTTTCATTCTGTACAGTCACATCTTCGTGCAGCGTGCGCTTACCGTGGGCGGCATCCAGCTCCCGAACCGGGGTCTGCACAATGTGTCCGTCCTTCAGGTGCAGCTCGCGCGGGCAGATGGTCTGCCCGAACCACTTGCATCCCTGCGGCTTATCCTCGGTATCAGACCAGGTTTGCAGCCACGCCGTCATCAGGCGGCGCCCATCGGGTGCCTGTGTGGTTTGGGTGGCGTAAAAGTCAATGCCGCCGTCCACCAGCTGCACCTGTTCGCGGGTAAAGGTATGGGTTTTCTCATCATAACTGCCGACAAATGCGATCACATTGTGTCCGTTGTGGAACTCACCGGACGGACGCATTTCCATCGGTCCGACCATCAGTACATGCTTGCCGTCCAGCGGGAAGAAGTCCGGGCACTCCCACATTTTGCCGTACACGTTGTTGTTGCGCGCCAGCACGGTAACAAAATGCCAGTCGAAACCGTCCTTGCTTTGGAACAGTACGGCTGCACCGCTGCCGTCCTCAGTCAGGGCAACGGTCACGGCAGAGTAGGTGCCGTCAGCTTCGCGCCAGATCTTCGGGTCACGGAAGTCGAATTTGCTGTATCCTTCAGGCAAATCTTTCTGGGTCAGCACCGGGTTGCAGGCAGGTTTTTCGTAATCCAATCCATCGCCCACAGCAACGCTCTGGGTCTGAATATCCCGCATTTCACCATTCGGCTGTTTTTCAGAAACCACGCTGGTGTACATTAAGAGCTGACGGCCGTCGTCCATTTCGGTGGCCGAGCCGGAGAAGCAGCCGGGGCCGTTATCAGACGGAGAATCCGGAGCAATGGCGCAGGGCAGATACTCCCAATGCAGCAAGTCTGTGCTGACCGCGTGTCCCCAGTGCATCGGACCCCAGTGTGTTGCGTAGGGGTTATACTGGTAAAACAGGTGGTATTTCCCATGATAGAAGGAAAAGCCGTTCGGGTCATTCATCCAGCCTACATAAGGGGTCAAGTGGTAGGCAGGGCGCTCTGCCGCAGAAATGGCAGCGCTGTGCTCTTCCTCGTAATCGCGTGCTTTCTGCAAAATTGTACTGCTCATGGATTCCTCCTGGTGTAACTTATTGCTTTGCGTAATAGGCATCAAGATACTTCTGCATAATCGCCAGATAGTCAGACAATCCGTAGGCTTCCAGTTTGTCGAGGTACTCATTCCACTCAGCATCGGTAGTACCGTTCATGATCCAGTTTGCCTTCTGGGTGTTCATGTAGGTTTGGAGATCTGCCTGAAGGTTGGAAACCTGCTCGGTGTCCTCGGTGCTCATAAAAACATTGGGGTAAACATACTTTTTGTTCATATCCGGGGTGTAAATATTCTTGATCCAGTCCAAACGGTACTGTGCATCGTCCGGGCAGGTGACATAAACGCCGTAGTAATCATCCAGAACCGCCAGAGGACCGCCGACGCACTGTGCTTCGCGGACTTCAACGGGGGACGCATCGCCGAGGGGGGCGTGCTTCAGCATCGGCTCGCCCTTATCGTTCGTGGACATTTCAAAGATATTGAAACCGGTTTCATCGCCGTAGGTACCCCAGTTGTTCTGGGGAGACTGCAGGGGTGCATACATCTGGTCGAGCCAGGCACAAACCAGCGCGGGGTTCGATGCCTTGGCGGTGACAACACACTTGCCGCGCCCAAAGCCGCTGGTGAAGGAACCGTTCTGCGGGGTGATATTGCGGGTATCGGCAGTCAGTGCGGGCAGGGGTTCCCAATCGGTCAGGTTGTCGATGTTGGCAACATCCCAGCTAAAGCAGACGCCGTAACGACCGGCCTTGCCTTTAGAAACATAGGTGGACCATTCCTGCGTAAAGCATTCGGGGTCAATGAGGTTTTCAGAATACAGTTTGTGCAGCCAGTCAAGACCTTCACGGTAGCCCTGCTGAGTGGCCGCGCAGATAACCTTCAGGTCATCCGTGACAGCAATGTGGCGATCCTTATCGGCATCACCATAGCCCTCACCAAAGCCGTTGATCAGGATACTGGGGTCCTGGTCACCGTTGTTGACAATGCAGGACATCGGGATGATATCACCCTCAATGCCAAACTCACTCTTGATGGCATCCGCGTTGTCGCGGAAAGCGATCAGTACCTGCTCAAATTCATCTACCGTCGTCGGCATCTCCAGACCCAAGAAATCCAGCCACTTCTTGTTGATGAAGCTCATATTGCCCACCGTCTGGATCGCCGTCTTTTCAGAGCCCAACTGCTCGATCCACGGCAACGCCCAGATATGTCCCTCGGAATCTGTACACATGGTACGGTACTCCGGGTACATCTCAAAAACCTTCTTGAGGTTGGGCATATTGTTGTCGATGTAGTCCTCCAGATTGACAATAACGCCCTGATCTGCGTAGCGCAGCAGGTCACTGTCGCTGAAATCTGCCGTAAAGACAAAATCCGTCAGAGTGCTGGGGTTGGACATATTCAGGGTGATTTTATCGCTCCACTGGTCAGCCTGAATAGCCGTCCAGTCGATATGTACATTGGTGGCTTCCTCAAGACGTTTGAAAATGGTACGGTTGTTCGGATCGGATTCACTGCCGACCGGATAGCTTGTCATACCGGTAAAGGTTACCTGCTCCGCCAAAGGAAACGAAACGGCACCGGTAACATCTACATTGGCACCCGAATCTTTTCCGCCTCCGGCACCGCCGCCGCAGGCGGCCAGCATCATAACAGCGCTCGCCAAAGCGCCCATTTTGAGGAAATTGCAGCGTGAAATCAATTTTTTCATTGCGTTTTTCTCCTTTTTTAATATTGCGGCCGGGACATCCCGGTCGAGTTTTCCTAACAATCAGCCCTTGACGGAGCCCGCCATAATGCCTGCATCAAAATACTTTTGGAAGAAGGGGTACATGACCAGCAGCGGCAGGCTGGAAATGATAATGGTTGCATACTTGAGCAACTCGGCCATTTTTGCGCGTTCAGCCGTGCTTTGAATATCGGCAATCATACCGGATTCGGGCTGGCTTTGGATCAGGATAGAGCGCAGCACCAACTGCAGGGGCTGTTTGGAGGCACTGTTCAGGTAGATCATCGCGTCAAAATAGCTGTTCCACATAGCGACAAACTGCCAAAGAGCAAGCACCGCCACTACCGGCATACAAACCGGCAGCAAGATATTAAAGAAGTAGCGCATTTCGCTGGCACCATCCACATCGGCTGCCTCACGAAGCTCACGCGGGATCCCCTGATAGTAGGTACGGGCAATGATCATATTCCAGACGCTGAATGCACCCGGCAGGATAACCGCCCACATGGAATCCAGCAGACCGATATTGTTGATGAGCAGGTAGGTAGGGATCAGACCGCCGTTGAAGAACATCGTGATAACGAATAAGGTGTTGAAAAATTTCTTTCCCTTGAAGTCCGGCAGCGACATCGGATAGGCTGCCAGCATCGTTACGGCAACGGAAATGACGGTAAATATAACCGAATAAAGAACAGCGTTTTTGAAGCCGACCCATATCTGTTTGTCCGAGATGACGCGCTCATAGGCATCCAGGCTCCATTTGCTGAAGTCAAAGGAAATGCCCTTGTTTTGCAATGTGACGGGATCCATGAACGAAGCGATCACAATGTAAACCATCGGCACAATAATGGCGATGAGAAACACAGCCAACAGTGCATAGCCGCAGTAGAGGATGGCTTTGTCTTGTTTGGTATAGATCTGCATTCCCGACTTTTTCTTAGACATAGCGGGCACCTCCTTACAAGCCTTGCCCATCGTTCATCTTGGCAACGACTTTGTTTACAGCGATAAGCAATATGACATTGATAACTGTGTTGAACAGACCGACTGCTGTTGAAAAGCTGTAATCACCGTCTAACAGACCTTTTTTATATACATAAGTGGCGATGATTTCTGCCGAATCCAGGTTCAGATCCGTTTGCAGGGCGTAGGCTTTTTCAAAGCCGATGCTCATAATGTTGCCTGCCTGCAAGATGAACTGAATCACGACCATATCCTTGATGGCGGGCCATTCAACGGTTCGTATTTGCTGGATCAGGTTCGCGCCGTCCAGCATGGCGGCTTCTTTCAGCTCCTGGCTGGCGTTGGAAAGCGCGGCTGTGTACATAATGGAGGACCAACCTGCGCCCTGCCAGATTCCGCTGATGATGTAAATCGGGCGGAAAGCCTCCGGCAATGTCATAAAGTTGATGCCGGTATGAAACAGCCCATTTACAGGACCTGTGACAGACAGCAGAACGCGCACGATACCGCACAGCACGATCACGGAAATAAAGTTGGGCATATACAGGACAAGCTGTACCTTCTGCTTGATCTTATTGCTTTTAATGCGGTTGAGCAGGAAGGCCAACAAAATCGGAATGGGGAAGCCCCACAGCAGGCCATAGACGCTCAGTTTCAAGGTGTTGATCAAATACCGCATGAAATCCGGCGAGGACAGGAACCGCGAAAAGTTCTTGAACCCGACCCATTCGCTGCCCCAGATGCCCTTGAACGGGTTGTATTTTTGGAAGGCGATCAGTACACCGCCCATAGGAATGTAGCGGAATACAAGGGTCAGCAATACAGCCGGCATCAGAAATAGCAGGTAGAGCTGCCAATGACGCTTAATGTACACCCATGTATTATGCAGTTTACGGTCAACCGCCATGACCGCGCTTTGGGGTGCAACTGACTTTGGTTTCATGAATCATTCTCCTCCTTTTTGATTTCACTGTACCGTTTCTTCTTTGTTTTACATTTGCACAACATGTTCTGTTCAGACCCCCTTGAATGGTGCATTTGTAAAACCCTGTGATTTATTTATACCATCACCAATCACAAAAGTCAATGGCGTTTTCCTCGTTTTTAAGCGAATTACGGTACATTCGTGCAGCTGCACAAAAACCAGTGCGCGCGAATGTGCAATATGCTGATTTGCGTTTTTACATTTGACTAATTTGTGCATATGCACTATACTGGTATCAGAAGCACCGGAATCTCCCGGACGGAGATACCTACAGAATATAGTAAAGTACATTGCTTACTTATAGAGTGTACAGAATCGAGGCAGGCCATGTCTACCAAAGTCACCATTCAGGATATTGCCAACGAGCTTCAGCTCTCCCGCAATACGGTTTCCAAGGCTATCAATAACACCGGCGTTCTGGCCGATGCCACACGGGAGAAGATCCTGCGCAAGGCTGCCGAAATGGGATACAAGCAATTTTCCTACCTTCCGGTATTTGATGGGAACAGCAACGCCGGGGATGCTTCCATTCTCCCCGTCGATAAGCGGGAAATTGCCATACTGACAACCCGTTTTTTGAATAACTCCCACTTTGCCGCAATGATGTTGGATCGCTTTCAATCAGAACTTCAGCATCTTCACGCCTGTATGACGATCCACCGCATTTCGCCCGCTGAGCTGGCCGCAAAGGAGCTGCCGTCTTCCTTAAACACAGAGCACACGGCAGGCATCATCTGCTTTGAAGTATTTGACTATGATTACGCCCAGATGCTTTGTACGCTGGGCATTCCGCTTCTTTTTGTGGACACACCCGTGACGGAAATGCGCCCTCCGCTGCAGGCTGATCGGCTGTATATGGAAAACCGTATCGAGATTCAGAACATGATGGCGCAGATGGCACAGCGCGGGCGAAAGCGTATCGCCTTTGCCGGGGATAAAGAGCACTGCCAATCTTTTCATGAACGTTACCTGGCTTACAAGGATGCAGCCGAGCATTTTGGTATGGCAACCGACTGGCCGACCTGCGCAACGCAAATAGCACAGCCAAACTATTCGGAGTATCTGTATCAGTCGCTGCGCGGTTGCCCGACCATGCCGGACGCTTTTATCTGCGCCAATGATTTTATAGCAATGGATCTTATCAATGCCTTGCATCGGCTTGGCTATTCCGTTCCGGATGACATCTGGATTTGCGGATTTGATGACAGCCAAGAGGCATCGTATTTTTCACCTCGGCTGACATCCATTCATATTCACGGGCAAATCATGGGGTATGCCGCCGCCAATCTGCTTATGACCCGTATTGAGGAGCCCTCGCTGAATTATCGGACTGTTTATACGGAAACGAATCTGATCCTGCGTGAATCCACAGGAGATTGAGAGGTACAGTATGCGTGACCTGTGGGACAAGCCGTGGTTTTCTGTGCTGACAAAGCTGACATACAGCGCCTATCTGAACATTTTATGGCTTATATGCAGCCTGCCGATTTTTACGATCGGTGCCTCCACTACGGCGCTGTTTTACTGCACATTGAAAATGGCTGAAGATCGTGATGAAGGTCTTACCCGTATGTTCTTCCGTGCGTTTCGCAGCAATTTCAAGCCTGCCACAAAGTTATGGCTTATCCTGCTGGCACTTGGCTGCTTTTTGGGCGTCGACGGCTTCGTGTTGAGCCGCCTTTGGAACACCAGTGCATTCTGGACGATTTTGACAGCGCTGGTGATCGGTGCTGCCGTGCTGTACGCCATTGTACTGTTCTACGCATTTCCCCTGCTGGCACGTTTTGAAAATACGACGCTTGGCATTTTAAGGACCTCCTTTGCCGTCGGAGTTCGCTATTTGTTCTGTACCCTGCTGATGGCGTTCATTTATGCTGTCATGGGGTGGATCACAGTTTGCGTATTCGCGCCCGCCTTTCTTTTGGGAATGGGCTTGTGTGCCATGCTATGTTCTTTCCTCTTGGTAAAAATCATTCATCTTATCGGCGGAGATCCCGATGCGGCAGATGAGGAATCGCACGATGAAGAGCGCTGATCTTGCTACCCTGCGCTCTCTGCATGGGCGCAAAAGATGGGAGCACATTTGGGCATACTACAAACTCCCCATCATTGGAATTTTAATCGTTTTGTACATTTTCGGATATGCCGCTTATCGGCATTTCACCAAAAAAGAAGCTGTACTGTACGTTAGCCTTGTGAACATTTCAGCCGGTTCTGATTTGACCGGGCAGCTTACTGACGGCTTTGCCCAATATGCGCATCTGACAAAAAAGCAGCAGGTCAATCTGCTGACCGGGCTGATTATAAATGAAACTGCCAATGCAGATGAACAATATGTCTATGCCTCTGAGCTGAAGCTGCTGGCTGCTGTCAGCGCACAGCAATTAGATGTTATTCTAATGGACACCGCTGCGCGAGATCAACTGCAAGACGAAGAGTATTTTCTTGACCTGCGTACACTGGATGCAGATTTCAGCAGCTTGGATGAATTGTCTGCCGATGGCGTAACGCTGGATATTTCCGACACGCCCCTCATCGCACAAGCCGGTTTCGAGGAATCCGTTTACCTCGGTGTCATTGCAAATGCACCGCACCCGGAGCGCGCAGCTGCCTATATTCGTTATCTTTTGAAGTAGTAAAGCTGCTTCTTTTTGTTCGATACATTCAGCAAGGAGAGATACACATGGATATTGTAACGATTGGTGAAGTTTTGATCGACCTGACCCAGACCGGCAGGGATGAACGCGGCATTCCGCAGTTTGCGGCAAACCCCGGCGTTGCCGCCGCCAAGTTGGGCGCGCAGACTACCTTTATCGGCAAGGTGGGCGAGGATGCCTTTGGCCGCTATCTGACCGAGGTTTTGCAGGAAAACAAGGTAGACACCCGCTATATGGTCACCGATGCCGACCACCCCACCACCATGGCCGTTGTTTCGGTGGATGCCTCCGGTGAGCGCGATTTCAGCTTTTACCGCAGTGCCAACGCTGATGTGATGCTGTGCAAAGAAGACATTCCGGAGGAAGCCCTGAAAGCAGCCAAAATCGTGCATTTCGGCTCGGTCAGTCTGACCGCCGACCCCGCCCGCACCGCCACGCTGGACGCCGCCGCCCGTGCCAAAAAGCTGGGGGCAATCATCACCTACGACCCCAACTACCGCGCCAACCTTTGGCACAGCGAGGAAGAAGCGATTGCACAGATGAAAGCTCCCCTGCCACTGGTGGATATCCTGAAGGTTTCGGACGAGGAGCTGCCCCTGCTGACTGGCACCACCGACTGCGAAAACGGCACGGCGCAGCTGGCACAAAACGGCATTCGGCTGATTTTTGTCACCTTGGGTGCAAACGGTGTGTTCTACCGCTTTGGAGAGAAAACCGGTCATGTAGCCGGTGTTCCCTGCAAGGTGGGCGACACCAACGGTGCAGGCGACACCTTCTTTGGGGCAGCGCTGTCCAAGCTGTGCAAGGAGGATTTGAACTCCCTGACGGCGGACAAATTGGAAGGCATTCTGGCTTTTGCCAACAAAGCGGCCAGCATCACCACCAGCCGCCGCGGTGCCATCCCCGCCATGCCCACCCTGACAGAAGTGGAGGGCTGACCCATGGCGCAGGAATTTTCCACACGATTTGCCCGCCATAAGGACGAGCTGGAATGGCTGTTCATGGAATTGTACAACAACCGGGAGGGCTTGGAGGTTCTGGAACGGGAGATGGCAGACGCCTACGACGCCCGCAGCACCGAGCTGAAGGCGCTGGACAAAGCCCGTGCCGCCGACCCGAACTGGTACAAGCGGGGCAATATGTTCGGCATGACGATGTATACCGACCTGTTTGCCGGAAATTTGAAAGAATTGGCAAAGAAGCTGCCCTATTTCAAGGAGCAAAAGCTGACCTATCTGCACCTGATGCCTTTATTGCAGATGCCCCACCCGCACAACGATGGCGGCTATGCGGTGGAGGATTTCGATACCGTAGACCCGGCTCTCGGCACGAATAAAGACCTCGAAAATCTGACCCGCGAACTGCGCAAGGCCGGCATCAGTCTGTGTCTGGATTTTGTTATGAACCATACTGCCAGCACCCACCGCTGGGCCATGGCGGCAAAGGCGGGCGACCCGTGGTTTCAAGCCTACTACCACCTGTTTGATGACCGCACCATCCCGGACCGATACGAGCAGACCGTGCCGCAGGTATTTCCCAACACCGCGCCCGGCAACTTTACCTGGTGCGAGGAGATGCACAAGTGGGTGCTGACCACCTTCCACGACTACCAGTGGGATCTGAACTACGCAAACCCGGCGGTGTTCGTGGACATGACCAAAAGTATTCTGCATCTGGCAAATCTGGGTGTGGAAGTGTTCCGCATTGACGCTGTGCCTTACATTTGGAAGCAGCTTGGCACGACCTGCCGCAATTTACCGCAGGTACATACCATTGTGCGGATGCTGCGCATGGTGCTGGAATGTGTCTGCCCGGCGGTCATCCTCAAGGGCGAAGTGGTCATGGCGCCCAAGGAGCTGGCGGCGTACTTTGGCACACCCGAAAAGCCGGAATGCCACATGCTCTACAATGTGTCCACCATGGTCAACCTGTGGG
>OBXA01002051.1_pt1 | contig 10392 bp, 10 predicted proteins | sample 1538121 | NCBI WGS metagenome assembly OBXA01 (sample SAMEA2580133, study PRJEB22360) | human gut metagenome | biome: human gut; feature: human-associated habitat; material: faeces | place: Denmark | collected 2008/2010 | reverse complement strand
TATGAAAATGGTGAGTTCTATTTCATCGAAATGAATACTCGTATTCAAGTAGAACACCCAGTAACAGAAATGATTACCGGTGTGGATTTAGTGAAAGAACAATTGCGTATTGCGGCTGGCTTACCACTTTCTTACAAACAAGAAGATATTAAAGTGAAAGGTCATGCAATTGAATGTCGTATCAATGCAGAAGATCCAAAAACATTCTTACCATCTCCAGGTAAAGTGGCACACTTGCACTCACCAGGTGGTTTAGGCGTTCGCTGGGATTCTCATGTGTATGGTGGCTATACTGTTCCTCCGCATTATGATTCTATGATCGCAAAATTAATTACCTACGGTGATACTCGTGATGTAGCTATTCGTCGTATGCAAAATGCATTATCTGAGACGATTATTGACGGTATTAAAACAAATATCCCACTTCATGAACTTATTCTTGAAGATGAAAACTTCCAAAAAGGTGGTGCAAATATCCACTATTTAGAGAAGAAATTAGGAATGTATGATTAATTTATAAATTATTAAGGTAAAGACAAATATTGTCTTTACCTTATTTTTTATATAGGTATATATAATATTATTAATTTTATGATAAGATGCAAATATACATAAATTTATGTTATGTCTGTCTATTAATTATGTTTCGTTAACAACCTAAGAGGTAAATTATGAAAAATACTATTTTAAAGTTTAGTTTAACAGCTTTAGCTGCATTAACATTAGCTGCTTGTGGAAGTAGTGGCAGTGGTGATGCTGGAAGTAGTAGTCAAGCTCCAACAAAAGATAAACAAGCCGCTCAAGCGACTCAGGCTACTAAAAATAAGAACAATGTAAGCGATTCAGCATCACCATCTTTAAATAATAAGACAGGCGGTGTAATCGTAATTGATTCAGATAATAAGGGAAATGTTACAACTAAAACTGTAGCGCTTACTTCAGCAAATTTATATAAGATCAATGTTGATGGAAAAGATATTCCTATCGGTTTTGGTCCAGGTATTAGTGCAAGAGATTGGACAGTAGCTTCAGCCCAAACGATTAATGGTATGAAGTTAAATGGTAAATTAGAAGTTTGTTGTGGTTCTTATAGCAATGTTCGTTTTGGAGCAATTGAGAGTCAAGATCCTAGTCAAGATGATATCTTGTTTTATAACGGATACCCAACAACTTCAATGCCATCATCTGGTGTAGCATCCTATGTTGGAGATAGCATTATTACAGCAGATACAGATAAATTACCTGATGAAGATTATGTAAAGGGTTCTTCAAGCTTCACAGCTGATTTTGGTAATAAAAAATTAGCAGGGACGATTAGCGCTGCTAATGTTGATGTTGTGAAAATTGATGCAAATATTTCAGGAAATGGTTTTTCAGGTACTGCTAAATCAGATTTGTTAAATTCTCAAGGTACAGCTGAAGGAAAATTCTACGGCGAAAATGCGAAAGAATTAGGTGGTTTAGCTAAAGCTAATGATAACTCTTGGGGAGCGGCTTTTGCGGCTAAGAAATAGCTTTGTCTATTTTTAACTACTATTAATAGAGTTAAACTCGCATTTCGTTTGTAATATCTCATTTTTAAAAGGTGATAGATGGTATCTATTATTTAGGTGAGAGACAAAGCTAAGAATGCGTGATAAAATTGAGCGGACAACGCAAGTTAGTCCGCTTTTTTATTAGAAACGTTTAGTTTTTATATAATCTACAATTAATAAATTTTTGAAAAAATTTTAAATCAAGTTATAACTTGAATTTACTTTTTTACCAGAGGAAAGTAATGAAATTTAATCTCTCTAAATTAAGCTTAACAATTCTTGCAACTGTAACATTAGCAGCTTGTGGTAGTAGCAAGACTCAACCAGTTGAGCAACCTAAACCAGTTGAGCAACCTAAACCAGTTGAGCAGCCTAAACCAGTTGAGCAGCCTAAACCAGTTGAGCAGCCAAAACCAGTTGAGCAGCCAAAACCAGTTGAGCAGCCAAAACCAGTTGAACAACCTAAACCGGTTGAACAAATTGCGCTTAAACGAGTGGGGTTTGAGGTTAATAAAGAAGATAAAACAGTGACGGTCATTGAAAGACAAATACATGATGACAATAACGTGAATCTCGTTAATGTTGAAGGGCATGAAATTGAAATTATTCCATCAGAGTATTACGAACGTCCAGTCATTGGAACTAATGAGGAAGAAGTGCTACAGGCTGATTATCCTGAATTGCGTTCTATTAGTGGCAAAAACTATAAAAATATTCGTTGGGGGAAATTTACGGAGCCTGCTTTAGATTCTGATTATTATGTCGCATTTGGTGTCAATCCAACAACAGAAATGCCACAATCAGGTATTGCAAATTATATTGGAAATGGTATGCATGTAGAGAAGCGGGCTGATTACTTAGATTCTAACTTATCATTCGTAAAACTAACGGCTAATTTCGCAGATAAAACATTAAATGGAACAATTTCTTTAGCTAAAACAGGCTATAAGGACGTTCTTGTATCAAATGGGATTGCAGGGGGCGCTCTTCCTCCTAATGTACATTTTGATGATGTTTCCTTATCTGCCAAAATTCAAGGCAATCAATTTAGTGGAAAAAATAGCCAAGGTGTTCAGGTTGAAGGAGGCTTCTATGGAAAAGATGCAGACGAAGTAGCCGGAACTTATCAAGGAAATGATAAATTTGGTGTTTTTGGTGCTAGAAAAAATTAGAAAATTTTTGTAAATTTTGAAGCAAGCCTTTGGCTTGCTTTATTTTTCTTTATAGGAATAAAAAATGACTTCACAATCGAAACTTGTTTTATTTTTAAGCTCCTCATTGTTGCTTAGTTCATTCTCTTTTGCAGTAGAGAAGTCTCCTCAACCTCGGGATGAGCGGTTTGATGATCTGCTTCAGCTTGCGAAACCTGACTTATCCACTCAAAAGCCACAAATTCCAGAAAAACGTGATGATAAACATACACTTTCCATTACGAAAGAAGAATTGGCAAAACACCCTGATTTGATCGTACGTGGATTGATTCCTGCAGTGTTGCAAAATAACGGTGACGCCGTTCAACTATTACTGCCGTTGTATCAAAATTTGCCAAAACAAGCTCCATTTTTACTTGAGTGGGCAAATGCAATTAATGCTCGTGAAAATGGTCGTTTTTCGGAGGCGGTAACTCGTTATCGTACGCTATTTTCTCAAGATTCGACCATTCTGCCGTTGCGTTATCAGTTAGCACAAGCACTCTTTTTAAACAATGATAATGAGGCGGCCAAAGATCAATTCCAAAAACTGAGAGCTGAACAAGTTTCACCCGAGTCTATCGTCATGATAGACCAATATCTTTCTGCACTTAACCGCCGAGATCAATGGAAGTTTCAAGGTGGTTTGAGTTTCTTAAACGAAAGTAATATTAACAATGCGCCAAAAGCTGGCACTCGCATTGGAAATTGGAATGCCTGGGAACGTGAAAGTGCAACAGGTTTTTCTTATTTTGCAGAAGCCGAGAAAAAATGGTCATTGCCCCATAATTATTTCACTAAATTTTCTATTGAGGGAAGTGGGAAATATTACTGGGATAATAAAAAATATAATGAATTTAATGGTAGAGTCGGTGCTGGAGTAGGTTATCAAACAGCACGTTTTGAGATTTCATTGATGCCATTTACAGAAAGACGATGGTATGTAGGTGGCTCATCAGGTAACGAGTCAATGAAACAGTATTCGAAAAATTCAGGTGCTCGTTTAGATTTAACTTATTGGTTGAATGAAAAGTGGCAAATTTCAACCGCACTTGAATATGGTGAACAGCGTTATAACACTCGTAAACATTTGAATGGCAATAACTATCTTTGGTCGAATACGTTATCTTATTTTCCTAAGAGTGGTCAATTTTGGTTCGTAGGCGCTGATTATAATCGTGAAAATACTCGAGATAAGGACAATGCTTATCAACGTAAGAATCTTCGTTTAGGTTGGGGGCAAGAGTGGGGCTGGGGTATTTCAACTCGAGTTTCTCTTGCGTATGCGCGTAGAACTTACAAAAGTGCTGATTTATTTAATATTCGTCAAAAAAATAATGAATACCAATCGGCTGTAACATTATGGCATCGAGATCTTTACTTCTGGGGAATCACGCCTAAAATTACGTGGTCTTATCAACGAGTTTCAAGTAATCACCCATTTTATAGCTACGACAAAAATCGTATTTTTCTTGAAATGGGTAAAACATTCTAACAGGAGCTAATAATGGATTTATCACAACGATATAAACAAGCCGCCAAAGAGGCGAGCTGGGCATTAGGGGGAGCCATTCTTTATGTGATTGGATGGTGTGTTTGTGCTTATTTACCCAAAAACTCGCCTGGGCCGATAGGTTTTCCTTTGTGGTTTGAATTATCCTGCATTTATTTACCTATTTTGTTTGTAGTTATTGGGTATTGGATTGTCAAAATTGTCTTTTTAGATATCCCGCTAGATGTTGAGTCAAAGGAGAATAAATAATGAATTTAGGTATTATTCTCCCATTAGCTATCTATTTAGTCTTCATCTTTGGCGCGGCATTATTTGCTTATGTAAAACGCAGTAAAGGTGATTTCCTTACGGAATATTATGTAGGAAATCGCTCCATGACGGGCTTTGTCCTTGCGATGACAACGGCTTCCACTTATGCCAGTGCCAGTTCTTTTGTTGGAGGACCAGGGGCTGCCTATAAATACGGGCTGGGTTGGGTATTACTCGCCATGATCCAAGTGCCGGCTGTGTGGTTAGCCTTAGGTGCATTGGGCAAAAAGTTTGCATTACTTTCTCGCGAAACCAATGCACTCACCATCAATGATCTATTTCTCTATCGTTATAAAAATAAATATCTCGTTTGGATTTCCAGTCTAGCATTGTTGCTTGCCTTCTTTGCTGCCATGGTTGTGCAATTTATTGGTGGGGCGAGATTGCTCGAAACTACGATAGGGATTCCTTATACTCACGCCTTGCTTATTTTTGCCTTAACGGTTGGCATTTATACGTTTATTGGTGGTTTCCGAGCGGTCGTGTTAACCGATACAATTCAAGGTACGGTAATGATTTTGGGCACAATCGTGCTATTAGTGGGCGTGATTTACCATCTCGGTGGCGTAGAAAGTGCGGTCAATAAATTAACTGAAATTGATCCGAGTTTAGTAAGTCCTTACGGCCCGAATGAGATGCTAGATTTTCAATTTATGGCATCGTTTTGGATCCTAGTCTGTTTCGGTGTGGTTGGTTTACCTCATACAGCTGTGCGTTGCATGGCTTTCAAAGACAGCAAAGCCTTACATCGAGGTATGCTCATTGGTACGATTGTCCTTTCAGTCATTATGTTAGGGATGCATTTGGCGGGTGCTTTAGGACGTGCCGTTGTGCCAGATTTAACGGTGTCAGATAAAGTCATTCCAACCTTAATGTTAGAAGTGCTCCCACCTATTGTTGCAGGGATTTTCTTAGCCGCACCGATGTCAGCGATTATGTCCACAGTCGATGCGCAACTCATTCAATCATCCTCAATTTTTGTGAAAGACTTATATCTAGCAAGCAAACCTGAAGCCGCGAAGAATGAAAAACGAATTAGCCGTATTTCATCAGTCATCACACTAATTTTATCGGCGTTGTTAATTCTTGCTGCACTGAATCCACCGGATATGATTATTTGGTTGAATCTATTTGCTTTCGGGGGATTAGAAGCGGCATTCCTTTGGGTGATTGTATTAGGTATTTATTGGGATAAAGCAAATGCAGCAGGGGCAATAAGCTCAATGGTGGTGGGATTGAGTAGTTATGTGCTACTGACTCAATTTGGTATCAAACTATTTGGTTTTAATGCGATTGTACCTGCACTTGTATTTGGCTTGATTGCTTTCATCTTGGGTAACCAATTCGGCACAAAAAAACAGTAAAAATGGACTGCACTTTATGGTTTATCAAATTCTAGCATTGTTTATTTGGAGTAGTGCCTTTGTTGCCGCTAAATACACCTTTACAATGATGGACACCATTTTGATGATCCAAGCCCGTTTATTAATGGCGGCAATTATTGTGATGCCACTCTTTTTTCGTCGTTGGAAAGGCGTGTCTAAACCGATGCGAAAACAGCTTTGGTGGCTAGGTTTTTTCAATTATACCGCGACCTTTTTGCTGCAATTTATAGGTTTAAAATATACAAGTGCGGCGAGCGCAACAACCATGATTGGATTAGAGCCGTTATGTGTGATTTTTATAGGGCATTTTTTCTTTCAAGATCGTGCGAAATGGTATCATTGGTTGTGTGGGGCTTTTGCCTTTTTAGGCGTAGCCATTTTAATTTTAGGTGGGCAAGGAAATGAAGGCTCAAGTGAAATTAGTTTATTGGGTTGCTCCTTAGTGGTGGCGGCAAGTATTGTGTTTGCTTGTTGTTTGCGTTGGACGAAAAAAGTGGTGGCAACGGTTTCAGCACAAGCCTATACATCCATTTCGATTGTGTTAGCAAGCATCACCATGCTGCCATTTACTTTATTGCTGACGGAAAACTGGGATATCCATTTTAACTGGCTTGGTTTCTTCGGTTTGATTTATCTCGGTGTAGTATGTAGTTGGTTTGCCTTTTGGTTGTGGAATAAAGGCTTAAATTCGGTGGATGCAAAAATCTCGGGAATTTTGACCGCACTTGAGCCGATTTTTGGTGTCTTTTTGGCAGTATTATTACTCAACGAAGAGGTTTCACTTGTTTCAGCGCTTGGGATTATCATTATTGTGGTTTCAGCCCTAGGCGTAAGTTTATTACCCAGATGGTTACATAAAGAAATTAATTAAAAGGAAAAGAAGATGGCGTGGATTCAAATTCGCTTAAATAGTACAAATGAAAAAGCTGAGAAAATTAGCGATTTTTTAGAAGAAATCGGCTCAGTTTCGGTCACATTTATGGATAGCCAAGATACACCGATTTTTGAACCACTTCCAGGCGAAACACGTTTGTGGGGAAATACGGATGTGATTGCATTATTTGATGCAGAAACCGATATGAATGAAATTGTGAGTCTGCTTAAACAAGCACATCATTTAGATGAAAACACCGCTTACAAAATTGAGCAAATCGAGGATAAAGATTGGGAACGTGAATGGATGGATAACTTCCACCCAATGCAATTTGGCAAACGTTTATGGATTTGCCCAAGCTGGCGTGAAGTGCCAGATCAAAATGCAGTTAATGTGATGCTTGATCCTGGTTTAGCTTTTGGGACAGGTACCCATCCGACAACCGCACTTTGTTTAGAGTGGTTAGATGGTTTAGATTTAACAGGCAAAACAGTGATCGATTTTGGCTGTGGCTCTGGAATTCTTGCCATTGCTGCTCTTAAATTAGGGGCAAAAAATGCAATCGGTATTGATATCGATCCACAAGCAATTCTCGCCAGTCGAAATAATGCAGAACAAAATGGGGTGGCGGATCGCCTTCAACTTTTCTTATCCGATGATAAACCTGCAGATTTAAAAGCAGATGTTGTTGTGGCGAATATTCTTGCGGGTCCATTAAAAGAACTTTACCCGATTATTTCTCAATTAGTGAAAGAGGGGGGCGATCTTGGATTATCGGGCATTTTAGAAACACAAGCACAATCGGTATGCGATGCGTATGCGCAATCGTTTAATTTAGATCCCGTAGCGGTGAAAGAGGAATGGTGCCGTATTACAGGTAAATTAAAATCGGCTTAATTTCTTTTTGTCAATTAAAAAAAGTGTATTTTTTGAACAAATTTCACTTTGCAAAAAAAAGAAAAATGCGTAATATAGCACCCCTTGTCGGTTGCTATTGTGGCCTGACTTGCTGGAGATAGGACTTGTAATTGGGGATAACATAAAATGCGAATTGGTTCTTATGAATTAAAAAATCGTATTTTATTGGCGCCCATGGCAGGTATCACGGATCAACCTTTTCGACGTTTATGTGCCCATTACGGTGCGGGATTAACGTTTTCAGAGATGATGTCCACCAACCCACAAGTTTGGCATACAGAGAAATCGAAACTTCGTTTAGCACATAGTGAAGAGCTAGGATTAAATGCGGTGCAAATCGCAGGTTCTGATCCTTTAGAAATGGCCCAAGCTGCAGCAATTAATGTAGCCTATGGCGCTGAAATTATCGATATCAATATGGGTTGTCCCGCAAAGAAAGTGAATCGAAAACTGGCGGGCTCTGCACTTCTTCAATTTCCCGATTTAGTGGAGAAAATTTTAAAAGAAGTCATAAATGCCGTTGATGTGCCTGTGACGTTAAAAATTCGCACAGGGTGGGATAAAGCAAATCGAAACTGTGTGCAAATCGGCAAAATTGCAGAACAATCTGGTATTCAGGCTTTAACCATTCACGGGCGGACGAAAGAATGCTTATTTGAAGGTGAAGCGGAATACGACAATATTCGAGCAGTGAAACAATCAATTTCAATTCCAGTCATTGCGAATGGTGATATTGATTCTGCCTCGAAAGCGAAAAAGGTACTTGAGTATACAGGTGCTGATGCAATAATGATCGGTCGTGCCGCACTAGGCAATCCATGGCTTTTTCAAGCCGTTGAGGCTTTAGTGGAACATGATTCGATAATTCAAACTCCAAGTTTGCGTGAAAAGTGCGGTCATATTTTGCGTCATATTCAGGAACTTCATCAGTTCTATGGTGAGCAAAAAGGCTATCGAATAGCCCGTAAGCACGTGGCTTGGTATTTACAGGGAATTCAACCCGATTCCGTTTTTAGACAGACTTTTAACGCAATTAATGAACCGAAAGAGCAGTTAATTGTGCTGGAAGATTTTTTAAATTCAATTTTGGATAAAGAAAAATGTTAGAACAACAACGTAGTCCGTCTGAAGCGTTAACCGTTTCAGTTTTAAACTCTCAATCACAAGTAACAAACAAACCATTACGTGATTCAGTAAAACAAGCTTTACGCAATTACTTATCACAATTAGATGGTCAAGATGTGAATGATCTTTACGAATTAGTATTAGCGGAAGTTGAACACCCGATGTTAGATATGATTATGCAATACACCCGCGGTAACCAAACCCGTGCAGCAAACATGCTCGGCATTAACCGTGGTACATTGCGTAAGAAATTGAAAAAATACGGTATGGGCTAATTAAGATTAGCAAAAAGAAAGGCGAACATCATGTTCGCCTTTTTATTTATCTATTGAATGGTGAAGCTAATTGGCACACTGACTGAAGAGGTAAATCCAGCGGGTTTTGGACCAACAGGTCTCGCACTTCTCACCGCTTCCAGTGCTGCGTTGTCTAAGCTTTCATCTCCAGAGGAGTTCGTTACTCGTTCTCCTGATAAAGAACCATCTGTCCCTACGCTAAAACTCACGCTCACAACACCTTGTTTACGCATCATCTTCGCACGAGCAGGGTAGCGTTTGTGCCGTTCAATTTCACGTCGAATAGCCGCACGATAAGCATTTAGTTCATCCGTATTGGTACCTGAGCCACCTTGAACGCCATTTGTACCAGGTTGACCTGTAGTCGTTGCTTTAGAATTTGCCGTAGCCGTTGAATTAATATTCTTATCGCCAATCGGTAAACTCTTCGGCATTTCTACCGCTTTCTCTGCTTTTACCTCATTTTTAGGTTTTTCTTTTGGCTTATCTTTCGGTTTTGGTTTCGGTTTTTCTATTGGTTTTTCTGGCTTTTTCTCAGGTTCTTTTTTCTTCTCAGGCTCTGGTTTCTTCGTTGGATCTGCGACGACTTCTTGCTTTTCAGGTTCCGGTTCTGCCTGTTGAGGTTCAGGTTCCGGCTCAGGAGCGGGTTCTTCCACTCTCATCCCTTGAATCATTTCCATTGATATTGTCGTGGATATTTCACCTGTAGCATTACTTGCAGCTTCACTTGGCTTATGCCAGTTCCAAAGCAATGCGCCTACAATGGCACCATGAATTAATAGAGAAATAAGCAAGCCTAATAGTGATCGTTTAGCTTGTTGGCTGTTCATTGTTTATGCCCTACTCCGACGCCTCCCACTGCTGGCGCATTTTTGCTCGAAGCGCCTTTATCTTTCATCGAAACAATCGCGACATTTTTAATTTCGTTTTTCGATAACATGTCAGTAATCGTCACAAAATCTTGGAAAGAGGCTTCTGCATCAATTTTTAATGTCACTTTCTGATCTTTATTCCAACCCGCGATCTCTTTTTCAAGCGCTTCTTGCGAGATAGGTTTGTCATTAAAATAAAGTTGTTTATCTGCCGTTACAGTCAATAATTTGGCTAATTCATCTGATTTGAATGCGACCGTTGAACTGGCTTTTGGCACATTAACTTGAATTTTTCCTTGAGAAATAAAGGATGCGGTGATCAACACTATCGCTAATAACACCAACATAATGTCGATGAAAGGAATAATATTGATT
>OBXA01002048.1_pt1 | contig 10407 bp, 15 predicted proteins | sample 1538121 | NCBI WGS metagenome assembly OBXA01 (sample SAMEA2580133, study PRJEB22360) | human gut metagenome | biome: human gut; feature: human-associated habitat; material: faeces | place: Denmark | collected 2008/2010 | reverse complement strand
TCCAAAGTGCCCCGCCCTACGGTATAGATTTAATCCTGCATTATTTCTCCCTGTATCTCACCAGAATATAGTCTTCCCCAAGGGTTTCAATGCACCCCCACGGAATAACGCAGTCATTTTTGGAGAACAGCCCGACAATGCCGCTTTGCGCGGGCACAACGAGTGCGGTAATCTGTCCGCAGACCGGATCGAACAGCAGATCGCTCACCTCGCCCATCCGTGCTCCATCGCACAGATTGATCACCTCACGGCAGTGCAGCTCGGAAAATCGCATGGTATTCTGCATTTAATCCTCTCCTAACGCGCGGTGCAGGAAACTTTCCGTGCTCTGCCCTGCCGGACGGTTGAACCGCCCCAGCTCAAACAGGCAGTCCGGATTGCGTGTAACGGTATTGACGCGCTCCTCGCACCCGAGCGTACACCGGAAGCCCATGCTTTTGAGCAGCGTTTCGCTCTCTTTGGAGCACGCGCCGAACGGATAGGTATAGCAGGTCGGCGCGGGCAGTCCGACGTCCGTGATGAGCGTCTGCGTCTGCTCAGTGTCCTCGCGGAGCAGGGTCTCGTAGCGCATTTCGTCCTCGCCTCTCCGGCGCAGACAGCCGCGGCGTTCGCCGTACTCGTGCAGGTTCCACGAGTGATTCTGCACCTCAAACACATCCTGCATTTCGCGCAGGCGGTCAAGCCGCAAATGCGACCAGTAAGCGTTTTCCTCTCCGTTGTCGGTGAAAAGCGCGGTCTGGCTGCCGATGATGGACACAACCGCCTTCATTCCGCGCTGTTTGAGCAGCGGATAGGCATAAATGTAGTTGTTGTAGTAGCCGTCATCGAAGGTGATCATCACCGGCTTCTCCGGCAGGTCTGCGCCGTCCTGTACATACGCCAGCAGATCGCTCACCGTTACGGCGGTATACCCCTTCTCCTGCAAGGCGTCCAGATCGGCCGCCAAAACCGCCGGCGAGATGACGTACTTGCCCTGCCGTGCGCTGTCCCTCAGAATGCTGTGGTACATTAGAATCGGCACGCGCACGCTGTCCTCCCCGAATACCGGCTGCACCGTGTCGGCACGCTCAAGCAGTCCGAGCGCAAAGCATAAAACCAAAACCGTACATACCGCCTGAAACGCGGTGTGACGAAAACCCAATCGCAAAGGAATCCCCTCCTGCCATAATTTTATGCAGGAAAAAACGATTTCAGCACCGTTGTAAGAGGTAGATGTTACCTATGAATTTACATACGGTGCGCCGAGGGCTGCGGCACCCTGCGGTATACATTCAATGCAATACCAAACCCGCAGAATCCCCGTAAACCGTATCGTTCATTCTCCATTCTCCATTTTCCATCCTCAATTTTCAACTTTCCTCTTGACATCCCCCTCCCATTGGTGTAAACTATCATAGCATGAATTCACACATCCCGTGATGAAAGCGGTCGGTGATGGGACGCTCGTTCTGTTGCCGCTGTCAGATGATCAGGGATGGAGGAAAAACCAAGGAGGAAAAACAAAATGGCAGTAATTTCTATGAAGCAGCTGCTGGAGGCCGGCGTACACTTCGGCCATCAGACCCGTCGTTGGAACCCGAAAATGGCTACCTACATCTTCACCGAGCGCAATGGTATCTACATCATTGACCTCCAGAAGACTGTAAAGAAGCTCGAGGAAGCATACTTCTTCGTACGCGATATGGCAGCTTCCGGCAAGTCCATCCTGTTTGTCGGCACCAAGAAGCAGGCACAGGACGCAATCAAGGAAGAGGCTGAGCGCTGCGGTCAGTTCTACGTTAACGCACGTTGGCTGGGCGGCATGCTGACCAACTTCAAGACCATGCGTACCCGTATCGCTCGTCTGAACCAGCTGCAGAAGATGCAGGCTGACGGCACCTTCGATCTGCTCCCGAAGAAGGAAGTTATCAAGCTCCAGCTCGAGATCGCTAAGCTCGAGAAGTACCTCGGCGGCGTTAAGGAAATGAAGGAGCTTCCGGGCGCTCTGTTCGTAGTTGACTCCCGCAAGGAGAAGAACGCGATCGCAGAAGCACGCAAGCTGGGCATTCCGATCGTTGCAATCGTTGATACCAACTGCGATCCGGACGAGATCGACTACGTTATCCCGGGCAACGACGACGCTATCCGCGCTATCAAGCTGATCTCCCAGACCATGGCTAACGCTGTTCTGGAAGGCAAGCAGGGCGAGCAGCTCGAGGTTGAGGCTAAGGCTGACGCAAAGGCTGAGTAATTCATAACTCAATATAACATTCAGTGAGTTGTTCGTAGGGCGCGACGACCCGGCGCGCCGGTGTTCGTTGTGCCCTACGTTTTTTTCATCGTAAAATCATAAATTGGAGGAATAATAAAATGGCTTTTACCGCTGCTGACGTAAAGAAGCTCCGCGAAATGACCAGCGTAGGCATGATGGACTGCAAGAAGGCACTGACCGAGGCCGACGGCGACTTCGACAAGGCTATCGAGCTGCTCCGTGAGAAGGGCCTGGCTAAGGCTGCCAAGAAGGCAGACCGCATCGCTGCTGAGGGTCTGGTCAAGGCTACCGTATGTGATGAGTGCGGCGTAGGCGCAATCATCGAGGTAAACTCCGAGACCGACTTCGTTGCTAAGAACGCTGACTTCCAGCAGTTCGTTTCCGACGTTGCTAACGTTGTTATCAAGGACGCTCCGGCTGACGTTGAGGCTCTCAAGGCTTGCAAGATGGGCGAAGGCACCGTTCAGGACGCTCTGCAGGAGAAGGTTCTGACCATCGGCGAGAACCTGCAGATCCGTCGTTTCGAGCGTTTCGACAACTCCACCGTTAACGTTGCTTACAACCACATGGGCGGCGTAATCGGCGTTCTGGTTGGTCTGGAAGTTTCCGAGGGTCTGAAGGACAACGCTACTGTTAAGGAGCTGGGCAAGGACATCGGCATGCAGGCTGCTGCTATGAACCCGTCCTTCCTGGACAAGTCCGACGTTGACGAGGCTACCCTCGCAAAGGAGAAGGAGATCCTCCTGATCCAGGCTCTCGAGGAGAACAAGACCGCTGCTAAGCCGAAGCCGGAGCAGATCATCCACAAGATGGTAGACGGCCGTATCGGCAAGTATTACGAGGAGAACTGCCTCCTGCAGCAGGCTTTCGTTAAGGAGAACAAGGTTTCCGTTGAGGCTCACATCAAGGCTGTTGCCAAGGAGCTGGGCGGCGAGATCAAGCTCGTAAAGTGCGTTCGTTTCGAGAAGGGCGAAGGCATCGAGAAGAAGGTTGACGACTTCGCAGCAGAAGTTGCTTCCATGGCTAAGTAATCTCGTTACCAAAACGATAGATCAAGGACTTCCGGTTTTACCGGAGGTCCTTTTTATTTGCAGAAAGCAATTTAGAAAATCTCTTTTCGTCAGTCAGAGTCAGGTCGGACAGAATCATTTTCCATTCTCAATTTTGTTTCTGCTCTGCTGTTCTCTGCTATGCTCTGCTCTTCTCTGCTCTTCTGTTCTGTCCTCTGCTCTGTCCTCTGCTCTTCTCTGCTCTGTGGATTTTCCGGACGAGAAATCGCGTTTTCCGGGCGAGAAAAAACGATGGGCATGGGAATAGGCCCTGTTGATGCGGAATGACAGGGCTGTGGTGCGGTTTTCGTTCTTATCTATACCGCGGATTGTGCGGAAAATTGACCACAAATGGTCAACTCCAAAAATATTTTTTCCGGTGTGCACAATCTTTTCCGTAGGGTGTGCCAAGGTGAATTGCGGAAAAGCCACGGTGGTTGAAACGTGCCACTGGCACGTTTCTAAGAGCCGGCGCTCCGTTTAGGGCGCGTGTCTAACTTAAGCATCTGGTACAGTCTCATAACCGCACTGCTACACGCCTGCCTGCCCGTCCGGTGGTGGATTTGCTTTGCTGCGGGAACAACCATTAAATATTTTAGAGGTTGTCGGCCTACGGGCAAGCCACGGTGGTTGAAACGTGCCACCGGCACGTTTCTAAGAGCCACCTTTCGAATCCACAACCACCTTCCGCCAAAACAGAAAAAGGACATTCCTTTTGGAATGTCCTTCTGTTTTGGTGGAAGGTGGTGGATTCGAACCACCGAAGTCATAGACGACAGATTTACAGTCTGGAGCACCCCCGCAGAATGTCTAATGATTTCAGGGGTATTCCCTTATTATTCCCTTGTTCATTGCTTCATTCCACTAACAACAATAGTCTTGTTCGATTCTTTTCATCTCTTTTCGGATTTGTTTCCGAAGACGCTTTTGCTCACCTATTGTCTTTTCATTGCTTTCAGGGAAAGAATCTAACGCATCTTTTATCTTCTTAATTACTTTTTTCTTTGTTTTTCGCGGATTTTTTGACCAAATAATTTTCCGCTCTTTGTCGATCTTATCAGCAGCTCGAACTACCAAGCCGATCAGCAAACTCTTATTCCATGTCAGTTCAATGAAGTCGTTTTCATCTTGCGGAGGACAAAGATTTTTATGCCAGAGTACTGTATCGCAAATTGTAAATAGCGTATCGTATCTCCCGATTTTCATACACTCACAGATTTTTGAACGATTTTGCCGCACCCACTCTTTTCCTAATTCATCGTGACTCGGTTTCTTTTCGTCCTCATCAAATTTTGCGACATCATGAACGCACGCCGCTGCAACTGCTAATCGAATATCCTCTGACGGCCATTGAGCCTTTTGGGCCAATTCCTGCGTTTTCTTCATTACACGCACTACATGCTTTGCGCGAGCTTTTTTCTTCTTTTTCGATACATTCTTGTTTTGACCGTAGTGTGCAATGACCAAATTATATAGTGCTTGAAATTCCTTTAATTTTTTTGGCAAAGTTCTAAATCCCATGATATTCATCTTCTCTTAGGAGTATTTTGTATCTTCATTATACTCTCCCCTTATCTTCAGCACAAGAAAAATCCCCTCCGAGAGCCAGTATAACACCAGTTCCCGAGAGGGGCTTCTCCTTACTCCATCGCCTGTGCGAGCTTCTTCACAAGACTTTCGCCATACTCGTACTTCAGCAGATACTCGATCGTCTTTTCCTCCAGACCGGCCTTGGTCTGGATTTTTTCGATTGCGGCCTGCACTTCCGGGTCCTGCGGCTTGGTCGCCTCAGCAGGCTTGGCGGTCGCGGTATCATACTTAATGCCCAGCGTATCGAGGATACCCTTGGCGTATGCGATGCCGAACTCCTGCTGCTTTTCCTTGGTGCCCGCCTGTGCTGCATCAGCCTTGGTGTCAACGAATACACCCTCGCAGATGACCGCTGGGCACTTGGTGTCGCGCACGAAAGCGTAGTAATCGCCACGCTGGCCCTGTCTGGTCTTGCAGCCGCGGCTGTTCTGGCCGATCTTGATAACCTGCTTCTCAATATTCTGCGCGAGGACCTTGCCAGTGCCGCCGTTCAGAGTGTGATATACCTCAAAGCCGTCACCGCCGCCGGAGTTGTTGTGCACGTCGATAGCAAGATCCGGGTTGTACGCATTGCACTCGCGCACTTCCTCATTGATGGGGTCCTCCTCGTCCTTGGTGCGGCTCATGCGCACCTCAACGCCGTGCGCGGTCAGATAATCACGGCACGCCAGTGCCATCACAAGGTTTGCTTCCTTTTCGACAATGTAGCCGGCCGCGCCGCTGTCGCTGCCGCCATGTCCCACGCCGATAAATACTTTCTTGCTCATTTTATGCTCCTCCTTTGGAACTTTCACGTTCGCCTTGCGCTTAATGCAAACCACACTGCACACCGGTCTGCCGTCTGCTCCCTCTTTTTCCGGCGCGAACAGGCAGCCATCCGACGCGCGATACATCCCCGTGCTACCGCCTGCGTCCTGTACGAGCAGCAGCTTGACGTCGTAGTGATCGCGGACGTACTGCGCAACCTCGTACTCGGTGTGGCTGGCCGAAGTCTGCACATGGATATACCGGCCGTCTGTCAGTAGGCCGCACATATTACGGCTGCGCCGGTCAGACTTGCCGAGAGATCCGTTCACCTTGCCGTCCTTGATTGCCAGCTTCCAGCCAGAAACAACATTCTCTGAGCCGAGGCTCAGCCGCTCAGCTGTACCGCCATAGCCGCACTCCCGACCTTTGGCTTTCAGATACTGCAAGGTGCGTCCCTTGATAACGCCGTAGCGGTCGCTGCCGCTGCCGGTCATGTTGAACAGTGCGAGGTTATACACCACGTCTGCTTTTTCTTCAGTCGCCCACTGCTTCAGGCTCTTCGCAGGCTTGGACGCAGCAGCGTAGGGTGCTGCTGCGAACCAGATATCATACTGCTTTCTGTCATAAATGTCACAACGAATGCTCATCTGCATTCTCCTTTCATGTACTTAAAAGAAACTTTCAAGTAGTTACTTCTCCAACGGAACATTGTACGACTTGGCTCGATCCGAGTCGGTCAGGCCGCTGGTGGTCGGATCGTTCAGCGCCGACCACACGTTGCAGGCGACGAGAAACAGGCAGTACGGGTTCGCTGCCGTAGCCTTGATGATCTGCCACACGCCCGCCCAGGTGGTCATGTCCGCAGCGGTCAGGCCGGCATAGGCCAAAGCCGTTGCAAACGCGCCAAGGGCGATCTGCACCCAGAATACCGGGTTCTTCAGTCGAATTTTCCAGTTCATATAAGTACCTCTCTTTCTCAGTTCAAGCCAAGCTGCTGTGCGATATAGCCGATGAAAATACCGACGAGCGCCGTCGCGCCGTAGGCCACGATCTTGCGCCACATCGCGCCGTCGCGGCCCTCGAGCGTCTCCAGTCGCCTGCCCTGCTTCTCCTGCTCTTTCACCATGCTCTCGATGCTGGAAGCCAGCTTGCCTACCGAGGCGGTCAGCTGGTTCAGCTCGCGCATATTATCCTCCAGCAGCTCAATGCGCTTATCCTGCCGACGATTTTCTTCCTCGAGCCGTCGGCGAAACTCTTCGTGCTCGGCACGGGAAATTGTGTTTTCCATATTAGTTCTCCAAAATAGAGGAGAGCCGTTCGGTGACGGCTCTTTCCTCGTTTTTCAGTGCAGCGATTTGACCGTGTGCGTCACTCACCGGTAGAATCCTTAGCGCCGCCGAACTCCGCCGGAACAAGCTCCGGCATGCCGCATTCCTCTACGAGGATTTCTGCAACCTGCTTCTGGAGCTTTTTCGGCACCTGCTCAAACTCACACTTGCCAAGAATTACACGCTGTGCAAATAACATACTCATCATTTCTAACTCTCCTTCTGATAATAAAATGTAGATTTTTAAGATGATTTCCGCCAACAACTTACGCATAGACGATCTCTGCCATTTCGGCAATGCAGTCTTCGTAAAAAGATTGCTGGTCGGCCAGCGCCGATACCTGCTGTTTGAGCTTAGCGTTTTCGCTTTCCAGTTCTGCGTTAGATTTTGGTATCGGCACGACCTCCGGCGCCGGGTGCGCCTGCTCCCATGCCGCGATCTCGTCGGCAGTGGCGGGCTCCTGCCAGTCCGAGCCGCCCCAGATTGGCGCGATAAATCCGGTGCTGCCGGCGTGCTGACGCATAACCGGCGGCTGTGCGTCGACGAGCTGCTCGCCGTCCTTTAAGGTGTAGTTTATCGGCGCTTCCACCTGCTCGGTGGTTCCGTCCTCCAGCGGCTTGTCACGGATTTTTACGAGCACATAGGTCACGTGCTTGCCCTCAGCGTCGATGACGCTGCAGTGCTTTTCTTTGTTCATTTTCATCATCCTTTCTCAACACGTCGAGGTCCTTTAATCCGTTGCGCAAGGCTATAAAAACAGCTAATACCGGCATAGCAGCTGCAATTAGTGCATAACCAACTGCAATCCAGTCGATGTACGGGTAGGCAAGCGCAACATACTCTTGAAACGGCATAAAATCATTCCTTTCTTTAAGGGCGGCTACGGCAAAGCGCCTTAGGTACGACGACAATCTGGGCCTCAAAATCAAGTTAAAAGCACATAAATCTCTTGAATATATGAGCTTTGATAGTGGAGAAGAGACTGACCTTAATTATTCAGGCGGTTGTCTTGCCTTGCCCGGATGGAGATCGGGACCTTGGGGAATGCAAGTCCGATACGATATGCGTTGGAATACTTTGTTTACGAGGCGATACTTTAACGAAGGATCTGAATGGGACGATTGGGTTAGACTCGCCACCTGCCTGCCCCCTGAGGTGCATGACCTGCCGCTCTACAATGGCTATACCAATCTCGGCTGTAAATACTTCCGCACACAAGAGAATGTGGTTTCTTTTGCCGGAGGAATAGAGCGAATGAGTGGCTTTCATCAGGATGAGGCCTTTGCGGTACTGCCCGAGGGCTTTAGGCCGGATCATGCGATCGTCGTGCCGGCGCTACTTTATCCAAGTTTCACGCCAGCTTCAATTATCATTAAATCTAACGGTGAAATTTGCGAAACGATAACATCCAGTGACAAATCGCTTTATATGCAGGCGACTTTTGTCGCGGGTTAAACAGATGCTGGATATGTCAACTGGGCAAAAATATATTCGGCGCTCGTAAATGAACCGTGGACATAAATATTGCCTCCAGGTTGAATGACGATTTGCCCTATCTGATAAGATATTGGATCGTTCTGTATCAGCAGCGGTGTGACGACATCCCATACCGGCTGAAAACCCTCTGGTAATGTGCCGATTATTTTGTAGTCATTCCAATTAGCATTTAAGTTTGTTCTAATACTTACGTACACTCGTCCAAACTGATCTTTTGCATAATAACAGGTGCTATCATCGCCTGCAATATTTAAAGGCAACGAATGCACCTCTGGCGCAACGCACCGTGCAAGCTCATACCAGATATCGCGTGCCGGGATAGCATCATCTCCGGTACGTGCAAACCAAAAACGGCAATCTGAAGCGCCAAACCACATATCGTAGCTGCCAGACAGCGAAGAACGCAGTTTAGCATACGCGGCGTATTCAGACGGCATGTTTCCGTCCCAATCTGAGTCTGTTGTGCGGAATACCAAACTTTTACCGCGCGGAAAAGCACTTTTTGCGTTAATATCGCCTGCCAACGTAAGCGTTTCCTTCGCCAAGGGTCGCTTTGCCATAGCCGCCCCTACGTCCTCTTCGCTGTCGGGCATTTTGATGTCGGCCGCCGTCAGCGTCACATCCTTCGCCAACGTCTTCCCGTTGATCTTCCGCGCCAGCGGAACAAACAGCTTGCCGAGAGCCGCCTTAACATTCGACCACAGCAGCCGCTTAGCCTTGCCGCCGTCCTCGCTGTCCGCGATCATCACGCCGTCACCGTCGGCCGGTTCGGCCTTGGCGGTGATCTTGGTCGGGTCGGTTGCAGCAAGAGCCTCGTCGATCTTATCCCAGTTCTCATTTCTGGCTTCTACACTGTAGAAATCCTGCGGACTGTGCTTATTCAGCCCGTAGTTTGTCGTTTTACTCGCCATCCGGCAACACTTCCTCTCTAATTTCAAAATGCGTGAGCAAGGCAAGCTGTGCGTGGGTGAAGCGGGTCAGGTCTGCGTGCTGATTGTACAGCAGCGACGTCGTGCAGACCATATTCGCAGGCACAATGTCGGCAAGCAATTCTTCGACCGCCTGCTGATTGCGTTTCGCGGTCAGAGCCACTTTAACGGTCAGCGTGTATTTGCCGCCGTCAATCTCCATCCTGTAACCGTCCTCACCGCACAATGTCGATAACTGCTGACGTAAACGACGGATGGAAAACGGCAACTGAGCGTTGATTTTCGCCAGTACGCGAAAACGTCTTTCATCCAAGGTATCCGTATCTTGTGGAACGATACTGAAAATCTGTTCGTATCTCTCGATACCTCGTTCTCCGGCTGTGCTGACAAACTGAGCATCTAACACTTCATCAACAGCAGTGTTCAGGCGGTCAAATTCCCGCTGTTCTGTATCACACAGCAGCGGGAATTCATAGGTTTTCAGCAGAATTGACGGTAAATACTCATTCAGTTTCTTTCGCATTATGCACCGCCAATCGTTTTCAGGCGTGGAATTTCGTCCGCTGCAAGCTCGATGTTCTTCGCGCTACCGTTGACGGTTGTACCGTCAATATCAACAATGCAATCTGCGGTCAGCAGATGCGTTTCAATCTGCGAGATACGCACAATGGTTGTTTCGTTCTCCGACCACTCTTTACATAACTCGTTCAAATATGCATTGGCGGCGCTCACAATCTGCGACTTGCCGTTCTCCCAGTTCCAACCGCTGGCGAAAGTAACATTTGCTGTGATAGCAATATCGGCATACTTTGCGCCGGTAACAGTTACGGTGTGTCCGATCGGAGCCAAACCCAGACCTTCACCGTGGTTCTGCTCAGGGTCAATGGCGGTCTGTACCTTGCTGATAAGCTCGGTGCTCGGTGCGGTATAGTCGGATGCGATAACAGTCAGTTTGACCGTACCGCCGCCGTTCCAGACCGGATAAACCTTAACACCGCCAACACCTGTGATCGCG
>OBXA01002047.1_pt1 | contig 10411 bp, 12 predicted proteins | sample 1538121 | NCBI WGS metagenome assembly OBXA01 (sample SAMEA2580133, study PRJEB22360) | human gut metagenome | biome: human gut; feature: human-associated habitat; material: faeces | place: Denmark | collected 2008/2010 | reverse complement strand
GGACCTAAAAAAATAAAAATTGTGGACTTTGATATCATTGAAAAAAGTAATCTAGGTAGGCAATTTTTATATAAGGAGGAAGACGTAGGGGCTCTTAAAACACAGATTGCCCATCAAGAAGTGTCAAAAATGAATTCTGATATCGAAGTTGAAACTCATAATTTACGTATAACATGTGTAAACGACTTGTTGCCATTATTAGACAATGTTGACATTGTTATTTGTGTTATTGATGAACCACAATATGATATTCAGCGTATTGTAAATAAAGCTGTAGTTACAAAAAATATTCCGTGTGTTTTTGGTGCAAGTCAAGTTAGTCGCAGACGTGTTTATTCTGTAGTACCCCATCAAACAGGATGTTTTGATTGTTTAAACATTCATTACACGAAAATTGATAGTCTATTCTTGGAACAATTTCGGGGTATTCGTACTGTTACTAAGAAAATTCCTACAATTGCTTATGGTCCGGCTATGTTTCAATTGACATCTGCTATTGTTGATGAGGCTGTTCGATTAATAACTAAATATGCAGAACCAATGAGTCTTAATCGCCAATACGAGATTAATTATGAAAACGGAGCGTCGTTCACACACAAACCTTGGGGACATTATCCTGATGAGTGTCCTACATGTGGTAACGGTAAGGAGGAAAATTGGGAAATCTTTTCTCAATACGGAGAAATAAAATTATGACTTTTGAAACGCTCACCATTGAAAATTTAACAAAATCATTTGATAAACAACATTTTGCTAATAACCATATCTTCTTAGAGCTAGAAGCTGCAAAAATCACAGCTCTTATAGGACATAATGGTGCTGGTAAATCAACTCTTTTAAAGCAAATGATTGGTTTTATTAAGCCTGATCAGGGAGATGTTCACTACGGAGATATTTCTTTTATACATAACCGTAAACAAGCTCGAACAATGATGAGTTATATGTCACAACAGTATGCACCTCTTGAAAAGTTAACTGTTGAGCAAAATTTAGAGATGATTGGAAGAATGAGAGGGTTAAGTACCTCAGAACTCCAAAAAGAAATTGAGCACCTTCTAGCAGATCTGGAAATAGTAGAATACCGTGATAAAAAAGGGAAGAATCTTTCAGGAGGCTTAAAACGGCTTACATCTTTTGCCATGGCATTAATTGGCTCTGCTGATATCATGCTTCTTGACGAACCAACCAACGATGTTGATCCTGTACGTCGTGAAAAACAGTGGCGATTATTACAAAAACTGGCTTATAAAGGACACACTATTATCATTGTTACCCACAATCTACTAGAAGTTGAAAAATATGCGGATAATTTTGCTCTTTTTAACCATGGTAAATTATTAAAATCTGGTCCAGTACACCAAATGTCTTATAAAAATCATTATCAAATTTCTTTCAATTTTGTTAGTAAAGAATTTTTAAGTCTATTCGAACATTTTACGATGGTCAATGGTTGTGTTTGTCAGATGGAAATTGAAGAAAGTGAATTAACCCGAATACTCATTCAAGTTAAGGAAGGTATAGAAAAAGGGCTTATTTCAAACCTTTCAGTTAAGATGAAATCATTATCTATTTCCGATCTTTATAAAGAGGAGCTTGTTAACTGATATGACTCAATTTTTTTACTTACTTCGTTGGAACTATCTTCGACAAAAAAATCTATTCATTCTATTCACACTAGCTCAAGTGCTTTTGTCCGTTTCACTTCTTTTTGGGTATCCGTTGGTAATTGGTAAGATGGACACAACAACTGCTTACTATCTTGCCTCTGGATCAGTTTTAATGGGAGTTATTTCTATTGGCTGTACGATTTCATCTCCTGTTATAGCCAATGCCAAGTCAGAAGGTCATGTGGACTATATTCGAGCTTTACCTATTCCTAGAATTCTAATTTCTTTAGCTGACCTATGTATATGGTTAATTGCTATTTTACCAGGTGTATTCTTCACTTTTTTATTAGGCTGTCTTCGCTTTTCTGTCCAATTAAATTTGTCAATTTTGTCTGTTTTTGTGATGTTACTTATTTGCCTAACAATGATTAGTCTAGGATTTTCAATTGCTTATATATTTTCCCAAAATATTGTCACGCTAATGTCTCAGCTTATTTTAATGATTGGTCTTATGTTTTCACCAATCATGTATCCGGCAGGTCGTCTTCCAGATTGGTTAGATCAACTTTATTTTCTACTTCCATTTGTCCCTTCTGCGAATCTTCTTAGAGCTAGCTTTTATAGACATGGAACTGTTTCGCTTGTAGATATAGGAGTTCTTATTTTCTGGATTTTTCTGACACAACTGCTTATCTTAGGGACACTACAGAAAGAGTTGTAATACTATCTTATGGAAAACAATCTTACGAAACTCAGGTTTAGACATCTGGCACTTAGCCTTTTTCTGTTGTGACAATTCTCCTCCAAACAAATCAATTGCCTTGTCCTCTTTGATAGCTGTATAATAGTTAAGTTGATTTTATTATCAAACAACAAATATAGATATTTCATAAAGAAAGAGGAAGTACAATGGCAAAACCTATTCGAGTATTGCTTTATTATAAATACGTTCCCATCGAAAACGCTGAGCAATTTGCGGCTGACCACTTGGCTTTTTGTAAGTCAATCGGTCTAAAAGGTCGTATCTTGGTCGCTGACGAGGGGATTAATGGAACGGTTTCTGGAGACTATGAAACCACTCAAAAATACATGGACTACGTTCATAGCCTTCCAGGGATGGAGGACCTTTGGTTCAAGATTGATGAGGAAGAAGAACAAGCTTTCAAGAAGATGTTTGTTCGCTACAAGAAGGAGATTGTTCACCTTGGCTTAGAGGATAATAACTTTGATAGCGACATCAATCCACTTGAAACTACAGGTGCTTACTTGTCACCCAAAGAGTTTAAAGACGCTCTTTTGGATGAGGATACTGTTGTCCTTGATACACGTAACGACTATGAATATGACCTTGGTCACTTCCGTGGAGCCATTCGTCCTGACATTCGCAACTTCCGTGAATTGCCACAATGGGTCCGCGACCATAAAGAAGAGTTCATGGATAAGCGCGTGGTTGTTTACTGTACTGGTGGTGTCCGCTGTGAGAAATTCTCAGGTTGGTTGGTCCGTGAAGGCTATAAAGATGTTGGCCAATTGCATGGTGGTATCGTGACTTACGGAAAAGACCCAGAGGTTCAAGGGGAACTTTGGGATGGTAAGTTGTATGTCTTTGACGAGCGTATTGCCGTTGATGTCAACCATGTAGATCCTATCGTTGTCGGTAAGGACTGGTTCGATGGCACACCTTGCGAACGCTATGTCAACTGTGGTAACCCATTCTGCAACCGCCGCATCCTTACTTCAGAGGAAAATGAAGACAAATACCTCCGTGGTTGCTCACACGAATGCCGTGTTCATCCACGCAACCGTTATGTCTCTGAAAATGATTTGAGCCAAGAAGAGGTTGTTGAACGCCTTGCGGCAATTGGTGAGAGCTTGGATGTAACACCTGCCTAAGTTTAAATAGTGAAGAAGCTGGGAGAAATCTCGGCTTTTTATTTTGCAAATTATTTCTAAAATAATGTCAGATTTATATTGCAAATAGAAACATATAGTGTGTAATATCAATGAAAAGAGATGGTAATCATAATCGATTTCGGAGAGAATATCAGATATGCTGAGAAGGAGGGGTCATGTGGCAAAGAATTTACGCTTAAAAGTAGCACAAGCAGAGCATGATATGACTCAGGGTGACTTGGCTGAAGCGGTAGGTGCAACAAGACAAACCATCGGATTGATTGAAGCTGGAAAGTGCAATCCCAGCCTAGCCTTATGCATTGCTATTTGTAAAACACTGGATAGGACTTTGGATCAACTGTTTTGGGAGGATTAGGAAGGAAGTAAAGATGATGAAATTTAAATCGGTTGCTAATAAGGTTACAGACGAACGCGACGAAGCAGTTCTAAATAATAAGGTTGCTGCTGAATGTTTTTACATAATGATTGTAGGGACGCTTGTATGCTTAGTTTATGGCTCCCTCTTTAACAATGGTGTCATCTCTGCTGATTACTTACTTTATCCATTGTTGATAAGTAGTATTTGGTCTATTTATAGAGCTGAGCGTCTTGATGTAAATGCTTTTGGTAGTTCGAGTATAACAGTCTTAGGTTGTTTACTAGTGACTGGGCTTATCACCCTTATGATAATGTCAGCTAACTATCGGTACAACCATGATGTCTATCATAATAATCCCTTGGATCCTAGATATCTCATGGCTTGGCCAATTACTTATACCATATATGCTCCCGTTGTTTTCTTTATGAATTGGGCTCTCGCTGCATTGGGAAGATTTGAGAGAAGACGTCTTGAAAAACAACTAGACGATTTGGAGAATGAAGAATAAATAGTGATAGAATCAGACCATTCTTTTTGGTCTGATTTTTTTGTGTTATAATGGTTCCTAAAACTAAGGAGGTCACGTATGCTACTAACTGAATTTGATGCGAATAGACAAGCGATTATCAATCCCGAGGCCTTACATGAGCCTCTTGAAGGTTTTCCTAAAATAGCTGTATCCTGTTTTTCTCGTTTGACCTTTCAACGAATGCTTGAGATGTTTCCCCATGAACTTATCTATGAAATATCCATGGCGAATGTGGCTATTCCGATTTATAAGCTTGTTATTGATGATAATGAGTTGGCCATTTTTAATGCACCTGTAGGCTCCTCTGCCTGTGTGGGTATTTTAGAGGATATTTTTGTCTTGGGAGCTGATAAACTTGTACTTTTTGGTACTTGTGGGGTGCTTGATGAAGATATTAAAGAGACTTCTATTATTATTCCTAGTCATGCCCTTAGAGATGAAGGGACGAGTTTTCACTATGTGGAAGCCAGCGATGAGATTGCGGTAAATGTGGGTGTTTTAGACCATTTTCGTTCCTATCTCAATGAACGTCAGATTTCTCATAAGGAAGGCAAGGTTTGGACAACTGATGGCATTTACCGTGAGACGAATGGTAAACTCAAAGCTCGAAAGGCAGCAGGAGCCATTTGTGTGGATATGGAGTGTTCTGCTGTTGCAGCTTTAGCAAAGTTTAGAGGTGTTGACATCTGCCACTTCTTCTATGCTGCGGACCACCTTTCTGAAGGTAATTGGGACGCCCGTAACTTGATGAATCATATGGACTTGGATGAAAAGGATAAGATAGCTTTATTAGCTTTGGAGTTTGCGTGTGACTGGATTAAACCTTAAAAATTCTACTTTTTAGATTTATTATTTGTAATCAATCTAAATAACTATTATAATGCTTTTTTTATAATGATTCTAAATAAGGAGCGAACAATTGGAAGATAAGAATTTTGCAGAACGTTTAAATATTTTGAGAGCTGGCGTTTTGGGTGCCAATGATGGCATCATTTCCATTGCGGGAGTGGTTATCGGTGTGGCTAGTGCGACATCTAACATCTGGTTTATCTTGATTTCAGCCTTGTCAGCGATTTTTGCCGGTGCCTTTTCGATGGCAGGTGGTGAATATGTCAGTGTGTCAACGCAAAAAGATACCGAAGAAGCGGCTGTCGCTAAGGAACAAGCCCTTTTGGATCGCTCACCTGAGTCAGCTAGAGAAAGTTTATATCAAACCTTCCTCAGTCAAGGGGATTGCGAAACAGAAGCGGAAGTTAAGGTCAATCAAGCCTTCAGTAAAAATCCTATCAAGGTCTTAGTTGAGGAAAAATATGGGGTGGATATGGAAGAAATCACCAATCCATGGCATGCTGCCGTATCTAGTTTTCTGTCCTTTTCAGTGGGATCTTTGCCTCCAACGCTAGCTATCCTGCTTTTCCCAGACCCTTACCGTATTCCTATAACAGCGGTTGTGGTTGCACTGACCTTAATCTTGACTGGTTATGTTAGTGCTAAACTTGGGAAAGCACCTGTTAAACAAGCGATGTTGCGAAACTTGGCAGTAGGACTCTTGACCATGCTCGTGACCTATGTAGTTGGGCAAGTCTTCCATGTTAATGTGTAATTGTTAGTAGTATGAGTCTACCTTTTAGGTAGGCTTTTTTTGTCTACTAGACCAGACTTATCCATGGTACAATAGGGCTATGCGTTTAGATAAATTATTAGGACAGTCGGGCTATGGTTCTCGCAATCAGGTCAAGAAGCTCATTCGTAGTCGTCAGGTATATGTAGATGGTGTCCTGGCGGATCGAGATAATCTTAATGTGGATGCTAGTCTTCAAACCATCATGGTTTCTGGTAAAGAACTGGAGCATGCGCCAGAAGTCTACTACCTTATGAATAAGCCGTCAGGAGTGGTGTCAGCTAGAAAGGACAAGGAACACCAAACAGTTATTGATTTGATTAGGCCTGAGGATCAGCGAGAGGGCCTTTATCCTGTGGGACGTTTGGATAGAGATACGGAAGGTTTGGTGTTGATTACCAATAATGGTCCCTTGGGCTTTGCCATGCTTCACCCACGCTATCATGTGGCTAAGACATATTATGTTGAGGTTAATGATATTCTGGGGCCTGATGCACCTGCATTTTTTGAGTCTGGTGTGGTCTTTGAGGATGGGACTGTTTGTCAATCAGCTCAGCTGGAAGTTTTAAGTTCTGCAAGTGATAAAAGTTGCGCTCGAGTCACGATTTCAGAAGGTAAGTTTCATCAAGTAAAAAAGATGTTTTTGGCTTATGGGGTCAAGGTGACCTATCTCAAGCGTATCTCTTTCGGAGAGTTTAAACTTGATGAAGGGATGGCAGTAGGTTCCTACCGAACCTTGACTGAAGCGGAAAAAACAATCTTGCGTACTTATTTGGGTTAGTAGCTAAGGTGCGATAGGAACTTTCAATCAGCTGATAAGACTATCTTATCGCTAGTCTTAATACGACAACACCTATAATGACAGTATTTTTTAGAGGTATAAGAAATACTTATGGAATACTATAAATATTTTTTATTTCTCAAGTATCGCTTCTGGTGGTATGATGAAATCAATTCGATTGAGAGTTTCACAAATAGATTGACAATCCAAAACTGATCAGAGAGGGAGGTTCATTATGACAGAAGTATTTTACGATCATTTAGCAAAGACGCGTCATCAGATTCACCAACATCCAGAGGTTTCTGGGGAGGAGCATGAGACGACAGTCTTTTTGAAAGCTTATTTGAAAAATATAGGTGTTGAGCCTTTAAATTATCCCTTGAAGACAGGACTCATCGCTGAGATTGGGTCAGGTCATCCTATTATTGCCTTGCGTGCTGATATTGATGCCCTACCGATTAAGGAAAAGACAGGACTTCCTTATGCCAGCGACAATGGTGCCATGCATGCTTGTGGTCATGATTTTCACCAGACCTCTCTGCTTGGTGCTGCTCAGCTTTTAAAAGAAAGAGAAGCAGAGCTTAAGGGGACTGTTCGATTAATTTTTCAACCGGCTGAGGAAAATTTCCAAGGGGCCTATCAGGTCATTGAAGCGGGCGGTATTGAGGGTGTGTCAGCTATCATCGGTTATCACAATAATCCTCACTTGAAACCTGGTCAGATTGGCCTTCGTTCAGGTGCTATTTTGGCAGGCGTGGAGCAGTTTAGGGTTGATGTCAAGGGTGTTTCGTCCCATGCAGCCCGTCCTGATTTGGGTGTGGATACGGTCTTGGTTACTACGACTATCATTAATAATTTACAGCAAATTGTTGCTCGGACGGTATCTCCCTTTGAGTCAGCTGTATTGTCAGTAACTCATATCGAAGTTGGAAATACCTGGAATGTTCTTCCAGCAGCCGGCTTCTTCGAAGGAACGATTCGGACTTTCGAGCCTAAGGTTCGGGAAGATGTCATTGCTCGCTTTGAAAAAGTTGTTCAGGCGACAGCGGATCAGTTTGGTGCTCAAGTTGACATTACTTGGGGTAATTCACCTTACGTGACCTACAATGACCAGACACTCACACCACTCATCTTTGAAAATTCTAAAGCCTTCGCAGAAGTGATTGAAACGCTGCCATCAACAGGGGGCGAAGACTTTGCGGCCTATCAAAAGGAAATACCAGGAGTCTTTGCCTTTGTTGGCTCAAATGGTGAAGAAAATGCACCAGACTGGCACCATGATGATTTCCTTGTGAAAGATGAGGCCTTGCCAGTAGCTGTGAATTACTATGTGGAAAACGCTCTTCTCCTCCTTGATTATTTTAAGGAGCAAGACGACTGACTATTCCCTTAATTGGAATCACTAGTAATGAAAAAACTGTTGCGGAAAGAAGTCCAATCATCCAGAGTTTCTCTTGGGTCATAAGCAATTAGCAGACCAAGGACTCTTTGATTATTTTATTAAGAGTTTTCCATGAAGCTTAAGGATTTTAAATTGGTGCTGCTTTTGAAAATAAAAAGGAGGATGTGCATAAGAAAAAATACTCTTTTGATCATTTAGTTTACAACTTAAGAGCCCAGCCGATTGGTTGGGTTCTTTTGTGAATTGTTTAGATAGTTAGGGGAGTATGATTCTAGGGTCTTAAAATAGCGGAGATTTTTTTCTCTTGATTTTAGTTAAAATGAAAGCGATATTATTACAGAAAGATAGATAGGAAGTGGTTAAGCAATTTACACAATCCTTTACCTTACGACCTCCGAATGAGGAGAAAATATGTTAATTGGTATTCCAAAAGAAATCAAAAATAACGAAAACCGTGTAGCTCTTACACCTGCAGGTGTCCAAAGTCTTTTGGCTAAGGGACACGTAGTATTAATCGAAACAAATGCGTCCAAGTTCTGTTATTGTTAACGTTGCCGTTGACCAAGGTGGGGTTGTTGAGACTGTGAATCGTGTGACAAGTCACGATAAGCTTGTTTATGAAACACACGGTGTCCTTCACTATGCTGTTGCTAATATTCCAGTTGCAGTAGCACGTACATCAACCATTGCTCTTACCAATGTTACCCTTCCTTATATCGAAGCTCTTGCAGGAGTAGGCTTTAAACAGGCTATTGAAAATGACGAAGGCCTTCGCCAAGGTGTAACGGACTTATCAAGGTCACATCACTAGCCAACCTGTTCCAGAAGGATTGAATAGAAGCTATACAGCTATTGACGAGTGACTATAAGTTTATAATTCTATCAGAATGAAAGAGAAGTCGCGCCATGAATTGGTGTGACTTTTTTTAGTTAGGATAAGAGGTAATCGTGTGTTTGGTAGTTGATTGTCAAGTGTCTATAAAGCTTAAATCTGCTTATTTTTTTCTAATCTAGGTATTGTTTTATGCTATAATGAGCAGACATCTCAACATTAGTAATGATTACCTATGACTCTTTCTGTTTTTACTTAAAAAATGCGCTCATAAAGAGGTTTTACCATGGCCAATCATATTCGTGTTCTCACAGAAATTATTTTCTCTTATCTTGTCGTCTTTTATTTTGGTGTAAAAATCGATGTATCATTGACCAAGCTTCTAATTACAGTAGGTGTGACAGCGCTGCTTGAAATGATTTACCATGTGATACTTGCTCGAAGATAGGAGCAAATATTTCTTTCGAAGCTTTTTGGAGAAACTGTGGACAACTCTTTAGAAAAAATGTTTTGTTCTTCGTTTTTTTAGTTTTTTACCACATAATTTTCAAAGGGTGCATATATCTCCATTAACATAAGATATGAAATCGGTTATATCAAAAGCTGTAGCTTTTTTATTTTCAAGTTCAGATATTGGCAGTCTGAAAAATTAAATGATAGAATGGCAGTATATAGGGGGATACAGAAATGGTAAACTATGATTTGATTGTTATCGGTTTTGGTAAAGCCGGTAAAACGTTGGCTGCTAAGATGAATGCGGCTGGTAAGAAAGTTGCTGTCATCGAGCGCAGTAAAGCTATGTATGGTGGTACTTGCATTAATATTGCGTGTATCCCAACTAAGACTATGATTGTTGCGGCTGAGAAGGGCTGGTCATTTGACGACACCATGAAAGAACGTGGTGCAGTGACTAGTCGTCTTAATGCTAAGAATTATAAAATGTTGGCAGACAATGGCGTTGATGTCATTGATGCAGAGGCACATTTTGTGTCAAATAAGGTTATTGAAGTAGTAGCTGGGGATGACCGCCAAGAGCTTACAGCTGAGACTATTGTTATCAATACTGGTGCTGTATCTAATATCTTGCCTATTCCTGGTTTGACAACAACTAAGCATGTTTACGACTCAACTGGCATTCAAACTCTTGAAGCTTTGCCAAAACGCTTGGGTATCCTAGGTGGTGGTAATATCGGTCTTGAATTTGCTGGCCTTTATAACCGTTTGGGTAGTCAAGTGACTGTCTTGGATGCAGCGACTAGCTTCTTGCCACGTGTAGAGCCATCTATTGCTAAGTTGGCCAAGCAATACATGGAAGAGGACGGCATTGTCTTTGAGCAAGGTGTTAGAACATCTGAAGTTAAGAATGA
>OBXA01002042.1_pt1 | contig 10436 bp, 1 predicted proteins | sample 1538121 | NCBI WGS metagenome assembly OBXA01 (sample SAMEA2580133, study PRJEB22360) | human gut metagenome | biome: human gut; feature: human-associated habitat; material: faeces | place: Denmark | collected 2008/2010 | reverse complement strand
AAAGGAAGGACAACCTGCGGTTTTCCTTCCTCTTTGAACTCCTACCTTTCCCTTGTTTGTTAGCCCGGCGAAAATCGGAGAGCGGCGACCGCTTCGAAAAGGAGAACGGCAGAGGATTTTTTCTTCCGTAGGGGAGCACAGTGTGCTCCCATTTCTCTACCTCTGCGCAGTGCCAGATACATTGCTTCTACACATACCAGCTACTCTTCGCAGGCGCAACATAACAGTGTTGCGCAACTCGTTTGCGCGTTGTTACGGACGGCATCTACGAATTGTATCTGATGTAAGACTATACCGTAGGGTGCGACGACTCGGCGCACCGTATCAAACAACCTGCACACGCGTAACCGTAGGGGCGGTCATTGGCCGCCCACGCAACAGAAAATCGTCACGTCAATTTTCCATTCTCCATTATTCAACCGCATAAAAAAAGGGCTGACCCGTCGGGTCAGCCCTTTTCTCTGTCCTGCTGTTTTGTCTGCCGTTACTTGATGATGTTTTCGCACCAGCGCTGCATGATCGCTGCGATCTCGGCACGGGTGGCGGTGCCGGTCGGTGCCAGACGGCCGCCATTCTTACCGTTCAGCACGCCTGCGCCGACTGCCCACTGCAGAGCCGGAATCGCGTACTCACTTGCCTGCTGAACATCCACATAGCTGAGAATATTGGTATTCTCACCCACGCTTACGTCGATACCCTTGCTCTGGGCGTAGCGATACAGGATCGCTGCCGCCTGCTCACGGGTGACGGCTGCATCCGGTCGGAAGGTACCGTCTGCATAGCCGGTTACGACCTTATTGGACGCTGCCCAGCCGACTGCTTCGGCATACCATGCGTCAGCCTGCACATCCGAGAAGTTCGCTGCTGTGCCCTTCGGCTTGCCTTCCAGGTTATACAGGATCTGCACGAGCATACCGCGCGTCAGGTTGGCATTCGGCGCAAATGCACGGCTCGATACACCGTTCATCATTTTGTGCGTGAGCACATAATCAATGGACAGATGATACCACTTTGCAGTATCTACATCCGTAAACGGTGCGGACGGACAATCCTTGCCGCCATCGCACGGCTGGTCTGCGGTGGTCTTGAAGCCCACGCTGACCTTAGCCGACGGCATCTTAAAGGTGTATTTGCCGCTGCCGAGGTTGGTCAGGGCAACCGTCTTGCCGTTTGCGTCCGTGACAGTCAGCGTACCTTCTCCGGACACAGTAAGCGTTACGGTGTCGCCTGCGGCCGCCTTGGTCTTATCCGCCTTGACGGTATTCGCCAGTGCGGACGGGATCACGATGTCGTAAGTGGTCGGGGCAACGGCTCCGCCGCCGCCACCACCACCGCCGCCGCCCGTCGTCGGCGCGGTATACTTCGTCCAGCTTACGCCGAACGGAGACAGTCTGGTTACATGGAACCGCAGGCCATCGATCTCCTTGGTATGGGGAACATTCTCGATCTCGCCCTCGGAGCCGGTCTTGGTCAGCATGTGGACGATTTGGAAGGTATCCTTGCTGTCCGTACCGTTCGGATACGGCAGAACAACGTCTACGCCGTCCGCCGGGAAGTTGTTTTCGTCTACCGGAATCCACTTGCCGCCGTCATAGTACTTAAGCGCGATGTCATAGAACGCCACGCCGTCCTTCCTGCCGGTCAGTTTCGCTGTCAGCTTTGCCTGAATCTTTTCGACCGTATCCAGTTCCGGAATATTTTTGAATTTCTCCGGGACGGTCAGACTGCCGATGATTACCTGATGCGCTTCTACGCTCATATCCGGCACTGCCGTTACGTTCTTGATCGTGACGGTGTAACTGCCGTTTGCATTCTTCCTGGCTTCCACTGCGTCACAGCCGTGCAGCGTTGCATGTTCGACAAGTTTGCCGTTGATGCAGTCGTAGCCGTTGATGATCAGCTTGCTGATTACCGTGTAGTCGCCTGCCAGACCGACTGTGAATGTCAGATCGCCGTTTTTGCGGATTTCGCTCGTCGGCTGCGTATCATTCGGTACGCGCTTCACATCGGAGACCTTCCAGCCGGTGTCGCCGGTCGGGATAGCGAAGCCTTCGTAGGGAACGAACTTGACAGCCACATCGGTCTTGCCGGTCAGGCTCGGGATAACCAGCTCGTTAGAGATGTTATTCTGATCTACACCGTTTACCGTCCACTGTGCGACCATCTGCTTGTTTCGTCCGTTTTCTACGGCAGGCGTTGCCGTGAATACGACCTTGCTGCCGCGGGTAACACTTGCCGGACTGTTCTTCTGCGGCGTAATGGCCTTGCCGTTTGCCGTTGCAGCAACCGTTGTGCCGGTATCTGCACCCTGAACATCCAGGGTTACATCGTAGTTGATCGCGCCGTCAAATACGGCCTTGACTGTGGTATTTCTGCGAATTTCCGTCAGTGCCAGCGTATTGCCGGAGGCAGCCTGTGCAGTACCGTCGTTAACCGACCATTCCTTGAGATAGTAGCTATTGCTGCTCGGCACTGCCGTAATAGTCGTGCTGCCGCCGCGCTTGACGCTTGCCGGTTCTGCCGACGCCGTGCCGCTGCCCTCGCTCGTTACCGTAATGGTGTATGTCGGGCGCTCAATCAGCGTTGCGGAAACCTCAGTCTTTGCGGTTACATTCTTGACCGTATAAGTGAGCGGTGCATCTGCCGTATCGGTCATCTCAGCGACTGTCGAGCCGTTCACCTGCCATGCCTGCACTATATCGTCCGTATTCTCCGGCGTTACGGTGAAGGTTACGTCCGAACCGGAGGAAACATAGCCGTCCGTGATCGTCTTGCCGTTTGCGGTGATGGCGATATTGCCATTTCTGCCGTTCGGCACGGCGCTGACCGGAACCATTGCCTTGAAGGTGACTGCAACCGTGCTGTTTTCGGTTACGTTCAGGGTGTAGGTGCTGCCGCTGCTGGCAACCGAATGACCGTTTACCGTCCACTCGTCAATCTCATAACCCTTATCGGGTTCTGCAGTGAAGGCAACCTTAGTGCCACCGTTGACCTTGCCGGCTGCAACCGATGCACTCAGCGTGCCGTTTGCCGGCTGGCTGTACGTTACTTCGTACTCTCCTGCGCTGAACTGTGCTTCAACATGATATGCCGTTACGTTCGGCTTCGTGAGACAGCCGTTCTCGACCGTCCACGTCAGCGTATTGCCGTTACCGGCAACTGCCTCGCCGTTGACCGTCCAGCCGGTCACATTCTAGTTCACGGCGGTACTGCCGTAAAGGTGAGCGACTCGCCGCCGCGTGCAGTTGTGCTGTTCTGTCCGTTTACGGTGACGTTATCGCCGGTGGTGATGTCATACTCGACCTGCTGGAACTTCGGTGCAATGTAAATCGAGTTTGCACTGGTCGTATTCGGATAGGTATAGGTTTCGCCTGTGCCTGCGCTGTCATCACGCACATTATTGACATACCAGCCTTCGATTTCGTAACCAGGCTTTACCTCTGCCGTGAACTTGATCGGCACGCTTGCCGCAATATTCGCGCCGGTAGCCGCATCACCGAGGATAGACGTTTCATTCGCCTCTGCCGCGCTGATATAGCCGCCTTCGCTTGTTTCGTCCGTCGGACCGAAGGTGATGCCGGTCACCAGCTTAACAAAGCGGACCTGAACCGTCGTTTCATCCTGCAGATTGTACAGCGTCTTGCTTGCTGCGGTATCCGCTGTGGTCTGGCCGTTGATGGTCCAGTCCTGTACGCGGTAGCCTGCGCTCGGCACCGCCGTGATTGTGATATCCGAGTCGCGGTAGAAGCTGTAGTGCGTGCCTGCTTCGAGGTTCTCCTGCTTGTATGCGCGCATGCCCTTGCGGGTGATTTCTGCGGAAACCATGCCGCCGTATCCCTCGTCACCGAGCGAATCAACGGACAGGGTGAAGTCGTACTGCGGGAGCGCCTTAGACGTTGCATGAACTTCTACATTGCTTTCGATAGAGCCAATCTGAGTATAAGTGGTATCGTCGTTTCCGTCGACATTCGTCCAACCGGTAACGGTCCAGTTATCAGTCTCATAGCCCTCATCCGGTGTTGCCGCGAATACGATATCGCCGCTGTACTTCTCAACATGATCGCCAGTGTTCAGCATCTTGCTGTCTTGCTGTGCCGTTACATGGATATGAGTGTCACCACCAAAGGTTACCGTCGGCTTCTCGGCAAAGATTACCTGAACCAAGGTATCCTTCGTAATCTGGATATCATCCTTCGCTACCTTGCCCGACTGATAAGCCTGCGCATTGTCGTAATCGAATGTCTGCGTTGCACCATCAGCCGTAACCATGATTTTCTGCACGAAATAACCGTCGTTTGGTGTTGCCGTGATTGCTGCCGTGCTGTTCATATTCACATGACCGTTTTCACCCTCAGCACCAGTCAATACAACATTCTGGATACCGCGTGTGCCAGCAACTTCGACTGTGCCGTTGACCGGCGCTGCCACCGTCACCTGCGGCTTCTCCGCGATATGTGCGATAACCTCAGTGGTCTTTTCCAGACTTGCGATGGAAGCCTTTGCCGAATCCTTTGCATCCGCTTCCGCACCAGTCCATTTAGAAACATAGTAATTCTCGTTTACCGCAGCAGCAAACTCAATCGTCGAATAATTGCCGATCTTACTGCCGTTGGTAATCGCATTGCCGTTTTTAATCTTTGCGGTAACGGAAGCGATGCCTGCGTCTGCGTTTATCGGGTCACCCTTTGCATCCACTGCCTTGAAGGTCAGCGTTACCTCCTGCGCCGCATTGATCACAGCCGTAACCGTATGCGTTCCAGTGATATTGCGCAGCGTAAACTGCTTCTGCGTACCCGAATTTGCGGCTTCCTTACCATCCACCTTCCACGTCTTGACCGTGTAGTTGCTGCCCAGATTTTCCAGTGCAAACGTTACTGCCGCACCGTCCGGAACCGCATTCAGATCTGCCGCTGTGCCGTCTGCCAGCTTCGCCGAGGTCTGCACGGACGGCAAGGTGCTGCCGGTTTCCGACTCGATGTTGAAGATGAGCTTATAGGTGCCTGCCTTGCTGAACTCTACCGCTACCTTGCGGTCCTTCTGCACATTTTCCAGCGTCAGTGTGGACTCACGGTACAAATCGGTCGTACCCGGCCAGTAATACGGCTTATCGTCCACCATCCAGCGTGCTACCGACATACCGGTGTTCGGCGCAGCCGTGAACGTCACATTTGCGCCTTCCGCAATCTTCTGTCCGGTCGTGACTGCACCGCCGTCCTTCAGTGCTGCGGTCAGCTTACCGCCTTCGCCGCTGCTGAAGGTAATCGTGTGCGAATCACTGCTGAAGGCTACTTCTACGTCCAGCTTTTCCGTCAGCGCCGCTACCGTCAGTCGTTCGCCGACCTTTTTGCCGTTCGACAGAATCTCCGTCACCTTGTACTTTGCAGTATCGGTAATGGACTGACCGTTGACCTTCCATTCCTTTACAAGGAAACCGTCGTTGCTCTTGGCATCAAACATCAGCCTGGTGTTCTTAGCGATGTTCTTACCGCTTTCAAACTTCTGGTCGAGGTTGCCGCTGTTGTAGCTTGCACTAAGCGAGCCGCCTTCACCGGCGCGATAGGTTACGCTCAGGGTGTCCTGCTTGACAACCAGCATGCGCTTGGTCAGATTCAGCTCGTACTTCTCGAGCAGCGACTTCACAGCCGCGTCCTCACCGTTGACCGCAATCGTTACCTCAAAGCGACCGCTGACGTTCTTTCGATTGTCCTTGTCATCATACAGCGCACATACGGCTGTAATTGCCGACGGCAGAGCGTCACCCGACTCCAGAGCATCCGCCTTGACCACCAATGCGCTCTTGTTGTCCGGTGCCTCGGTCGAATTATGATTTTCATTATCTCCCGACCAGGTAACATACAGCTCCAGCGGCTTGCGCTTCACTGTAATGGTCGTGGACGCCAGCTTGGTACGCTTGGAAGTATCGCTGTAATTCTGGTATGCCGTGATGATATAGGTTCCCGCCTTCTCCGGCCGGAAAGTGCTGTCAGTGATCGTCTTTTCACTGCTCTCGCTCTGACCGGACTGACGCCAGGTGTAGGTGATATTTCCCTCAACCTCTGTTTTGCTGCCTGCGGTAACATTGCTTCCGTTTTTCGTTACAGTCTGCTGCTGCACGGTCAGAGCAATCGGCGTACCGTATACGCTCGTAATCTTGTTTTCTTTGCCAACAGTGCTTTCAAGCGTGTAAACGGTCTCCGTTGTGTTGGCCTCGCCGTCCTCTACACTCTGCACGCCTGCCAGATAATATACCGTATCACTTGTCAAGCCGCCGGTCGCGGTGGTCGTGATGGCATACAGACCGGCTGTCGGTGCGGTCCACGTTTTGCTGTCCGTGCCGCTGCTGTTTGTTCTGCCGACAATCGTGCTGACCGTGCCGTCCGACGTGTTCGTAATCGTCAGCGTGTACTCCACATTGCCGAGTGCAGCGCCGTTCTTTTCCGCCGTTTTCTCCGCCGTTTTCGTCGTCAGGGTCAGCGCCGTACCGGAACCCGGCGTAGAGGTAGTAACCTTATTTTCAACCGTAGTTTCCTCTGTTACCAGTGTGAACGAAGGATCCGTATAATCGCCCAGCGTCGTCTGCTGTGTGCAGGTCAGCTCGGTCAGTTCATAGCTGTTCTCTGTCTTCTTCACCAGCTGATAATACTTGACGGTATAGGTGTCCTCTTCCGCACCGGCGCTACCGTTGGTCGACTTAGCCATTGTACTGAGAATATAGCGTTCAAACGTGGTTCCGTTCTCCGTCACGGTATCCGTACCGTGAATCAGGTACTGCTCGCCGTTCCGATACTTGCTTTCGTCGTATTCCGCTTCCGTGTAGGACGTGACTTCACTCGGCTTATTAACATCCGGAATAGTCAGCGAAAACGCTCTTGCCGCATTTTCGTTTGTCAATACGGTTTCCGGCGTAATTGTGCTCGGCACCGTTACTGCCGTCTCACCGTTCTTCCACTGATAGGTGGTATTCATGGTGAGTTTCGAACCTGCGGTATACGTCTCGCCAGTCTTTGTTACGGCGTAGTATACGGTCGATATCGAACCGTTTGTTTCCTTCTTTTCACCGATGCCGACATATTTTCCCGCTTGACCGTTTACCTCGTAAACATTCAGCGTCATGCCATCGACTTCTACGGTGCACGGAACGGTTGTCTCTACGGATTCTGTCGTGGTTTTAACCGTGTTGAAATTACTCTGACCGATATACGGGGTATCCTGAGTGCCGCTGCCCTCCGAAGTACCGGATACCGTCAAACCGGCGGTTGCCTGCGGTGTACCAACCGTCAGCGTTGCCGCATCACTGTAGAACGAAATCGGCGTTCTTGCACCGTCATAACATGTTACCACGCAACGGTACATCGCACCGTTCAGGTCACTCGTTACCGACTTTACAGTATAGCTGTCCTTAGCTGCCCCTGCAATATTGCCCCACTTTTTGCCCGGCAGACGCTGCTGCCACTGGTATCTCGTGCTGCTGTACTCAGCAGGTACAGAAGCCAGTACATCGAAGGTCGCCGAGCCGTTCATCTGAACGGTTGCGTTATCCGGTCCGTTGATGTCTGGACGGCTCTTATCATTTGCCAGAGTTGTACCGGCAATAATCTCGCTTTCAACCGATTCTTCCTGACTGGTGTAATATCCCGAGGTAATCGCATACCGATACTTCGTATTAGGTGCAAGATCCTTCAGCGTGTACTCATACTGACCACTCGAAGATTCAGCCGCATCCACAGTATCAATCAATACGAACGGTTCTTCCTTATTATCTTCAAGATAGCGGTAAATCTTGTAATACTCTGCCGGACGGTCGCCGGATTCCCACGACAGCACCATGCTGTTGGTGGTCTGCTCGCTCAGCGACAGATCCTGTGCCGGAGACGGCGGTGCCGTCACATTGCTGACAACATAGCCCAATACCGGTACTTCATCGCCGTTGAACGGTACCGTCCATGTGCCGAAGCTCCAGTCAAAGTTATAGCGCGAATCACCGCCGCCGGTAACAGAGCCCAGCTTGGTAATCGTATTGGTGTTTACCTTTTCAGTTCCGGCGCTTGCTCCCCAGTGATAGCCGCCGCCAGCCTTGAAGCCGCCAACTACACCATACATCTGCACCGAACCCTCATAGGAGTACTCAAAGTTTACGCCGCTGCTGGTTGCAGTCGTAAAACTCTGCAGCTGTGTACCCGAATCTTTGTAATGACCAACTTTACCGGATTGCTCCGAATGGGAACCGCTCGGCAGACTGGAACGATACGTATTCGGCTGACCGGACGTGCCCAGATGCAGGTTGCTGCCAATCTGCTGCATACCCTCGTACGCCGAAGCAGCCTTATTATAAGTATCTACCGAAACCATGTTCATCGAAGGATTACCCGGAACCGCCAGCGTCATAGAACTGGTCAGCTTCGGCGAATTTCCCTTCTTTGTGCCATCCGGATACTTCACCTGATACTCGTAATATGTCATCGGTGTTGCATACATGAGCACCATATTGTCGTTCGTATCATTAGAATACTCGACCGTTATTTCCTTGCTTGTAGATTTTGTTGCACCAACAGTAAAGGTATGACTGGTATTAAATTCAACACCGCCGCCGGTCTCAATCAGCGGTGCAACATATTCAAAGCCCGCCATGATATCAAAACCAATCGAACCGGATGCCGTTACTGTTTCACTATGATCCTTACTGTATCCGATTCCGGTCTGCGAGTTTCCGATATCACCGTCATTCACCTCCGCGAAATGCGGCGACGCTTCCAGAATCGCCATTACCTTCGGGTCGGTATAGCCGGTGCTGACGCTTTTGATCTTCGCGAGCATGGCATCGTTGTTTACATCTGCCGTTGTAAGCGCCAGATTGCAGTTGCTCTTGTCATAGTATGTCCAGTCATCCTCCCAGCGGCTGAACGTGCTGTCCGGCGTAACCGTTGTCTGACCGCCCGAGGTGCTCGTACTCGATTTTTTATAAAGCTGACCAATCTTCAAAAACTGCTTGTCGAAGGTCTCCTGCTTGCGGTACTCAACGTAGTATACCTGTTCCATGCCCTGCTTGTTGCCGTTAAAATTGCCGACGGCATAGTCCAGAATACCGCTGTTGTTGATTAGTCGGCCGCCCAGCCAGCGGTCATGGCCCTTATCCGAGCCGTCCAGGATAGACAGCTGCTGACTGCCGTTCACCGTGCCGACTTTATACATACTGCCGGAAATGAACAGATATTCCTGGGTGTTCACGCCGTCCGCCGCAACAGCCGCTACCGCGATCGGATTCTGCACATCGTCACCCTTGGTGCCGGTATTGGTAAAGCCGTTGGTGACAACTTCGGTGGCCTTGCATTTCTCTGTCCACGAATTATCCTTCGTGCTGTACTGATAGCTGTACGCCAGCAGCTTGCTCTTGTCGAAGTCGCAGTCCTGATAATTACCATTCTTATCGTAGTAGCCTACCGCAACAACTTCCGGCGGCATACTGCCGCTCGGCGCATTGCTGACATAACCGATGGTTACGCCTGCAAAGCGGGCGCGACCGCTTGCACCGTCATTGCTGTTCAGCAGCTTCTTGTTCATCATCTGCTTCCAGCTTTTATTGTTGTTGTAATCGTAAACCGTCAGATAGGATTTCTCGTAGTCGGTATGACCGTCATACGATTTCTCCTTCAGGTCATTGACGTTGACCGTCATTGCCAGCTCGTCGATACCGTCCATATCCACGTCGCCGACTTCCATATCAACGCTCAGATGCGCACGCAGCTCGTTATCGCCGTTGCCGTCGTGGTACAGCATGGCCTTCAGCGCGTCTCGGCCGCCGTCGATGACGTCACCGAGGTTGATTACGCGACCGTTGTCAGTCAGTGTGCTGCCGCTGAACGTATACTCCTTAATGCTGTCTACAGTAGCCGTATCCTTGTTATTGCCCGGCGTATAGATCATCAGCGTGTCCTTGCCGTCACCGTCAAAGTCGCCTGCGGCCAGACTCAGCATAGCGCGGGTCTGGTAGAATTTCAGTTTCTTGATGTATTCGGTGTCGTTACCATCTCCAATCTGGACAACATTCGATACTCTGCGGTCCTTGTTCGTCACATACAGACGAAGCCGTTCCGAACTTTTATCAAATACCAGATTCGCAATGTATTCATCCTTGCCGGTGCCGTTCGGATCAAACGCCACAGTCGCAATACGCTCGGCATTGCCGACCTCGGTCGAGTTGCTCCACCGGAACGTAGACATCTGTCCACCCTTGCCGTTGGCTGCGCCCTCGTATGTCGTCTGGAACTCATCCGAGTCCACACCGGCTACAACCAGCTCGTGGTTCTGGAACAGCGGAACCCATCCCAGCGTGCCGTATGGGTTATTCCGAAGTGTGGCTGTGTCTGTTATGCCTGTTTTTTCTTCCGTGGGCAGACCAAAGCCGTCTCTTGCTGCTGCAGTATCCCCTTTGAATATTT
>OBXA01002036.1_pt1 | contig 10465 bp, 8 predicted proteins | sample 1538121 | NCBI WGS metagenome assembly OBXA01 (sample SAMEA2580133, study PRJEB22360) | human gut metagenome | biome: human gut; feature: human-associated habitat; material: faeces | place: Denmark | collected 2008/2010 | reverse complement strand
TCGGGGTGACAGGATTCGAACCTGCGACCTCCTGGTCCCAAACCAGGCGCTCTAGCCAAGCTGAGCCACACCCCGATATGAATTTTTATCCTGAAAAGCAAGTCATTCAAGTGCTTGTCTTTTCCGTCTCATCCGTGACGCAAGAGTTATTATATAGGACGCAAACATAAATGTCAACACTTTTTTTTATATTTTTTCAATTTTTTTAATTTTTTCTATAAATACTCGATTTCATAATGCGCCACACCCTTTTTATCAATGTCCATCAGGATATACGAAGGGCGTTTTCCCTCCTGTCGCGGATAGGAAATACTTCCAGGGTTCATGACAACGATTCCGTCCCCGTATTCGATCAGCGGAATATGTGTATGCCCGAACATTGCGACATCCGCGCCCCGCGCTAAAGCCTCACGCTTTAAATCCTCTATCCCTGATCCGACATAGTAATAATGTCCGTGTGTCATAAACACACGGTAATTTCCTGCCATGATCTCCTTTTCACGTGGCAGAGAAGAGAAAAAATCATTATTTCCAGCCACAATTTCTAATGGACAGCCACAAAGCTCCCCAATATAGTCTTCATACCCTTCCGCATCCCCGAGATGGATCACAAGATCCACCGGCGAAACTCTCTCTAAAACAACTTTTAAATTTTCATGTTTTTTATGCGTATCACTAATAACCAGTACTCTCATAAGGCTACCTGCCCCATCCTATGTATTTCCAATCCCCATTTTTATACATCAGATTCCATACTGATTCAATTTTTCCTTCATGGCGCGCAGCGCCTTTCCCCTGTGGCTGATCTGATTTTTCTGTTTCTCCGTAAGCTCTGCAGTGGAACATCCAAACTCATCCACATAAAAAATCGGGTCATATCCAAACCCGTTACTTCCTGCAGGTTTTTCTCCGATATAACCTTCTATCGTTTCTCTTGTAACCAGCACATCTCCATTTGGCATTGCAGCAGCGATCGCACAGACAAAACGAGCCGTACGCTTTTCCTTCGGCACACCTTTTAACCGGTCTAAAATTGCCTGATTTTTGATCGTATAAGAGGTATCTTCCCCCATATAGCGGGCAGAATATACGCCTGGTTCCTTATTCAGATAATCCACCTCAAGTCCGGAATCATCTGCAAGGACAATATCTTTTGTAAACTGGGCCACTGCCTTTGCTTTTATTCTGGCATTTTCCTCAAATGTCGTCCCGTTTTCCACGATATCCGTCTGGATCCCGGCTTCTTTCATAGACAGGATCTCTGCATCCATATCCCCTAAAATTTCTCTGATTTCTTTCATTTTACCGGCATTTCCGGTCGCAAAAATAATTCTGTTCATTCCGCTTCTCCATTTCCCTGTATGACATTGGTTTTCACACTAATATCCTTCTTCAAATGCACGCAATATCGCATGATAGATACCAAGTGCTGCTTTTTTCTGATAATCCTCCGACCGCAGCAGATCAAGCTCCTGCTGATTGGTCATAAATCCAACCTCGATCAGCGCAACCGGAACCTTGCTTGTCCTTATAATATAGATACTGTCTCCCTCAACAAGACCACGGTTTCTGCTCTGTAACTGTCCCGTTACTTCCTCTAAACAGATCTGTGCCAGCCGCTTACTTCCAAGTTCGCTCTCATCCGACTCGTTATACATGACTGCTGTACCATTTGCCGAGGACATTCTTCCACTGTTTGTGGAATTGTTATGTACGCTGATAAAAAGATCGGCGTCCGACTTATTTGCAAGCTGTACCCTCTGATCAAAAGTAGGGTTGCTGTCGTCGGTTCTGGTATAATAAACACCGATATTGTGATCATCCTCATCAAGTATCTTTTTTAACTGAAGCACAATATCAAGATCAATTTCTTTTTCATTGACCCCCTGTTTGTTCGCTCCCGGCGCACGGCCTCCATGCCCCGCATCGATTACGACTACTTTATCATACACTTCCTGCGGTGTCAAAAAATCAAAATAATAATATGCACTGTCATATTCCGTTTTTAATTCATAAACATGATCCATTACGATCTCTATCACACCATCTTCTCCCTTGCTGGAATAAGAAAGTGTCGCAATGTGATTACTGCTTCCCGTAATCGGTCCGTTTTCAAAATAAGAGCGGTCTGTTCCCGGAATGCTGATTTTTATCGTCTGTGTCACATAATCATTTGTAAATTGAATATCAGATCCATTTATGCCCTCCGGCAGTTTCAACTGCAGCTGTCCGCCATGAACCTGTTCTGATGTATCTGCAGCAACAATTTCAAGATCTTTCATCTCTGTCTGGTTTTCCGCATATTCCTGCTCTGCTAAACGCTCTTCCCGCGATTCCACTGCCCAGGTATGGATCTGTGGAAAAAACGGAAGTCCAATGCAGACTGCCACAGTAAGCACCACAACAACTGCTGTCGCAAATTTTAATATTTTATCTTCCATGTAATAACTGCTTTCTATCGATTATCACTGAATGCCTTGATACAGAGATTGGATTTCTCTACGGTATCAACACTCACCCATTTCGAGCCATTTGCACTGATATAGCTCTCTCCATCATCTAAGTCTACATTTTCAGTCGCTTCATCCGCAGCATACTCGATTGCCATCGGATGTACGGATCCGGGTGTAATTATATACAGAACAACCGCATAACGCTCCCCCGCATCCACTTCAATTCCCTGGTTAAAGTCAACGGTATAATAACCGGCATTCCCAAGCTTGCCGGACGCAACCGGAATCATCTTCTCCAACGATGTCTCATCTTCAAACTGACGCACCACATATAATTCGTACTGTGAGTCTTTTCCAGTCGCATAAAAAGATGCCGCCTTTAAGGTTTCATTCCCCTCTGCGGTAAATACATTGGCACCGTAGATGCTGTCTTTATTATAACCAAGCTGTCCAACCCATCCGCACAGATCACTCTGATAAATGTGATCATAATTATCCGTGTTTTCTATATCCGTATAAACAACATTATGTGTTCCAATATTTGTATCATAATAGGAAATATAAAAGAAGCCGTTTTCCCCGAAATTATCTCCCCAGCTGTTCTGACAGATAAATGCTCCATCACCCTCGAGATCAGTGTTAAAATTATCCTTAGAATAAGAATCATCCCATCCGACGATCACCACATCATGGTTTGGTTTCTCTGTACCAATATAGCAGTATGCATCTGTGCTTTTGTTATAATATGGGGAGGAAGACTGTGAACTGCGCAGTGCATTGTAAATGGATGTCTGTACTCCGCCGTATTTGAATACAGCTTCCTTGATCTTTTCATAATCTTTGCTTTCAATGATCTGCATTTCCTGCACATGTTTTACCGCGGTAAGATCCTCATTTGTCTGATTATCTCCATAAGGATCATCTTTTTCATAGACAGGTCCCTTCCATGCTGCAAGATATGCCATTCCCATGGTATATTCCCCACCGTCATTCTGCGTCATATTAAATCCGTTACAGAGTGTCATATGATCCACAGAATACTGCTCACTCTCCTCCGGCAGAAGCGATGATTCCAGCGCCCCTAACGCCGCAAATGACCAGCAGGTTCCATAACTTCCCTGATTACGCACTTCTGATGTCCGGTTTTTCGTCCGCAGATCATAACTGGTCGGCACGATCGACGCATCTGAATTATCCGCAGCCTGTGCCTCATTTTCCTGCATGTTCCAGCTATATGTATAATCCATATATTGTGAGAGATCATTGAGACTGACATAATACTCATTATCTATCATGGTAAACGGAGAAATGATCTTTTCAATGTCCCCATTCACGGTCGCAGTCTCCTGATCCAGGGAAAATGATATGTTGCTGGAATGTTTTTCCACCACAAGCCTGTCCCCGTCATAAATATGTGCGCTGCAGTTTAAGGCATCCCGCAAAATGGAAACCGGCATCATAATGTCTAAATTGTCATCCATATAAAATTTGTATTTCTCATTGGTATACTGTTTATTATCAATGATCACAGACAGCAGATTATCATTCACACTTGATGCAATCAGCGGATTCCAGGTTTCTGCTTCTAAACTCGCTCCGCGGAAACTGCCGATCTGCTCATACTCAGCACCAGGTATATTATATTTTATCAAAAAAGCAATCGCCACAATTCCACCAAAGGCAATAAATCTTTTCGAATAATGCATGAATCAGAATCTCCTTAATGAAAATTATCCCGTTTTGGCGGTTTCGGTCCCATAAACTGATAAAAATACGTCTTTAACATTCCGTTGTAGATCTTGCGGTTTTTATCTGCCTTCCGTCCTATGTAACGCTCGGTGTCCTCATAACTGGTGATCAGATACATAGACCATGCATCCAGTCTGCGGTAAGCCTCCCCGATCTGACTGTATAATTCCGGCAGATCCGCCTTATCCTCTAAACGCTCTCCGTATGGCGGGTTTGTCACGATAAAACCGTATTTCTTTGGATGGTGCAGTTCTGCCACTGGTCTCTGCTGGAAATGGATCAGGTGGTCAACTCCTGCACGTTTTGCATTCTCCCGCGCCGCCTTAACCACATCACCGTCAATGTCATATCCCTGGATATCTACGGTAATGTCATCATTTACCATGTCCTGTGCCTCTTTTACGCATTCATACCACATCTTACGGTCAATGATGTTTGTCCACTGCTCTGCCGTAAATTCACGGTTCATTCCCGGTGCAATATTAGCAGCGATCATTGCCGCCTCAATCGGAAATGTACCACTTCCACAAAACGGATCCACGAGAATACGGTCCGGTCTCCACGGTGTCAGCATAAGCAGGGATGCCGCAAGTGTCTCCGTCAGCGGAGCCTTGCTCGTTAAAGTACGGTATCCTCTTTTGTGCAGAGAATCCCCTGATGTATCAAGTGTTACCATCACTTCATCCTTTAGCAGGAAAATACGCACCGGGTACGACGCCCCATCCTCCGGAAACCACTCCTTATGATACTGCTGCTTTAACCGCTCCACCATCGCTTTTTTCGCGATCGACTGAATATCGGACGGACTGAACAGTTTACTCTTGATGGAGGATGCTTTTTTAACCCAGAACTTACCGTTTTCCGGGATATAATTTTCCCATGGAAGCGCTTTGATTCCCTGAAATAATTCCTCAAACGTTTCTGCATGAAAACGTCCCACCTGGATCAGGACACGTTCTGCCGTGCGCAGGAAAATATTCGCCCGGCAGATTGCTTCCTCATCTCCGGTAAATGTGATCCTTCCGTCTTCTACTCTGCCTATCTCATAGCCAAGATCATAAATCTCTCTTTTCAATACCGCCTCTAACCCAAAATGGCACGGTACCACAAGCTCATATGTTTTCATGAATTCTCCTTAACTGTTTCTTTTACCTTAGTACTATATTATCCGTTCTAAAATACCCTGTCAATGTTAATCATAACCATTATAGCGTCTGATTGCCTGCATTCCTCCAACAACGGTATACACCTCATAGCCACATTTTGAAAGCTGTCTTGCTGCTAAAAGACTCGTACTGCCATATTCACAGTAAACTAATAGTGTTCTATTTCTGTTAAAATGCCGCATCCACCCATCGATCTCCTCATATGGACAACAGTATGCTCCCCTAAAATGCCCTTCCCGGTAAGATTCCCGTTCCCTTACATCCAACACCAGGGCATGCTTATTTAAAATAATCTGTTCCATCTCGCGTGGATGGATCGTAAAAAAAGCCATACTCCCTCCGAAATAAAAACAGATTACAAAGCTCTGCCCTGTAATCTGTTCTTCTGCTAATGTTTTTTCCTTACATTATATGCAGTTTCCGGTACCCGTGTTCTTATTTTGATACGTTAGAACCTGTACTGTTCTGTCCGGATTTATTCTGTCCGTTGCTGTTTGTTGCTTTGTTGGAAGACTTATTTTTTGAGCTGTTCTGCTCATAACTATTCTCATAGCTGTCCTCGTAACTGTTTCTGCAATTAGATCCACTGTTTGCATTGTCTGCATTCTTTGCCATTTCTTTCTCCATTCCGGTGCTGTTCTGCACCTTGTTTACTACAATTTCGCTTACATGCAATTTTCCTTACACCCAATTCTGATTACGCATAATCTTTCTTACACGCAATTTTGGGTACATGAAACTTTAATTACATGAAACTTTTATTGCAAGAATATTATGGGAAGAAATTCTCTAAATTATACATACAGTTACATCATAAATTATACATACAATTACATCATATAATATTCTAAATTATCCTTCAGTTCATCCGTGATCTTACCACCGGCCTTCTGATATTTATCATAGACTCCCTTGATACGCTGAATCTTTTTCGTAATTAAAATATCATATTTCTGCCATGCATTCTGATACATCGGATTGGACTTTAACTCTTCTCTGATCTCCTTGGAAAATGGACAGTATGTCACAAGGATCTCTCTTGAAACTTTATTTAAACGGAAGCTTCCCTTTGATTCATATTTGATCCAGTTCTGATAATCTTTCACAAACACCTCGCGGTAATTATTTTTTCCACGAAGCAATGCACTTTTTATCTTCTCTTTTGCCTCAGTCGAAAGATCATGATTCTTCTTATAAAACTGAATATAATCACAATACTCTGCCGTCAGGGATTTATCGCGGATATCATTCCAGTGAACCCCTTGAATTTTACGACAGATCTCCCAACGGTAACGGCCGGTCGTTTCAACCATCATATCATCGAGATCAACTGCCGTAAAAATAGGGAACATATATCTTGCCGGTGTATCACGTCTGACCCCCGCTGTTTCCTGCCACATCATAGCTCTTGTTCCAGCGTTCGGCATCAGAATAATATTCGGAAGTACCTCTTTCATGATCTCCTCGCGATTGATTCCCTTGTCCGGATCAGAAAATACAACGCCTCTGTAAAATACGGAAAAATCAACTTTCCGCACTTTATTCATGGCATCTTCGATTTTCTGTGCCGTAACGAGCATCTTATCAACGGAATTGATCAGATCATTTTCGCCAAGGATCGGACAGAATGTTGAAACTCTGCCGTATGTAACACGGTTTCCGGAAGTAAACATATTCTGTATCTCAAATTTTACCTTCATCTCACGGTTATTCGCATAATCGCGCATCTGTTTTTCATTTACTTTTCCGGTCTTTTTCAGTTCTGCCAGATAGCCCGCATAATCTAAGTCAAATTCGTTTTTTGACGGTTCATTCTGACCGTTATAAATCGTTTTTAACCATTCAAAAATAGTAAAAATATGCTCTGAATTGCAAAGTTCTAAATGTTCTGTCAGATCGTAAAGGATATTGGCATTATCCTCACCTACCATCTGTACATCCATAAATCCGAAATTCAAAAACATCTCTATGATCGGTGTCGGTTCATCATCATCTTTCATCACATTCATAAATACTTTATAATATGCATCATAAAAGACCTGTGAAAGCTGTTTTCTAAGCTGGAACACTTCCGCATCCGTGGAAAGCATATCCGGAAGCTCCCTGTATTTCCGGATCAGATTACGCATATCTTCGATCCGTTCCGGTGTATATCCGGCATAGGTCAGGATATGTTCTAAGCAGTCTTCTGACTCTTCTTCCTCTTCATCCCACTCATCATCCGAAACATTATCATCTTCCCCCGGCGTCGCAAACTCATCCATCGCATACTGGGTAAAGTCGTGATTTTTGTATTCATTCAGACGATAGGATACCAGTTTGTCATCATAGATATTTAATTTGCGGATCACTTCCGCAATTTTATCCATACGTTCTTTTAACGGCGTCACATCATAATGATTCATTTCCGCCTGTATTACAAGTTCAAAATAAAGATGGAATAAATCGTTTTCAGATTCTGATAACAGGATATCCTGATTATATTTTAAATAATCAACCATCTCGATAATTCCCTGCATCACTCGCCTTGTCTGATAGGAAGCCTCCATAATAGCCCCGATACAGAGACTGTCGTCTTTTTGCATGAGTTTTATGTATTCATCAAGATATCCTTTTTTTGTAAGGCTTGTACTGTTATTAACCTCCCAGTTTTCTGCCATATGTACCATATCAAGCGGTTTAAAGTTGTCCATCCTCGTAAACCCCTGTCCATCGATACGCATCTGACTGCAGAGCATGGTATAGTCGTTATATTCCGTTTCCACAAACGTATGGAACTGTCTTACCAGATTTTTAAATCCAGCATACATCTCAAGCAGCATCTGCCGCTGCTTTAATGCAGCACGAAGAAGCGTGCCTCTCATACTCTCCTGCCCATTTAATGCATTGATCAGATCATCTGCTGTATTGTATGGAAAAACTGCAAGCACAGAATCTTCTCTCGCAATATAATCGCACAAAAACCGGTCTTTTTCCGAGACACCGATCACACTTTCTTTGTTCAGAACAATCCTCGCATAGGAATTTCTCTGTACGACCGAACCTTCTAAAATTAAATACCATGCTTTTACTTTTTCTTTTTGTTTTGCAATGATCTGATTTTTCTGTACTTTAATCGTTTCCATATAGCCTGTCTCCTGTCAGCTTTTCACGCTGCAACACTTTTTGTTTTACACCGCCATTATTTTTTGTTTTTCTTAATTTTTAACAATTCATCTAGCAGACATTTTGCTGCTTCGTCCTTACTCATAAGTGCAAGTTCTTTTTCCCAGTCTTCTGTAATCAGAGTCAGCACATTGGTATCACCAGCAAATCCGGCTCCCTGCTGTTTTAAATTATTTGCAGCGATCATATCAAGATTTTTCTTTTTGCGTTTTGCCCTGGAATTTTCCAACATATGCTCTGTTTCCATGGAAAATCCACATAAGACCGTATTGCCTTTATTTTTTCCGAGTTCTGCAAGAATATCCGTCGTTTTTTCCAGTGCGAGTGATAACTCACCTTCTGATTTTTTAATTTTCTCATCTGCGGTATGCGCCGGTGTGTAATCTGCCACTGCCGCAGCCTTTACGATAATGTCCTGTTCTTTTGCACATTCCATGACCGCCTGATACATATCTTTTGCAGATGTTACGGGAACCGTTTTTACAAACATCGGCGGTTCTAATGCCGTCCTGCCTGTAACCAGTGTCACTTCTGCACCTCTTAACATTGCGTTCTTTGCTATGGCATACCCCATCTTTCCGGTAGAATGATTTGATATAAAACGTACCGGGTCGATTGCTTCCTGTGTCGGTCCTGCTGTTACCAGTACTTTCAGTCCCTGCATATCCTTCTCAAATGCCAGTTCCCTTAAAACATACTCCACCAGCGTCTCTTCAGACGGAAGTTTTCCATCACCGGTATCACCATTTGCAAGCATGCCGCATACCGGATCTATCATCTCATACCCATGCCGCTTCAGTTTTTCCAGATTCTCCTGCACGATCGAATTGTGATACATATTATGATTCATCGCCGGTGCAACCAGTACTTTACAGGTACATGCCATCACTGTCGTAGTCAGCATATCATCCGCAATCCCGTTTGCTATCTTACCAATCACATTTGCAGTTGCCGGTGCAAGTAATACAAGATCTGCCTGCTTTGCCAATGCAACATGTTCCACCGAAAATTCAAAATTACGGTCAAATGTATCAATCAGACATTTATTGCCGGTCAGTGTTTCAAATGTTGTTGCTGTAATAAAGTTTGTTGCATTCTGTGTCATCAGAACATGTACGTTACAATGCATTTTCTTTAGCATCCGCGCCACATTCGGCATCTTGTATGCTGCAATCCCTCCTGTTACACCAAGAAGTACTGTCTTTCCCTGAAGCATTTTATTTTCCTCCTGCTCTCGTTCTTTTACGATACGATGCTTTTTAAAAATATTTTATACTGTTTTTGTATATTTCGCAACAAAAGATTTCATGCGACAAATTACATGCAATTTTCTATGACAAAAAAGAGACATGATAATATCATGTCTCTTTTCATACGTGCGCGAGAAGATTCGAACTCCCGACACCTTGGTCCGTAGCCAAGTGCTCTATCCAGCTGAGCTACGCACACATATTCAATTCATTGTATCTGAAACCAGATACAATGCCGGCGACCGGAATCGAACCGGTACTGTATTTCTACAACAGGATTTTAAGTCCTGCGCGTCTGCCAGTTCCGCCACGCCGGCATAATGAGATAAACTCATCAAATGGGACCTATAGGGCTCGAACCTATGACCCTCTGCTTGTAAGGCAGATGCTCTCCCAGCTGAGCTAAGATCCCATGCGATTACTTGTAGAGAATATCGTATTTTCTTCACTACGAACGACCCAAGCGGGACTCGAACCCGCGACCTCCGCCGTGACAGGGCGGCGCTCTAACCAACTGAGCCATTAGGCCGTATTAAATGACTCCGACGGGAATCGAACCCGTGTTACCGCCGTGAAAGGGCGATGTCTTAACCGCTTGACCACGGAGCCTTATCTTTATTCTTTCATTAAAAAAACTCCCCGAGTAGGACTCGAACCTACGACAGCGCGGTTAACAGCCGCG
>OBXA01002034.1_pt1 | contig 10472 bp, 7 predicted proteins | sample 1538121 | NCBI WGS metagenome assembly OBXA01 (sample SAMEA2580133, study PRJEB22360) | human gut metagenome | biome: human gut; feature: human-associated habitat; material: faeces | place: Denmark | collected 2008/2010 | reverse complement strand
GTGCGAGCCGTTGACGATTCCGTTCGCTGCCGCCCATCGCATAGCATCGACCGCGTAGGCGCTGACGGTATCTGCGTCTGCAAAGGCATCCAGTGTGCCGCCGGCTTCGGGGTCATCCGCATAGCGGTACAGCATGGTGACGAGCTGCTCTCGTGTAATGCCAGCCTCCGGCGCGCGGCCATCCGAAATGCCTGCCGACTGCGCCCACGCCATGCCCTTCTCGTACCAGTTTGCACCGCCAGTCGTATCCGCACCTGCGTACCGTGCGAGAATCGTCATCAGCATACCGCGCGTGGTCGTGCCATCCGGCGAGAACGCATCCGTACCTGTGCCGCTCATCAGACCCTTTTCCACAACACAGCGCACTGCATCGGCGTACCACTCGGTTGGCTTGACGTCATCGAAGCTCACATTTTGAGCAGGCTGTCTCTCGAAAATAGGCGTAAGCGTGACATTGTACGCAGGCATGACGAATGTAAACCGACCGTCCTTCTCCGTCACTACGACCTGCTTGCCGCTCTGGTCAGTAACCGCGATTGTTTTGAGCGCATAGCCTTCCTTTGGCACAGCTTCAATCATCACTGTGCTGCCTTTGGCTGCGTTTTTCGGCGTGATTGAGACCTCGCCGTGCTCGCTCTTAGCCACAGTCACCGCACCGGTCGGCGTGCGGACCGGACCGCCGCCACCACTGCCGCTCGTTCCGCCACTCTGCTGAGCGGTGAACACCGGTGCTGCAGTCTGCGTGCCGTTCAGTTTAGTAAGTGCTTCCTCTGTCAGCGTCGTGTACGTTTTATCACCGATTTTCCACCCGTCAAACGTGTATCCGCGCTTGCTGTCGGTCGGAAACGCCGTTCCGATATCTCCCGCACCGTAAACGCTGGTCTGCGCACTGCTGTCCGCAAACACAAACGCGATCTCCGCGCGGCGCATATCCACTGCGGAACGGTCGATCGTGTACGTCACGCCATGGATGGTCAGCGTATCGCCCGCGGCCACGGCATCCGGCGCAGAAACCGTGATCGGCTCGGTCGCAAAGCCGGTCAGTCGAATCGTCAGACCGTCGATTACGGCAGTAACTGTACTCGGCGTGACAGTTGCCGTCTCGAGCGCCTTCTTGATCTGAAACGAGAAGGTTTGTGCCTCGGGCAGCACATAGTTGCCCGCCTTTCCGCCTGCCAGAGCGACCGCGCGTGCGGTGTACGACCCGATTTCGGTCCGGCTGCCGTCCTCGATTATGACAGTAAGCGCATCTCCGTTCACCGCGCCAATCGCTTCAGCCGTGACCAACTTCGGCGTACCATCATAATAGAAAAGACTCTCGCTGTTCCATTTTATCTCAACAGGCTTCGGCTGTACGGTCAACACGCCGTTTTCGTATGTAATTTTGTAATTTTCAGCTTGTGCATCCATCGGAATAATCGTGTAAGTTCCAATATTGCTAAACTGCGCATAGCCAAACGCATAGTTCAGACCCGAAAGCGCAGTTTCGTTCTCATTATTCACGAATCCATTGATTTCCGCACCATTATCACTTAACGTTTCTCCATAGGTTATGGTTTTATCCTTAGCACGAATACACAGCGGCGCTTTTTCAATATGAAACCGAACCGCTTGCGAGGTTGCGGAAGCCGTGCTGCTCGTTTCCGGTGCATACGCTTCCACCCAGTAAGTTCCAGCGTTGATCGGCGCACCGTCCAGCTGATTGCTCTGTGTACCGTTACTGTCGGCGTAGTAGCGATATGTCGGCGCGGACGTGCCCGAGCAGGTCAGATTGCTCTCGCTGTACGGCAGACCGGTATAGACTGCATCCTTCGCGCTTACAATAAGTTCGACCGCTTTCGGCAGGATTTTACCCTTTACAGTGCAGTTTTCGTCCTCTAACGTGTAATTTTTATTCGTAAGTGTAACTGTAACCGTCACGTCCCACTCGCCAGCTTCGGCAGATGCGTACCGTGTTGAGAGCGTGTAATCCGTGCCCTCGCTCAGTGCCGCGCCTTCCGGAAGATTGCTGAACGCCAGACCGCTAATCCGTGCATCATCATCGCGTCCGTTGCATGTCTTGTCCGCGACTTTCATCGCCGTTGTATCCATGGAGATCGTGCGCTTATTGATGGTAAAACTGCCGATATTCATCCGTTTAACTGCAGAAAAGTTATCACTCGATGCAATCCCGACCGCCACATTGTAAGTTCCGGCACAAACCGGCAAAACCGTGCTGTCGTTGTACCAAACTGTGACCTTGCCAACGCCTGTTCTCGTCCACACCGACGCCTCACGCGGCTTGCCGTCGTAGGTCGAATCAACAGGCAATGCAATCTTGTAATCGGTGTCCTTTTCGGGTGTTTTCGGTGTGATTTGGAATGTTTTCTCAACTTTTCCGGTATAATTTTCCTTGCCGGTAATTGTCACCGTTCCTGCACCGCAGTCTCTGTTATTGGTGTAAGAAAGTTCGTAATCTACGTTGATTTTCAACGTTTTATTGTCTATTGCGATGATTGGCTTGGGATTATGCTCGACTCCGTCATACACATACTCGGTCTGCTTCATATCAATCTGCGCGTCTGTAATATCCCGCGGAGTAACTTTCAGCGTGCCATTGGCATAGCTGATTGCGTAATTTTTCGTCTTATCTGTACCGTTTCCGCATATTTTTGCATTATGTGGTACATTTTCTGCATTTCCTGCATTCGTCTGCGTGCCGGAAACCTTCACCTCGATGATTTTGTCGCCGGACACCAGTTTGCCTGCTGTGTAGCCATCTTTCACCAGAGGTTCGCCATCGTACACTTTCTCTGCACTTTCCGCCGTAATTATCAGCGGTTTCGGCTGAATTTCTGCAGAAAACTCCTCGCTCTCCACGGTGTACTTGCCGTCCTCCGACGTAAATTTGAGCCGATATTTGTCCCCGATATTCGGGACGGTTTCACCGTTTACGACCTCGAATGTGCCGGACAGGTCTGCGCCGTTCAGCGTTGCACTGCAACCGGAAATATCAACCATTTCATTCCAGGTCTGGCCGTATGTGCCGGTGGCCACTGCAGACCAGTTAATAACCGGGGTTTCCTCTGTATTTTCTTCGGCTGAGCCCAAAACGATGTCAAGTTTCTCGGGTGTAATCTTCATACATGAAGCCGTCAAGTGATAGACAGCTCCTGATTTTGCAAATCTTGTGACGTACATGAACCATTGACCGCCTTCTGTCCTGAAAGAAACTCCATCCAGTCCACCAGACGGAACCGGAGTTCCATCCGCAGTATTCAGTTCAATATCACAAGATGCCTCTGAATTGACCGTTTTATCCTCAAAAAGCGCATCTGCCGTATAAGTATCCCGACATGGCTCATCATTAGTTGGAATCGAAACAGTAATCGACTTTTCAACTACAGGTGTACCATTTCGATTGATTCGGATTGATGTAGTTGGTTGAGCCTTTCTACATATCCGTTCCGGATAAACCGCATTCTGATAAGTACCGTCGGCCGCTCCCGCAGGAACGACTACCATGCCGAGCGCCATCGAGAGCGCCAAGACCACCGAAAATGCCGTTTTAAGACGTTTCACGTTTTCCTCCTGACCCGCAAGCTGGTATTTGACGATTGCGTGCGCTTCGTTCACTGCACTCTGCACAATTTTTCGCAGAGAACACATATATTTTTATTCAGCTTACCATGAGGTTTCATATGCGTCAATGTTTTAATCGACAAAATTCGACATATAATATTCAGCATTTTCCATAAAGGCACAGCCAGTCGTTAGTCTGTTTCTTCGTATCTACTCCGCTTATACCGTGAGCCTTTCATCGGCAGAATATTCATATTTGCATATTTATGTTATTATCTAAAAAACGACTACTAATTCTCTATTATGACATTTCCATATATATTGTCTGATGTTTTTCGTTTAATGACTATACGTTCATTTATCTGTGTTTCGCATAAATATTCTATAAGTGCAAAAAACATCGTGAAGCTTTCCACAGGGCTGCGCCGTTGATGAGTAATAATAAGACGAAAAACACGAGCGCTGTATATTAATTTTACCCTACAGTTTAGTTTCTCCATAAATCCATGCTATTTTTCCTGATTCATATGATAAGGTACAATAAGTTGCGCAAATTGAAAACCGCATAAAAGAAGACATAGCTTGCAGGCTCTGGTAGAATGAAGTTACCACACAAACATTCGAAAGGAGACAGCAAACTATGTCCGAGAAAATTGTACAGCTGAATGAGGAAATTATCAAGGCGCAGATCAAGGAATTGGTCCGCAGCAGCGTGGAGGAAACGCTGAACGAGCTGCTGGGAAAAGAGGCGGAGTCCCCTGACACAGGCTGCCCGCTACGAGCGCAGCGAGGCCCGTCAGGAGCTACCGCAGCGGCCATTATGACCGCAACCTCACTACGACTTCCGGCGACGTCACGCTCCACATGCCGCGGCTCAAGGGCGTGTCCTTCGAGACTGCCATCATCGAACGGTATCGCCGCCGGGAGAGCAGCGTGGAGGAAGCCCTCATCGAGATGTATCTGGCAGGCGTCTCCGTGCGCCGTGTGGAGGACATCACCGAGGCGTTGTGGGGCAGCAAGGTCTCTCCCGCCACCATCAGCGAGCTGAACAAGAAAGCCTACGTTCACATCGAGGACTGGCGGAACCGCCCCTTGCAGGACGGACGCTATCCATACGTCTACGTGGACGGTATCTACCTGCGCCGCAACTGGGGCGGAGAATATGAAAATGTGGCGATTCTGGTGGCAATCGCCGTAAATGAGGATGGTTTTCGTGAGGTTCTGGGAACTGTCGAGGAAATGGAGGAGGACAAGGCCAGCTGGGTCAGCTTCTTTCAGCGGCTCCGCAGACGCGGCTTGCTCATCGTCGGCGACAAGTGCATGGGGAAGCTGGAGGCCGTGGGCGAGGTGTTCCCGGACGCCAAATACCAGCGCTGCACGGTGCATTTCTACCGCAATATTTTCTCTGTTGTGCCTAAATCCAAGGTCAAAATTGTAGCAAAAATGCTCAAGGCAATCTACGCACAAGAGAGCAAAAAAGGCGTCCCGCGACAAGGCTAAAGCGGTCGTTGCCAGACTGCGTGCCATGGAACTGAAGGAGGCTGCCAAGAAGGTCGAGGGAGGCACAGACCAGCATCAGAGCGGAGTTGCTGTCAGGGAACGTTCCCACCACGCGGGTTCTGCGGCGTATTTCACGATTCAGCCGCTCGATCACGTTGTTGGTGCGGATGCGCGTCTAATGCTCACTGGGGAAATCGCAGTAGGTCAGCGTCTCCTCAATGCCTCGCTTCGCCATGTAGCGGGCACGCAGTGGGGCAACAAAAAATATATGAACATGAAGTACTTAGAGACGGCGCTGGACGACGCCTTCATTGCCGGCTGACTTCATTCAGCCGGAGCCTGCAAATAATTTTGCGCATAAATCTTGACTGGACCGAATCTATTAGATGCACGCATGTGATATAATCTTGGCCACACATTTTGTCAATTCGTATACAGATCTTTGTCGAAATCATAGATGCTACCGCACTGTTTCCGATTATTGAACAAAAAAGTGCTCTCCGTTTGATGGAGAGCACCTTCGTTTTTTACTTAGCCGACACGCTGTCTGGAGTGGTGCAGTTCGATCTGCTTGGACTTGATGAACACGCTCAGCTTCTTGTAGGCGAGCATGGTAATCGCAGTCAGGATTGCGCCTTTGATGAGATTGAATGGCAGAACGCCAAGCAGCAGATAGCCCTGCATGCCGGTCACATACGGATTGATAGCATTGCACGCATCAAAGATAGCCTGCAGCGGCATAACCTGCGAATAAAATGGAATGATAAGAAAATAGTTGGTCAGCATGCCGACACAGGCCATAGCGACCGATCCGGCTGCACAGCCGAGGACAGCCATCTTGCGGCTCTTGTGTCCGCGGTACAGCAGCACGGCGATAACAACGAGCGTGGAAAGCATCAGGAAATCTGCGACCTCACCGGAGCCGCCGGTCTGGGTCTGGGTCAGATGAATAATGTCCTTGATGCCGATCATCGTGATCGCCGGAGCGATGCCGAAGATAAACGCGCCGATGAGCACGACCGCGCCGGACAAATCCACCTTGAGGAACGGCGGCATGAACGGAATCGGAAACTCAAAGTACATCAGTACGGTTGCGATAGCCGCAAAAATTGCGGTGTAGGTGATTTTGCTGGTTTTTGTCATTGCTGTTTTTTCTCCCTTTCAGGAGTCCTGTTCCATAAATAAAACAAGCCCCCGGATTGCTCCAGAGGCATACAGACGTAGCGATAGGTACATCTGTTTCTCTCATCCGGACTATAACCGTCGGTTGGGATTCTAACCCATCATGCCTTGCGGCTCGCAGACTATCAGGCTCAAAGCCTGTATACTGCCGGTGGAGACTTTCACTCCGCCCTGAAACAGAACTGATTTATTTATACTGCTATTATAGTCGCCGGTAAGGGATTTGTCAACACTTCAGCAAGAAAAACATAAAGCCGCCTTTCCTTGCGAAAAGCGGCTTTTTATCAGAAATCAGTCTTCCTTGCTGCCCATCAGAGTAACCATAACGGCCTTCTGTGCGTGCAGGCGGTTTTCTGCTTCATCGAAAATTTCGTTTGCGTGCTCCTCGAACACCTTGGTGGTGATCTCCTGCTCACGGTAGGCCGGCAGGCAGTGCTGCACCATGCATCCCGGCTTTGCAGCAGCCAGCAGCTCATCATTGACCTGATAGCCCTGGAATGCCTTCATGCGGACTTCCTTCTCGGCTTCCTGACCCATGGACGCCCATGTATCAGTGATAACAACGTCTGCGTTCTCTGCAGCCTTCATCGGGTCATCAGTGATGAAGAAGTTCGGGTTCGGCTCTGCGAATGCCATAACCTCAGCGTCCGGACGGTAGTCCGCCGGCGTTGCGATGGAAACCTTCATGCCGGTCTTGAGGCCGCCGACGATCAGCGAGTTTGCCATGTTGTTGCCGTCGCCAATGTAGCACATCTTGAGCCCCTCAAGAACGGCAAACTTCTCACGGATGGTCATGAGGTCTGCCAGAACCTGACACGGATGGCAGAAGTCAGTCAGACCGTTGATGATCGGAATAGAGCCGTAGTTTGCCAGATCCTCTACTTCCTTCTGCTCGTAGGTGCGGATCATAATGCCGTCCAGATAGCGGCTCAGCACACGGGCCGTGTCCTGTACCGGCTCGCCGCGGCCGATCTGAAGGTCGCGATTGGACAGGAACAGTGCCTGACCGCCCAGCTGATACATGCCGGTCTCGAAAGAAACACGGGTACGGGTGGAGGACTTCTGGAAGATCATGCCAAGGCTCTTACCTTCCAGATGACGATGGGAAATGTTGTGCTTTTTCTCATACTTGAGCTGATCCGCCAGATCGAGCAGACCGATGATCTCCTCGGTGGAGCAGTCAAGCAGCTTCAGTAAATGCTTCATTGTAAAAAACCCCTTTTAATAGAGTGAAGATTGAGGAGTGGAGAGTGGAGATTTTCTGCGGAGTGAACCTTCTCTTCACTCTTAACTCTCCACTCTTCACTCTCTCTTAAAAGACTTTTGCCATGATGGAAAGCGCTTCATCCATCTCTTCCTTGGAAATGGTGAGAGGCGGGAGCAGACGAACGGCATTTTTGCCGGCGGTGATCGCCAGAACGCCGTTTTCGATCAGCTTATTGGCAAACACGGAGTGCTTTCCTTCCTCAACGATGATGCCGAGCATGAGACCCATGCCGCGCACGCCCTTGATATTCGGCGAGCCAAGGGACAGGATGCCGTTGCGCAGGTACTCGCCCTTTTCGCGTACTTTCATCAGAAACTGGCCGTCACCGACAGTATCGAGCACGACGTTTGCTGCGGAGCAGACAATCGGCGTACCGCCGAAGGTGGTCGCGTGCGTGCCCGGCGTCAGGACGTTGCAGCAGGTATCCGCCGCCATGACAGCGCCGATCGGCATGCCGCCGCCAAGACCCTTTGCCATAGTGACAACGTCCGGCTTGATGTCGTACTGCTGGAAGGCAAACAGGCTGCCGGTACGGCCGATACCAGTCTGCACCTCGTCGATGATGAGCAGCATATCCTTCTCGCGGCAGAGCTTCTCTACCTCCTTGACAAACTCGCGGTCAAGCGGCAGGACACCGCCCTCACCCTGGATCAGCTCCATCATGATGGCACAGGTCATATCGTCCGCCTTTGCGCGTACCGACTTGATGTCGTTGGCAACCGCGTAATCAAAGCCCTCGGTAAACGGGAAGAAATAGTTGTGGAAACGCTCCTGACCAGTGGCCTTCAGCGTAGTGACCGTGCGGCCGTGGAAGGAGTTGATGAGCGTCAGCACCTTGTAGCGGCCCTCGCCGTACTTGTCGAACGAGTACTTACGAGCCAGCTTGATGGCACCCTCGTTTGCCTCAGCGCCCGAGTTGGCAAAGAATACCTTGCCGCCCAGATGCGTCTTTTCTACCAGCTTCTTAGCAACCTGAACCATCGGCTCGGTGGTGAACAGGTTGGAAACATGCATCAGCTTGTGCGCCTGCTTGTCGATTGCGTCAATGATCGCCGGATTGGCATAACCCAGACAGTTTACACCGATGCCGGAAGCAAGATCGATGTACTTCTTGCCCTCAACGTCCCACAGAGTCGCACCCTCGCCGTGGTCCAGCGCAATCGGAAACCGGCCGTAGGTATTCATTACATATTTGTTTTCTTCGCTTTTTAATTCATTGTAAGTCATAGGGTATCACCTTTTACCGGAGATACGGAGCGAATCATTCTCCATTCTCCATTTTCAATTCTCAATTACTGAAACATAGTGCCTGCACCGACCTTGGAGAGCAGCTCGATCAGAATCGAATGCTTAACACGGCCATCCAGAATGGTAGCACGCTCAACGCCCTTTCGGACTGCCTCAACGCAGCAGTCTACCTTCGGGATCATGCCGCCCTTGATCACGCCGTCACGCACCAGCTTGGGCACCTCGGACACCTTCAGGCGGTGAATGACACTGTCCGGATCGTTAATATCCTTCATCAGGCCGCGCACGTCGGTCAGCAGGATGAGCTTCTTTGCGCCGAGTGCGACTGCCAGCTTGCTGGCTGCGGTGTCGGCGTTGATATTGTAGTTGGTTTCATCGTCGATGCCCTGTGCAACGGTCGAAACGACCGGGATGTATCCCTGCTGCAGCACATCGATGACCGGAGCCGGGTCAACGTCCATGATATCACCGACTTAGCCGTAATCCGTGCCGGCACGGTCGGTCAGGCGCTTTGCCTGAAACAGACCGCCGTCCATGCCGCCGAGACCGATGCCGCGTCCGCCTGCCTTCTCGAGCAGGGTTACAAGATCCTTGTTGACCTTGCCGCACAGCACCATCTGGACGATATCCATGGTTTCACGATCGGTGTAGCGCAGACCGTTGACAAACTTGCTCTCCTTGCCGATCTTTCCCAGCATCTCATTGATCTCCGGGCCGCCGCCGTGTACGATAACGACCTTGACGCCGACCAGATTGAGCAGTACCAGATCGTGGATGACCGCGTCCTTCAGCTCCTCGTTGATCATTGCGTTGCCGCCGTATTTTACGACAACGGTCTGACCGTAATATTCCTGAATATACGGAAGCGCTTCGACCAGAATATTGGCACGCAGCTCCGCATCAAGTTGAGTATCCATACTAATTCGTTCCTTTATCGGGAGTTTTCTTCGTTTTTAAGAATCAAGTTCTGTAATCACCGTTGATTTTAACGTAGTCGTAAGTAAGATCGCAGCCCCATGCAGTAGCGCTGTCCTCGCCCTCATTTACGTCAACTGCAATGGTAACCTCGCTCTCAGAGAGCACCTTCTTCGCCAGTTCTTCATCAAAATCCAGAGCAGCACCCTTCTCGCAGACTGCTACGCTGCCCGCTGCGGACTCGAACGCCACAGAAACGTACTCCGGACGGAACGGTGCCTTGGAGTAGCCCATTGCACACAGTACACGACCCCAGTTTGCATCTGCGCCGAACATCGCCGCCTTGACGAGGTTGGAGCCGACAACGGCCTTGGCCAGTCGCTCAGCTGCCTCCTCGGAGCGGGAGTTCTTAACGGTGCAGGTAACCAGCTTGGTTGCGCCTTCGCCGTCTGCAGCAATCTGGCGTGCCAGACGGGTGTTCACCTCGTTCAGCGCCTTGCAGAACGCCTGATATTCCTCGTCCTGCCACTCGATGAGCGTGTTGCCGGCCATGCCGTTTGCGAGCACGATGCACATATCGTTGGTGGAGGTGTCGCCGTCAACCGTTACGCGGTTGTAGGTCTTCTTGACGTTCTCCTGCAGGGCGTCGGTCAGCATTTCATGCGTGATGGCGCAGTCAGTCGTGATGAACGACAGCATGGTGCCCATGTTCGGATGAATCATGCCGCTGCCCTTGCAGATACCGCCGATGCGGCAGGGCTTGCCGCCCGTGGGGGACTCCGCAGCCCCTAATGCAGGC
>OBXA01002032.1_pt1 | contig 10478 bp, 11 predicted proteins | sample 1538121 | NCBI WGS metagenome assembly OBXA01 (sample SAMEA2580133, study PRJEB22360) | human gut metagenome | biome: human gut; feature: human-associated habitat; material: faeces | place: Denmark | collected 2008/2010 | reverse complement strand
TTTGCGGCGGAGCCGCAGCTGATGGGGCAGAACCCTGCCCTGTATGAAAATGTGAGCCGCCTGGTCCAGTTCTGGCTGTGACGGCGCACCCTAAAAAGGAAAAGGACGTATGGCTGACAAAAACATCTACACCGTCGTCGTGGCTGACGATGAGGACGAGCTGCGCGAGGCTGTTTGCACAATGATCCCCTGGGAGGCGCTCGGCTTCCACCTTGTGGGCAATGCCAGCAACGGGCTGGACGCGCTCGAGCTTGTCGAGCGGCTTGAGCCAGACCTGCTGCTGACCGACATCCGTATGCCGTTCATCTCGGGCATCGAGCTGGCGCGGCAGGTGCGCGAGATCCGCCCTGCGATGCACATTGCCTTTTTGAGCGGCTTCGACGATTTCGAGTATGCCAAGCAGGCCATCCAGTACAACATCATCAGCTACATGCTCAAGCCGCTGACGATGGACGGCCTGGCCGCCGAGCTGAAGGCCATCCACGAGAAGATCGACGCCCGCTATGCCGGGCTGCGCCGGGCTGGCTCGGCCCATGCGGATCGCGCAGCGCTCATCATTCCGCTGGTACTGGCCCGTTATGAAAATGCCCCCGAGAATCTGGAAACGCGCCTGCGCCAGGCAGCGGTAGACTGCGGTCTGCTGCGCGGCACCGATGACCGCAGCACGCTGGTGGTGATGGCCGCGGCGCTGGACGGCCCGGTGGACTATGAGGCCGGATTTACCCAGCTGGTGGAGCAGAGCGCCAACAAATATCTGCGGCATTTCGTATTTTATTGCTGCGGGCGTGCCGTGGCTTTGCTGCTGGGCAACCCCTCTGACTTTGAAGAATACCTGCACATTCTGGCCGATGAGATCTGCCAGCTGGCGGACCGTGCCCTGGGACGCAGTGCCAGCGTCGGCGTCAGCCGTGAATTTGCCCGATTCAGCGACCTGAACGATGCCTACAAACAGGCAATCGAGGCCCTGCGCGCGGCGGCGGACGGCGAGGGCGGCGTCAGCTTTACGGCGGACGCCCGCAAGACCGGCAGCCTGTGCGAACGCGCACTGGAGATCATTGAGCAGCACTACATGGACGAGGATCTGTCCCTTGCGTCACTCTCCGCTATGCTGGACGTCAGCCCCAACCATCTGAGCGCCTGTATCAAAAAATCGGAGGGGGAGACCTTCATCAACATTCTGGTGCGCCGCCGCATGGAGACTGCCCAGACCCTGCTGCTGACCACCGACCTGCAAATTCAGGAAATCGCCCGGCGCTGCGGCTACACCGACCAGCATTATTTCAGCTATTGCTTTAAAAAGTACAGCGGTACGTCGCCTGTGGCGCTGCGCCGCGCCCGCGCCGCGGGGGAGGCCCGGCCGTGAAGCGCCCGCCCCGCACCGTAGTCCTGGCGGCAGCGCTGATCTCCGGCGTGGCTGTGGCGGCGCTGATCCTCTGCACCACGCTGTTTCTGCGCAGCTACCGCAGTGCTGTTGTGGAGGGCGCGCGCACGAACAGTGCCCAGGTCGTCAGCCAGGTCGCAGGCGCGGTGGATAACTACGTCAACACGATGGACAGCGCCGTCGGCATCGTGCTGGAACAGCTTGACAGTGAACCTGCGATGCGGGACGCATTTCTGAATGCCTTTCTGACAGCCCGGCCCGAGGTCGCGGCCATCACGACTTACGACGAAAACGGCAGTCTGTTGGACTGCTGGGCCCAGGCGGGCCGCACGCCGAAATCTGACATACTGCGCAACCTCTCCTTTGACCTGACCACGGCCCGGCGCCTGGGGCATGGATACATCAGCACGCCGCATGTAGAGTCGATCTTTGACAGCTACTACCCGTGGGTCGTCTCGGTCATCCGCGCTGTGCCGGGGGACACGACGCGCCAGCCGTTGGCTTGCGGTAGATTTGAGCTTCAAGGAGCTGGCCGCAACGATCAACAACGTCAGCATCGGTCAGCACGGCTACTGTTACCTGATGGATGAGCGCGGCAACATGGTCTACCACCCGCAGCAGCAGCTTTTGTATGCCGGGTTAAAGAAGGAGGAGGCCGGGCGTCTGGCCTGCCTCGGCGACGGCACCTACGTGGAGGACACGGTCATCTACAGCGTACAGCGTGTGCCAGGCAGCACATGGCGCGTCGTCGGTGTCAGCTACATTGACGAAACCGTCAATGAGAGCTTCCGGCAGATGGTGCGCATCACGGTTATCACGGCGGGGCTTGTTTTTCTGGCCGCGCTGGCGGCGGGCTGGGTGCTGTCCCGTCTGCTGTCCCGCCCGTTGCAGCAGCTCGAAACAGCCATGGAGCAGTTTGAGCAGGACGCCGACCACTTCGCCTTTCAGGCCGTGCGCGGCACGCGGGAGGTGCAGAACCTCTCGGACTCCTTCGGCCACATGGTGGGCCGCATCCAGCAGCTTATGACCACCGTCCGCGAGGAGGAAATTGTCCTGCGCAAGACAGAGCTCAAGGCGCTGCAGGCGCAGATCAACCCGCATTTTCTCTACAATACGCTGGATTCCATCGCCTGGATGTGTGAGCGCGGCAAAAACGCCGATGCCGTCCAGATGGTCCATGCACTGGCGCGGCTGTTCCGCATCAGCATCAGCCGCGGGCATGAGCTGATCCCAATCGAAAAGGAGCTGCAGCACGCCGAGGCGTATCTGCAAATTCAAAAATACCGCTACAAAAACCAGTTTACCTACCACTTTACAGTGGACGAGAGCTGTCTGCACTGCCTGTGCAACAAGATCACGCTGCAGCCCATCATCGAGAACGCCATTGTTCACGGGCTGGATCTGATGGTCGATTCCGGCCACATTGAAATCACCGTAAAGCCCGACGGGGATGATATTCTGCTCATCGTCGCGGACGACGGCATCGGCATGGAGCCGGAGCAGGTCGCGGCCCTCTTGCAGAATGAGCCGAGTGACCGCACCGGCATCGGCGTCAAGAATGTCAATGACCGTCTGCGCATCTACTTTGGCGCGGACTACGGTATCTCCATTGAAAGCGCCCCCTACGAGGGCACAACGGTGACGATCCGCACCCCGCGCGTGCCGGAGGACAGGGAGGGCGACTATGACAAAAACCATTAAACGTCTGCTGCCCGCGGCCCTGGCCGTGCTGCTGGCAGGCTGTGCCATGCAGCCCGTGGACAGCACAACGACCCGCTACAGGGTCGCGCTCATAGCCAAAAACAATCGGGATTCCGAGTTCTGGGACGCCGTCTTTACCGGGGCAGAGGCCGCCGCCACGGAATATAACCTGCAATTGACCATAACGGCCCCCGATGATGAGGAGGACTATGCGGCGCAGAACCAGCTGATTGCCGATGCCGTTGAGGACGGCGCACAGGCCATCGTTTTCTCCGCCATTGATTATGAGGCCAACGCAGCAGCACGTGTTAGGGGCCCCCCCCCCCCGCCATTGATGCCGCCGCCGCGGCGGGCGTGACGGTCATCAGCGTGGATTCCGCGGTGAACTCTGACAACGTTGCGGCCTACATCGGCGCGGACAACTACGGCGCAGGCCGGATGGTGGCCCAGAGCGTACTGGACGGCATGGAAGGGGCGCTCTGCGTCGGGCTTATCAACTATGAGGTCAACGGTGCCAACGGGCGGGACCGGGAGCAGGGTGCGCGCGATGCTTTTGCGGAAAGCGGACGCGCCAGGATCACTGCCGCCGTGTCAACACACCCCAACGCCGCCAGTGCCCGCGCGGACACGCTGGCCATGCTGCGCACCCACCCGGAGATCAACGTGCTGATCGCCCTCAACGAGACGACTGCCGTCGGCGCGGCGCAGGCTGTCCAGCAGATGCAGCGCGCCGACGACCTCTGGCTCGCGGCGTTCGACTCGAACATCGAGACGATTGACGCCCTGCAGACCGGTACGGTGGACACGCTGATCGTGCAGAACACCTACGGCATGGGCTATTTCGGCGTCGAAAGCGCCTATAAGCTGCTGGCCGGGCAGGGGAGCAGCGTCGAAAAATCGAACATCACCGCCACCCGCACCATCACCCGGGAAAATATGTTTGCCATGGATAAGCAAAAGGCCCTGTTCCCGTGTGGATGCCCCCCGAAGCCCGGCCCCTGCGAGCCTACCGCCAAAGCCCTTCTCCCACGCCGGAGAAGGGGCTTTTTTATTTTTCCATCACCCGCAAAAATCTTACAAAATGAAAACAACAAACACCCTTTTGTTACTTTTGCTGCGCATTCTGCACAAAAACAAACGCTTTCGACTGGCGAAACCGCCCTAAACGGTGAAAATTTCCACCCATAGTCGGTGAAATTTCACCTTGTTTTTTCATCCGTCCCCGAGTATTATAATAACTGTCAACAGGGTTCGCTCCTCTACAAGCGACCCGCCCGAAAATCTACTGCATATCTAAAAAAGAAGGAGAAACTCATTATGAAAAAGTTTGCTGCTCTGGCCCTTGCAGGTTGCATGGCCGTCTCTCTCGCCGCCTGCGGCGGTTCTGCCTCCACTTCCACCGCTGCTTCGGAGTCCACGGCTCCCGCAGAGTCCACCTCTGCTGCAGAGTCTGCTGCTGAGTCCGCAGCCGAGAGCGTTACCGAGGCCACTCAGGGCGGTAAGATCGGCGTCTGCATCTACAAGTTCGACGATGCCTTCATGACCACCTACCGTAATGCGCTGCAGGAGATCCTCGAGGGCAAGGGCTACGAGGTCACCATCGTCGACGGCAACAACGACCAGGCCAAGCAGAACGAGCAGATCAACACCTTCATCACCCAGGGCGTTGACGCACTGATCATCAACCCCGTTATGACCTCCGCTGCCGACCAGATCATCTCCACCGTCAAGGGTGCCGATGTTCCCACCGTCCTGATCAACCGTGAGCCCCCCGCCGATCAGATGTCCGCTTATGACAAGCTGGTCTACGTCGGCTGCGACGCTGCTCAGTCCGGCACCTTCCAGGGCGAGCTGATCCTCGACACCGAGAACAAGGGCGACATCAACGGCGACGGCAAGGTTTCCTACATCATGATTCAGGGCGACCCCGAGAATATCGATGCCCAGCTGCGTACCGAGTACTCCGTCAAGGCTCTGACCGATGCCGGCGTTGAGGTTGAGCAGCTTGACCTGCAGCGCGGTGACTGGGACCGTAACAAGGGCCAGGAAATCTGCCAGAACGACCTTGCCAAGTACGGTGATCAGATCGAGGTTGTCTTCTGCAACAACGATGACATGGCTATCGGCGCTCTGCAGGCCATTCAGGCTGCCGGCCGCACCGTCAACAAGGACATCTACCTCGTCGGTGTTGACGCTCTGGACGCTGCCAAGAACGAAGTTGCCAACGGCAACATGACCGGTACCGTTCTGAACGACGCTAAGGGTCAGGCTACGCAGGCTGTTGCTTCCATGGAGGAGCTGCTGGGCGGCAAGACCTTCGAGGCCGGCCACCAGAGCGTCTATGTTGACTACGTCAAGGTTACCCCTGACAACGTCAAGGACTTCCAGTAATTTGACAAAAGCCACAGCTTAAACCAGAACAATCGGGGTGCGTGTGCGCAGGCGCACGCACCCTTTTTTCGTGAAAAGGTTACAAAAGATTAAAGGGGGCCAGCGAATTGTCAGAGTACCGCTTGGAGATGTGTGATGTCGTCAAGACGTTCCCCGGCGTCAAGGCACTGAATCACGCACAGCTGAAATTGAAACCCGGCACCGTCCATGCGCTGATGGGAGAGAACGGCGCGGGCAAGTCTACCTTGATGAAGTGCATGTTTGGTATCTACCACATGGACGAAGGCAAGGTCATTTATGAGGGGCAGGAGGTCCAGATCAAGGGCCCGCTTGATGCACTGAACCGCGGCATTGCGATGGTGCACCAGGAGCTGCAGCCCATCCCGGAACGCTCCATAGGCGAGAATATCTACGTTGGGCGCTATCCCACCAAGAAATACGGACCCGTCACCGTTATCGACCATGACAAAATGTATGAGGATGCGGCCAAGGTCCTGAAGGAAGTCCATCTGAATTATGATCCGCACGCCAAGCTCGGAACCTTGAGCGTTTCCCAGATGCAGCTGGTTGAGATCGCCAAGGCGGTCTCCGCAGACTGCAAGGTGCTGATCCTCGACGAGCCGACCTCCTCGCTGACGGCAGCTGAGGTCGAGGCACTGTTCACCATCGTGAACGAGCTGCGCGCCAAGGGCGTCTCCATCGTCTACATCAGCCACAAGATGGACGAAATTCTTCGCATCAGCGACGAAGTCACGATCATGCGCGACGGCCAGTACATCGGCACCTGGGAGGCCAAGGAGCTGACCACCGATATGATCATCACCAAGATGGTCGGACGTGAGCTGTCGAACCTCTACCCGCCGCGCTCGAATACGCCCGGTGAGGTCGTGTTTGAGGTCAAGGACTTCACGTCCATCAACCCCAAGAGCTTCCGTCACGTCAACTTCAACGTCCGCAAAGGCGAGATCCTCGGCGTTGCGGGTCTGGTCGGTGCCCAGCGCACCGAGCTGATGGAGGGCCTGTTCGGTCTGCGCTGCCACACGTCGGGCACCATCACCTACAAGGGCAAGGAACTGACAATCAACCAGCCGCAGGACGCCATCAAAAACGGCATCGCCATGCTGACCGAGGACCGCCGCGCCACCGGTATTCTGGGTGTGCTTTCCATTGCGGATAACGTCTCCATTGCATCGCTGAACAAGTATCTGATTGGCGGCATCATGCTGGACGACAACAAAATCGAAAAGCTCGTGCAGGATAATGTCGCCAAGCTGTCCATCAAGACGCCGTCCTCCAAAACGCAGATTCAATCGCTGTCCGGCGGTAACCAGCAGAAGGTGCTGATTGCCCGCTGGCTGGCCAACGACCCCGATGTTTTCATCATGGACGAGCCGACCCGCGGTATCGACGTCGGTGCAAAGTATGAAATTTACTGCATCATCGCCGAGATGGCCAAACAGGGCAAGAGCATCATCATGATCTCCTCCGAAATGAGCGAGCTGATCGGCATGTCTGACCGCATCATGGTCATGTGCGATGGCCGCTGCACCGGCTTTATCGACGGTGATAAGGCGAATCAGGAGAACATCATGACGCTGGCTACCCAGTTTGAATAAGGAGGAATCCGAAAATGGAGAAAAAATTCGACTTAAAAAAATTCCTGTCCAATAACGCGATCATTATTCTGATCATTTTGCTGGCCCTCTTCGTCGGCTGCACGACCCAGAACTTCTTTACCGAGACAAACGGCAAAAACCTGCTGCTGAACGTCGCCCCGCGTTTTATCATCGCCTGCGGCGTTTCGGGATGCCTGATTACCAAGGGCACTGACCTGTCCGCCGGCCGCCAGGTCGGCCTGGCCGCCTGCTTCTCCGCCATGCTGCTGCAGAGCGTTGACTACTCTGCCCGCATGCTGCCCTGGCTGCCCGATATTCCGTGGCCCGTGGCCCTGCTGATCGTCATGGCGATCATGGCCTGCTTCGGTGCCATCAACGGCTGCATTATCGCATTCCTGAAGGTTCCTCCTTTCATCGCTACGCTGGGCATGCAGACCATCGTTTACGGCCTGTGCTCCGTCATCACCAACAACCAGCCCATGGGCGGTTACAAGCAGAGCTACCTGACCGTTGCCAGCGGCACGCTGGGCCCCATCCCGTTCCTGGCCATCTTTGCGCTGATCGTCGGCATCTTCTTCTGGTTCCTGTACAATAAGACCCGTCACGGCAAGTACATGTACGCCATCGGCGGCAACGAGAACGCCGCTCAGGTTGCCGGTGTCAACGTCACCGCGTCCCTGATCCGCATCTACATCCTGGCCTCCTGCATGTATGCTCTCGGCGGCTTCCTCGTCGGCGCAAAGGCCGGCGGCGCTTCCACCAACACCGGCAACGGCTATGAGCTGGAAGCTATCGCAGCCTGCACCATCGGCGGCGTTTCCACCAACGGCGGCGTCGGCAAGGTCTCCGGCGTTCTGGTCGGCGTTCTGGTCTTTGAAGTCCTGAAGATTTGCCTGCAGTTCCTCGGCGTCGACCCCGCTTACACCTACATTGCACAGGGCCTTGTCATCGTCATCGCCGTTGCCCTTGACCTGCGCAAGTACCTGGCCAAGAAGTAATATGGAAGAAGAAAAAACCACCTCTGAAACGCAAAAGTCCGATTCCCGCCCGGATCACAGCCAACTGAACGCCTTTGAGAATTTCTATGAGAAGTTCCGCAAAGTGCCGCTGAAATACATTGATGTCTTTATCGGCGTCTGTGTTGCCGCACTGGTCATCGTAGTGCTGGTCGGCATCCTCAAGAGTAAGGGGATACTGTAAAAAAAGAAGCACCGTTCACGGAGAAAAATCTCTGTGAACGGTGTTTTTATTTGTGTTTTAGCAGAGCTGTAGGGGCCGCACATGTACGGCCCGCAACCTTGCATTTACAGCGCGGCTGCCTTCTAGCCGAGAGGCGGATATGGAATTTGCCCCTATTATTTTTTGATCACCTTTTTCTTCTTCCTGACACTATACCCAAAGCTGCCCAGCTTTCTTCCCAGCGCCAGATAATCCCCGTGGCTGTAGACGATCAGCTTCGCCTTGTTCAGGCACAGCTTGCCGCTCTCGTCCAGCAGCCGCTCGTCCACATCCACGGCGACGCACTCGGCCAGAAACAAATCATGCGAACCCAGCGGAATGACCTGCGTGACCTTGCACTCCAGATTTACGGGGCTTTCCTCCACCAACACCGTGCCGACCTTGGCCGCAGGGACAGCGGTCAGGTGCATGGCAGCGAACTTGTCCATGTCGCGCCCGCTCTTGACACCGCACCAGTCGATGGCGCGGACAAGGCTCTCGGTGGGCAGGTTCACGACGAACTCGCCGCTTTCCTTAATTAGATGGTGGCTGTACCGCTCGGGCCGTACGCTGATGGACAGCATCGGCGGCTGGGTGCAGATCGTGCCGGTCCAGCCCACCGTGATAAGGTTCGGCTTCTCCGGAGCCCCGCAGCTGACCAGTACGGGCGGCTCCGGGTTCAGCAGGGTAGACCCCTTCCATACCTGTCGGCTCATTGCGCATCCTCCTTGATCTCACCAAAGTTTGGCGTTGCATCGCTGATAATATACCGCGGGCGGTGCTTGGATTCCAGATAAATTTTACCGATGTACTCCCCGATAACGCCCAAACAAATCAGCTGCACGCCCGACACAAAGCAGATGATGCTCGTCATCGACGCCCAACCGGACACGGTCAGGCCGAGCGCGGCCTCGATGACGGCCCACAGCACGCCGATAAAGCTGACGAGCGCCACAAACACGCCGAAGCCTGTGATGAATCGGATGGGTTTGATGGACAGGCTTGTGATGCCGTCAAACGCCAGTGCCAGCATTTTGGACAGGGGATAGTGGCTCTCGCCTGCTATGCGCTCATGCCGCTCATAGGTCACGCAGGTGGACTTGAAGCCGACCAGCGGCACCATGCCGCGCAGGAACAGGTTGACCTCCCTGAACCGGGCAAACTCCTCCAGCACGCGGGCGCTCATCAGGCGGTAGTCCGCATGGTTAAAGACAACCTCCGCGCCCATGGCGTTGAGGATTTTATAAAAGCTCTCCGCGGTAAAGCGTTTAAAAAATGTGTCGGTCTCGCGCTTGCTGCGCACGCCGTACACGACGTCGCAGCCGTCGCGGTAGGCGTCCACCATGGCGTCCATCGCGTTGATGTCGTCCTGCCCGTCGCAGTCGATGGAAATCGTAATGTCGCAGCGGCTTTTGCCCTCCACCAGCCCCGCCAGCACGGCATTCTGGTGGCCGCGGTTGCGGCTCTGGCAGATGCCGACGTAATGCTCGTCACTGGCGGCCAATTCGTTGATGATTTCCCAGGTGCGGTCCTTCGAGCCGTCGTTCACAAACAGCACGCGGCTTTCCGGGCTGATCTTGCCCGCCGCGGTCAGGTCGGCGAGCTTCTGCAAAAACATCGGTGCTGTGATGGGCAGCACCTCCTGCTCATTGTAGCAGGGGATGACGATGTACAAAATCGGGTCGGTACGGTTGTTCATACAAATAACCTCAATATGTTAAAATTGCGGGCAGGCGGCGTGCAGCCGCTCGGGGTCGGGCAGCTTAAAGCTGCCGCGGAACAGCTCGATCAGCCCTTCCTCCTGCATCCGGCTCAGCTCGCGGGAGAGCGCGCTGCGGTCACAGTTCAAAAACGCGGCCAGCTCAGTGCGGGTCATGGCGGTGGAAAACGTATCCGCGCCGCACCGCTCGCGCTGTTCCAGCAGCCACATGCAGATGCGTCCGCGCAGGCTCCTGCAGCAAATCAGCTCCAAACGGCGGTCCAGCGCAAAATATTTGTCGCTGATGGTCTCCAGCCAGTTCTGCAGCAGCTTCAGGTGTGCGCTGTGCAGCGCGGCGCAGGGGCGCAGCAGTGCCTCGCAGGGAAGATACAGTGCCAGACAGGCCTCGGCGGCGGAGACATTGACGGGGCTGGGGCCGGGCCCCCCCCCCCCCCCGCCGGCCACCCTACTA
>OBXA01002029.1_pt1 | contig 10491 bp, 8 predicted proteins | sample 1538121 | NCBI WGS metagenome assembly OBXA01 (sample SAMEA2580133, study PRJEB22360) | human gut metagenome | biome: human gut; feature: human-associated habitat; material: faeces | place: Denmark | collected 2008/2010 | reverse complement strand
TGGTCAGTCGGCAGGAGCAGGACAGCGCCCACATGGGCGCAACGCTGTACATCGGCTCGATGCAGTCGGATTTGTACTTTTGCCTTTACGAGAAAGCGTATGAGCAGCTTGTGAAAAACGGTACGCCGCTCGAACAGGCGGACATTCAGAACCGCTTTGAAATCCGGCTGAAAAATGAGCGGGCGGACAACGCCGTGTATGATCTCGTGTCGAACGAGAACCCGGAACAAACGGCGTTCGGCATTATCAACCGCTATGTGCGCTTTGTGGATAAGGAAAGCGGCAAACCGCGTGAGGAATGGCCGCTGAACCCGATGTGGGAAACCTTTATCGGCAAACACCGGAACACACTTAAACTGACGACTGCGCCTGAGCCGTACACGCTGGAACGGACGCTGAATTGGTTTTCTCATCAGGTTGCGCCGACGGCGAAAATGCTCCTGTTGATCGACCAGAAGTGCGGGACGACCCATGTAAAGGATATTCTGGACAACACAGAACTGCGGGACAAGCACCGTAAAATCATTCAGCAGAAGATGAGAACGGTTAATGAAATGATTAAAATGGAGGAGAATTTATGAATTTTGGTGTGAATTTGTATAACTGGCTGTTGTCGAACGCCCAGCCGCTGGTGTTAGTGGCTATCGTGGTGATTGGCCTGTACCTCGGCTTTAAGCGTGAGTTTACCAAACTGATTGGTTTTCTCGTGGTGGCCATGCTGTCGGTTGGTTTGGTGTTCAACGCGGCAGGCGTGAAGGATGTTCTGCTGAACCTGTTCAATCAGATTCTTGGTGCATAAGGCTGGCTGAAAAGTCAGCCTTTTCTCATGGAATGAGGTGAAATTATGGAAGAAATGCGCGTTTATATTGCCAATCTCGGCAAATATAACGAGGGCGAACTTGTCGGCGCGTGGTTTGAACCTCCTATTGATTTTGATGAAGTCAAAGAGCGTATCGGTCTGGACGACCAGTACGAGGAATATGCCATCCACGACTATGAACTGCCGTTCGAGATTGGGGAGTATACACCCATCGAGGAGATCAATCGCCTGTGTGAACTGGTGGAGGACCTGCCGGACTACATTCGGGATAACATGGGCGCACTGCTTAGCTATTACAGCAGTGTGGAGGATTTCTGCGAACACGCGGACGATATTATCCTGTGGAGTGGCTGCGATACTACGGCTGACGTGGCAGAACAAATGCTGGAGGAAGGTTTGATTTCGGATGAAACACTGCGTCGGTATTTTGACAGTGTGCAGTACGGGCGCGACCTCTCGATGGAGGGGGATTTCGTGGAAACCAAAGACGGTGTATTTGAACTGATTCGATAAAAGGAGGGCCGCTGCGAGAATGGTGAGGGGGTGAAGCACGGCTGTGTGTAACTGCCGACAGGGAGTTATACATCAACCGTGCAGGGGGAGAGGAAAGACGCCTGCGGCTGGAACTCGTTCCTCTCCCCCTATACCCTTTATGTAATGTAGAAAAACAAAAAGGAGCTGCAATTTGAAAAAATTAAAAAGTTACAGCAGTGTATGGAAAGTCGAACAGGTAATATACTCGTTCGGTGACGCAAAACTGCCGACACCTGTCACCGTGACCCAGCTGCTCTGGCTGGCGGTAAGCGGTGTGCTGGTGTTCGCGTTCCGCAAAGTGCCGCCGTTGGCGCTTATTCATAACCCGCTGATTTTGTGCGGTATTCCGTTCGGCGTGACGTGGTTTATGAGTAAAAAGACCTTTGACGGCAAGAAACCGTACAGTTTTATGTGTTCAGTGATTGCCTATGCGCTGCGCTCGAAAGTCACCTTTACTGGAAAGCCTGTCCGGCTAAAAAAGCACCGCGAGAACGCGGATATTACCGTAGTGAGGAGTGAGATTATCCGTGCCGTATCCGATTAAATATATTGAAAATAACCTTGTTTGGAACATTGAGGGCGAGTGTTTTGCCTATTACGAACTGATTCCGTTCAATTATTCGTTCCTGTCGCTGGAACAGAAAGACGCGGTGCATGATGCTTTCCGGCAGTTGATCGCGCAGAACCGTGATGGCAAGATTCACGCTTTGCAGATTAGCACAGAAAGCAGTATCCGCGCCGCACAGGAGCGTTCCAAGAAAAGCGTGACCGGACGGCTGAAAGAGATCGCCTGCGCCGAGATTGACGAGCAGACGGAAAATCTCGTTGCTTCTCTCGGTGATACACAGGTCGATTACCGCTTCTTTCTCGGCTTTAAGCTGGTCGTGACGGATAAAGAACTCTCTGTCAAGGAAATGGGAAAGACCGCAAAGAACCTGCTGCATGACGCGGCAAATGCTATTGGTCATTCGTTCATGGGTGATTTTGTTTCCATGCCAAATGATGAAATTCGTCGGTATATTCGCATGGAAAAGTTGATGGAAAATAAGCTGTCGCGTCGTTTTAAGGTGCGTCGGCTAAATAAGAATGACTTCGGCTATCTGCTGGAGCATATCTACGGCAGAACCGGCACAGCGTATGAGGATTTTGAGTTTACGCTGCCGCTTAAAAAGCGTAAGAGTGATACGCTGGTCAAGCGATACGATCTGATTAAGCCTGCCCGCTGTCTGATTGAGGAAAAGCAGCGGTATTTGCACATGAAATCCGAGGATTCGGAAAGCTACGTCGCGTACTTTACGATTTCCGATGTGGTCGGTGAACTGGATTTCCCATCCAGTGAGATTTTTTACTATCAGGAACAGCAGTTTGATTTTGCCATTGATACCAGCATGAATGTTGAGATTATCACAAACAAAGCTGCATTACATACGGTTCGCAACAAGAAAAAAGAGTTGAAAGACCTCGATAACCATGCGTGGGAAAACAACTCGGAAACCACCAATCAGGTGGCAGAAGCACTGGACAGCGTGGACGAACTGGAGACTGTTCTCGATCAGAGCAAAGAATCCATGTACAAGCTGTCCTATGTTGTGCGTGTTACCGCGCCGGACGTGGAAGAACTCAAACGCCGCTGTAACCAAGTGCGCGATTTCTACGATGATGCAAGCATTAAGCTGGTGCGGCCTATCGGTGATATGATGGGACTACATAACGAATTTATTCCGGCAAGTAAGCGGTACATGAATGACTATGTGCAGTATGTCACCAGTGATTTTCTCGCCGGTCTGGGTTTCGGTGCAACGCAAATGCTCGGTGAGCGCGACGGTATCTATCTCGGCTACAATGTCGATACCGACCAGAATGTCTATGTGCAGCCTGCAAGGGCGGCACAGGGCGTTAAGGGTTCTGTTACCAATGCGCTGTCTGGTGCGTTCCTCGGCTCTCTGGGCGGCGGTAAATCGCTGTCGTTTAACCTGCTTACTTACTACGCTGTTCTGAACGGCGCACAGGCTCTTATCCTTGACCCGAAATCTGAACGCGGTCTTTGGAAAGAGAAGCTGCCGGAGATCGCGGACGAGATCAACATTGTAAATCTGACCTCGGACGAGGAAAACAAGGGTATGCTTGACCCGTATATCATCATGCGGAAAACTAAGGACGCAGAAAGCCTTGCGCTTGATGTGCTGACTTTCCTCACGGGCATTTCCTCGCGTGACGGCAAGCTGTTTCCTGTCCTGCGACGGGCGGTGCGTGCCGTAACCAATAGCGAAACGCGCGGCCTGCTCTGTGTCATTGACGCGTTGCGGGACGATGGCTCGGAAAACGCGCTTGCGATTGCAGATCATATCGAATCGTTCACGGACTATGACTTTGCTCACCTGCTGTTCTCCAACGGCAAGGTGCAGCAGACTATCAGCCTTGAAAAGCAGCTTAACATCATTCAAGTTGCCGATCTGGTTCTGCCGGACAAGGACACCGCGCCTGCGGACTATACCACCATCGAAATGTTGTCGATCTCCATGCTGATTGTCATTTCCACCTTTGCGCTGGACTTCATCCATTCGGATAGAAGTATCTTCAAGATGGTTGGTCTTGATGAAGCATGGGCGTTCCTCAATGTGGCACAGGGCAAAACGCTGGCAAACAAGCTGGTTCGTGCCGGTCGTTCGATGAACGCTGCCGTTTACTTTGTCACCCAGAACGCCGGTGATGTAGCGGACGAGAATATCAAGAACAATATCGGCATGAAGTTTGCGTTCCGCTCTACGGATATTAACGAGATCAAGAAAACGCTTGAATTTTTTGGTCTGGATTCCGAGGACGAAAACAATCAGAAGCGGCTTCGCAATCTGGAAAACGGTCAGTGCCTTTTCCAAGACCTTTACGGTCGCGTCGGCGTTATCAAGTTCCATGTCATGTTCGATTATCTGTTCCATGCGTTTGATACTCGCCCGCCGGTTACAGGGAACGAGGTGTAACGTGTGACAAATGCCTCAAAAGTTCAGAAATTAGCCATTACAGCCTTTGTTGCGGTTGTGATGGCTTTTCTTTTTCTCAATCTGTTCACGGTGCAGGCGCACGCCGCCGGACTGTTGGACGAAACCATTGATACGGCGCACGAGTTCAGCAAGTATCCGATCGACAACTACCAGCTTGACTTTTATGTTGATTCCTCGGGGGATTGGCTGCCGTGGAACTGGCTGGACGGTATCGGGAAAACGGCGCAGTACGCAATTTACCTGTTTACGAACTTCCTGTGGACGCTGAATTTGTACATTTCAAATGCAGTTGGTTATCTGATTCAGCAGGCGTATGACCTCGACTTCATCAGCAGTGCTGCAAGTGAGATTGGTAAAAACATTCAGTTGATTGCGGGCGTGTCGGCTGGCGGATTGGACAGCATGGGCCTGTTTCCAGGCATGATGGCGATTGTCACGCTGCTGGTTGGCGTGTACTGCACTTATGCTGGTTTAATCAAACGCGAAACGACGAAAGCGTTTCATGCGGCGCTGAATTTCGTCGTTGTGTTTGTGGTGTCGGTTGGACTGATTGCCTATGCGCCGTCCGCGATTACCGGCGTCAACGAGTTTTCGAGCGACATCAGCAATGGGATTGTCGATGTGAGCGCAAAAATCCTTGCGCCGGACGCGGCAGGTGAGAACACGGGTGTTTCTGCGATTCGAGATTGTTTGTTCGGTATCCAAGTCAAGCAGCCGTGGCTTATCATGCAGTTTGGCGATTCGGATGTGGAGAATATCGGAGAAGAAAGGGTAAACAGCCTACTCGGCACTTCGCCGGACGAGAATCGCGGCAAAGACAGGGAAGAAGTCGTGAAATCGGAACTGGAAGATTACGATAATGGCAATCTGACCGTAACCGAGGTAACAAGTCGGTTTGGTTTATCCGTGTTCTTCCTGATTTTTAATCTGATTGTGTCGGCGTTTGCGATTATGCTGACAGGCAGTATGCTGTTGTCGCAGATTTTGTTTATCATCAGCGCGATGTTCCTGCCGGTGAGCCTGCTGATCAGCATGATTCCGGCGTTTTCTGGGACAAGCAGACGAGCAGTGATTTCGCTGTTTAACACAATTATGCTGAGAGTGGGAACAACGCTGCTGACCACGTTCGTTCTGGTGCTATCCTCGCTAGCGTACACGATTGCCAACGGAAAACCGTTCGTGGTGGTCGTATTGCTGCAGGTAATTGTGTTCGCGGGCGTGTACATGGAGCGCGACAAGCTGCTCGGCATGATCGGTCTGCGTGATGAGGGCACGGGTCGTGTCGGTCGAGCCATGACAAACCGGCCGCGCCGGACGATTTCTCGTGCTGTGAGAAAGGCACTGCCGTTTGCGGCAGGTGTTGGAGTAGGAAAGCGCTCTGCGCAGCGCCGTGCTATGCAGAGTACACAGAGAACAGCTTCAACTTCGGCAAGCCGTGAAACCGTTCAGCCGAAGAAGAAGAATCTTGGTCAGCGGGTTGGCGAAACGGCAGGCAAGATTGCAGATACGCCATCTCGTGTGCGGGATAAGGCGGCAGAAACCGTGCAAAAGGTCAAGGACGCACCGACTAATGCGGAATATGCTGTCCGCAGCAATGTGGAATCTGCACGGGAAAGTGTGCGGGAAACCATGCAGAAACGTCGAGAAGCGCGTGCTGCACAGATGGAATCTCGTAGAACTACCACTGCAAGCCGCCGTGAGCAGTTATCTCAGCGAAAAAGAGAACGCAATGAGGGAAATACGGAGAAGCCCAGAACGGAAAGCACTCGTGTTGCACCAAAGGAGCGCCCAACTGTTCCCAAACAGCAGAAAACCGAACCGGAAAAGCCGTCTGTACCGCAGAATCGACCTCGGTCGGAACGGATTGAACCGACACCCAGACAGCGGGAAGATCGTCCGGCGGTCAAGGACAAGCCGCAGACTGTGGTTGCAGACCGCAAGCCGGAACGCCCGGCAGAACGTCCAACTGTACCAGATAAGCCGAAAGCACGATATACACCGACTATGCCGAAAGGACTGGATGAAGAAACCTTTGGTGCGGAGTTCAAGCAACGGAAAACCAGAAAAATCATGCGCAAACAGCGGCGTTCGGAGAGCCGAGGTGAGCGCAAGTGATGAAAAAGGCGGCAATGGCAGGCACACTTAGCTTTGTCCTGCTGTTCGCTATGCTGATAGGAATGATTATGATTATCGCCGCCGATGAAGATGATTCCGGCAGCGGTACTGGCTCTGGAATGTATATCGGCGTGAACCTCTCGCCGGAAGTTCTCGCTCATCAACCGATGGTTGAGAAGTACGCGCGGCAAAACGGTATCAGCGATTATGTCTATATCCTGCTTGCTATTATTCAGGTGGAAAGCGAGGGCAAGCTGGAGGACGTTATGCAGTCCTCGGAATCAGCCGGACTGCCGGTGAACTCGCTCAGCACAGAGGACAGTATCAAGCAGGGCTGTAAGTATTTTGCCGAACTGGTCGCAAAGGCTGATAGATTCGGCTGTGATATGGACGCCATTATTCAAGCGTACAATTACGGTAGCGGTTTCCTGGATTTTGTTGCGAAAAACGGCAAGCGGTACACCTTTGAACTGGCACAGGAGTTTTCCCGACAGCACTCCGGCGATGTGAAAGTTACCTACAAAAACGCGATTTCTACGCCAATCAACGGCGGCTGGCGGTATAACTACGGCAATATGTTCTATGCCAAGCTGGTAAAGCAATACCTGACGCAGACCGGCGGTGACGCACTCGGAACGGACGCACAGAATCGCATTGTCGAGGTGGCACGAAATTCAGAAAAGTACGGTATTTCGGCCGCTGGCGGCTATTGTGAAGCATGGGCGGAAGAAGTGTACCGCAAAGCGGGGGTGTCCATCGACAAGCATTGTTGTGCGGGCAAAAATCGTGCGCTGTATACGGTCGGAAAGTCCAGCAAGAACATTCCTCTTGGCGCGATGGTTTACAATGACCCGGCGGTATACCAGTCCCGAACGAACGACACCTGCGGACGAAATGCGGGTCATGTCGGTATTTATATCGGCAACGGCCAGATTATTTCCAACATCGGCGGCACTACCGTTGATACCGTTGAGGGCTGGACGGCCTACTACGGTTTCGGCGGCTGGGGCTGGGGCGGCGCAGTCGTTCCGCAGAAATAACGAAAAGGAGAACAAATTATGTTTCAGAAAAAGAAAGAAAAGCAGCAGAAACCAAAGAAACTGCGCGTTTACACGGTGAACAGCCGCAAGCCTACGGTAATTGTGCTGTGGCTGCTGTTTGTCTGTGGATTTGTGTTTGCAGTGTATAAGAACTTTACTGCGATTGATACACATACCGTTCACGAAAAGGAGATTGTCGAGCGCCGTGTGGAGGATACCAGCGGCGTAGAAGCGTTTGTGCGGAACTTTGCGAAAACGTACTATTCGTGGAGTAATAACAAGGATTCTGTGGCACAGCGTACCGATGCGCTGATCGGTTATCTCACCGAGGACCTGCAGCGTTTAACGGCTGACACCGTGAAAAGTGACGTTGCGGTTTCCTCGTCCGTGCAGGACGTTCAGATTTGGTCTGTGGAGCAGAATGGCAGTGAAAACGATTTTGCAGTCGTGTTCACAGTGGCGCAGATGATTTCGGACGGCAAGAAAAAAGACACTGTATCCAGCGTTTACAAAACGATGGTCCACAAGGACGATAACGGAGATATGGTCATTACGCAAGCACCGACGATTACCGGCAAGCCTGCAAAATCTAACTACACGCCAAAAGCCGCAGAACCCGACGGAACGGTTTCTGCGGCTGAGAGCGAGGATATTACAGACTTTCTGACCACTTTTTTCACTCTGTACCCAACAGCGACGGAAAAAGAGCTGTCCTACTATGTCAGCGGCGATTCTATGCCGCCGGTAAAGTGCGCGGACTACACGTTCAGTCAGCTTAAAAGCACGGTGCTGAACAAGGACGGCGGCACCGTAACGGCAACTGTGGCGGTGGAATATCTGGACAGCGTTACACAAATGACGCAGATTTCGCAGTTTGAGCTTGTACTGAAACGGGTGGATGAGAATTGGAAAATCGTCGGGTGATGTATGCGTTTGTACGGGGAAAAGTAGCAAGTAACGAAGTGTGAAAATCGAATACCGAAGAGGAAAAAGGCTCGTCGCAGAATATTTCGATTCTGAGACGAGCCTTCTATTCTCGCGGTGGCGAGCGCAGAAATTTTATGATTCACTTGATATTTTTATACATGGATACTTAGTTTCTTGCGTTTGTGTATTTGTTTCACACCAAACCAGATAATCTTCATCAAAAGGATATAATACATAATCAATTAACCCAGAAACATTTTCGGACAAATCCAATACTTTATTGGTTGTTATATCCCACACATAAAGTGCATTTCCAGTAATCGGACGCCATGTTATAAAATCGTTTGAAGATTGCAGTTCAGCAAATTCTAATGTACTGTCCATATTATTTGGATATAATTCCGTGGTGGTGTCTATTTGTTTTGACCATTTCTTATGAGCAAAGTCATAACAGTATAATGATTCTGATTTTTGCGGCTGCCACTCCGAAACGCCTACGATAAAAGAGTTTGTGATGCATATTTCCTGCAACGGTTCGGGCGGCTCGATACACATACGTTTATGTTTTTCTATGTCATATGTCCAAAGGGAACTGCCATTAGAATCATATTTTAGATAAACAACATTTTTGTCATTCACAGACGGTGAACCAAAAGTGGTTTGCATGGAATCTGCTGTATCTGCAATTTCCAATTTATGATTGTTCAAATCATAAATTTTTATTGCAGGGTAAATACCATCTTCATTAGCTGTATAGCTGGCGTAAACAACAAAGCTGCCATTTACCGAAAGCGACCACGGGTGCGGGTCAAAATTCCGTGTTTTAGGGAAGAAATCGTTTTCGCCGTCTACGAATATGATTTCTCCTGTACGCAGGTCAGCCGCGTATACAGCCCAATTTTCACCAATAGAACTTCCTACACGCAGTTCGGCGTCTTGGCTCTCGGACCAGACAAACCAATTATCCTTATAATCAAAGGTTGTCATGGTGCCGTTTGTTTGCGTGTCCAATTTAATAAGTTCCTGTTGCTCTTGGGTATTTAAGTCAACCGACCTGATATAGTTATCAGCGTAATTTTTATATAATATCTCATGGTCGGATTTGTGACCGATATAAATGCTTTTTTCAAAATCAATATAATCTGATAAGATTACTGCGGTTTCGGTGTATGGTTCAATGGAAGCAGGTAAACTTTTGGTTTCGCGCTCTTGATAAAAATACAGACTGAATATAGTTACTACAGCTAATAGAATACATGAAATGGCAAGGTTCTTTTTCATTACTTTTCTCCTGCAATAGCCATTATAATTTAACTCAAATATAGCGGGTAAGACTATAAAATGCTTTACAGTTATTGTGAAAGATAATCGAGTATGTAAATTGTTTATTTCATATTTGCATTATACCATTAAAAGTGGAATTTGTACTGAAAATGCAGAGTTCAGTATGATTTTTGCAGTAAAATGCACAGATGACGAATGGTGTTTTGGAAAGCTGTTGTCTGTTGTTTTACATTTTTAAAATAATCGCTACGGTATATTGATTATTATTCGTTGCGTGTTATGGATTTCTTGATTATCTTTTTCATATTATAGCCGACGGCAACCTAAAGGACTATCTTACTATGTTAGCAATGATTCCATGCTTACATATATAGTCAGCCAGCTTAAAAGCATAGTGTTGAACAGGCATAGCGATACTGTAATGGTAACTGTGACTGTGGAATATCTGGATACCATCACGAAAATGACGCAGATTTCGCAATTTGAGCTTGTGCTGAAATTGGTGGATGGGAATTGGAAAATTGTCGGATAGATAAAAAGCTGAGGTAATCCTCAGCTTTTTATGGTCTTGGTTTGCATTAAAAAAGTCTATCCATGTTCTGCCGCAGCATACGAACCATGCGTTCGCAGTCCAGCATAGTATTATCAGCGCCGAACATGACAGCGGTCTGATCGACTACACTCGTATCCGGATTGCTGCTGCCGACCACGACCCGTCCGTTCTTCACGCGGTCCATCACGGTATCCGCGTTATTGATGAGGAAATCCAGTT
>OBXA01002027.1_pt1 | contig 10492 bp, 9 predicted proteins | sample 1538121 | NCBI WGS metagenome assembly OBXA01 (sample SAMEA2580133, study PRJEB22360) | human gut metagenome | biome: human gut; feature: human-associated habitat; material: faeces | place: Denmark | collected 2008/2010 | reverse complement strand
CATAAAAATACCCTGTTAAATCACTTGATGATAAGGCCGGGTATCTATAGATGAAAAATTAAAGTTTTAGGTGACGGTTTTTCGAAATTTTAATGCTTGAAATCAGGAAATGTCACCTATATAGTAAAAATTGCCTTTCCAGATACCGTTTTTTTAGAAAAAGTGGTATCTGGAGAAGCAATTTTTGATCTATAGAGACTTTCCGGTATCTGAATGTTAAATTTTCAGCGTGTAGGTACCATAATGGTATCTTTTACATGAAATTTATTGGGATAGATACCACGGTGGAATTTTTTACTGAATTTTATTGGCATAGATACCACGATGGTATCTTTTACATGAAATTTATTGGGATAGATACCACAGTGGAATTTTTACTGATTTTTATTGGTATAGGTACCGCAATGGTATCTTTTACGTGAATGTTATTGGCATAGATATCACGATGGCATTTTTCCTATGAATTTTGATTATATAGTCCCCCCATTTTTCATTTATAAGTTTATAATGCCCGATCATATAAAGGCTTCAATAGAACGATTGTTTCAAAAAATACCGGCGATGAAATTTCCACTTATTAGCAAGTCAAGCTTCCCAAACATTTATCACTTTGCCGTAAACGCTCATTGCACGCATTTCCTTCCGGGAGCGCCTTTAACTGCAAGTTCTGGTGCCCTTATATTTGTTCCACAGACAGGATTTGCGGAAATATGTTTCTCAATTATATTATCTCCAGCCAACAGGAAGAAGGGGGACATTTCTTTCGGAAGAACAAATTTGCAACTGCGCCGTAGTTCCATCACATAACGCTAATGGCATAAAAGTAAAATATTTATCAAACTTACCTGAAATCAATATCGGCGCTAACTTGCAAATTTTTCTGTAGAAAGAGAATGTCCCCCTTCTTCCGTCGCATCGAGAAACCTTATACCCAAATCAACTTCCCCGCAAATCCGTCCCTCCTGCCAAAACCCAAAGACCCCAGATCACGCCGTTAAACAGCAATTTAAAGGAAAACGAATAGATGAAAAAATTATGCAGATATAGTATAATAGACAATAATAAACCAAAAGAAAAACTTGCCAGACTGGGGGAAACATGGAACCACAAAAGCAGAATGACGGTGTGCGCTATAAGCTGGCGAATGCCATGAAAGAATGTATGCGCACGGCACCGGTAGAAAAAATAACCGTAAAAGAAATTGTAGAAACCTGTGGATTGACGCGTCAGACATTTTATCGGAATTTTCAGGATAAATATGATCTGATCAACTGGTATTTTGATAAGATTTTGCTGGAATCATTTGAGCACATGGGAGAAGGAAGAACCGTCTACGAGAGCCTTGTCAACAAATTTGAATACATTCAGATGGAGCAGCTGTTTTTTCGGGCGGCATTCAAAAATGATCAGCAGAATTGCCTGAGAGATCATGATTTTGAACTGATTCAGGAGTTTTACACAAAGCAGATCGAAAGCCGGACAGGAAGAAAGATTTCCACCGAATTGCAGTTTGAACTGGAAATGTATTGTCTTGGTTCGGTTTATATGACGGTGCAGTGGGTGCTCGGGTATCGGAAATGTACGCCAGAAGAGCTGGCACATGCGCTGACCGAATCCATGCCTGTGCGGCTGAGGGAAGTATTTCAAAAACTGGGATTAATATAGAAAGAAGCTGTAAAATGCTTCCACTTTGTCTATAATTTAAAACGCCAGAACCGGTATTTGCCGGAACTGGCGTTTCTTTCATCAGTGACTTTTTACAGTCTACTTTATATTGAATTGCAAGAAATTACATCAGTTTACGGAACAGAGCTTTCAGATCTTCCACACTGGCATCTTTTGGATTTCCAGGTGCGCAGGCATCGGCATGTGCGGATTCTGCAAGGAACTGTAAGTCTTCTTCCTTCAGTGCTTCCAGTTTGGTCGGAATTCCGACATCGACGGAAAGCTGCTGTACGGCATCAATCGCTGCCTTGCGGTATTCGTCCACAGACATTTCATCGACACCCTTGACACCCATGGCGCGTGCAATCTCGCGGTATTTTTCACCGGTGCAGTCGGCATTGTATTCCATAACGATTGGGAGCATCATTGCACAGGCAACACCGTGTGGGGTGTCATAGACAGCACCGAGTGTGTGCGCCATGGAATGTGCGATTCCAAGTCCGACATTGGAAAATCCCATACCCGCGATATACTCGCCGAGTGCCATGCCTTCGCGTCCCTCTTTTTCGTTTGCAACGGCACTGCGCAGGGATTTGGAGATCAGCTCAATGGCTTTGAGGTGGAACATATCTGTCATTTCCCAGGCTGCTTTTGTAGTGTATCCTTCGATGGCGTGTGTCAGGGCATCCATACCGGTAGAAGCAGTAAGTCCCTTTGGCATGGAAGACATCATCTCAGGATCTACGATTGCGATAATTGGCATATCGTGTGGGTCAACACATACAAATTTACGCTTCTTTTCCACATCGGTAATGACGTAGTTGATGGTAACTTCTGCCGCAGTACCAGCGGTGGTCGGAACAGCGATGATCGGTACACATGGTTTTTTGGTCGGAGCTACGCCCTCAAGGCTGCGCACATCTTCAAATTCCGGATTGGCAATGATGATACCGATGGCTTTGGAAGTATCCATGGAAGAGCCGCCGCCGATTGCAATGAGGTAGTCGGCACCGGAATCCTTGAATGCCTGTACACCGTGCTGGACATTCTGGATGGTTGGATTTGGTTTGATATCGGAATAAATCTCATACACAAGACCATTCTTGTCCAGTACATCTGTTACCTTTTTTGTTACACCAAACTTGATCAGGTCAGGATCAGAGCAGACAAAAGCTTTCTGGAATCCGTGCGCTTTTGCCTCGGTTGCAATCTCCTGAATTGCACCTGCGCCGTGATAAGATGTTTCATTTAACATAATTCTGTTTGTCATAGTTGTAATCGTCTCCTTTGCATACATTCATGATACCCTTATTGTAGCAATGAAAAATCCGGGATGTAAGTTACAAAAGCAGCAGATTGTAACATGTGGTCCCCAATTTTTTTTCTTGATTTTTTATGGGAAAAGGAGTAATCTGTCAATGGGAATAAAGTTCTCCCAAGGGAATTTCCCTGAACTGCTGAACGATAAGCTGATGACTTCTACGATTGTTTGATCGCAGAGACCATCGGCTTTTTTATTTGCTGTAAGATTTTGAGGATGTGCAGGGGAAGGATTGATGCAGGATGGATGTAGCAGTAAATCAATTGTTCATATGTCGCATGTAAGAGACGAAAAAGGGATTATGAAAGAAGAGGAAAACCATGAATCCGTCACATGATTTACAGGGATTAAAGAAAAAAGCAAAAGAAACATTTTTGTATGCGCTATCTGCGCTGCTCCTTGGCATTGCAATTGGTGCCATTGACGCCATATTTGGTCGTGTTTTACTTTTTATTACAGATTTTCGTTCGGCGCATGTAGTTGTATTGCTGCCGTTTCTGCCGCTGGCAGGGCTTGGGATCGTCTGGTTATACCGGCATTTCAATGAGACGGCGGCAAAAGGAATGACGCTTGTCATGGAAGCCGGGCAGGGAAAGCGGGAGTCGATTCCACTGGCACTCATCCCACTTGTCATGGCCGGTACATGGATCACACATCTGTTTGGCGGAAGTGCGGGGCGCGAGGGCGTTGCCGTGCAGATCGGTGCCACACTTTCCCATGCGTTTGCCCGCAGATTCCACTTCCCGGACAACGGACGGATATTGCTGATTGCGGGAATGGCAGCCGGATTTGGAGGCCTCTTTCAGACTCCGTTTACAGCAGTCTTTTTTGCGATGGAAGTAGTGGTGAGTGGAAGTATGGCATATTCCGCATTGCTTCCTGCAGCAATTGCGTCTTTTACGGCATCTGCAACTTCGCATGCGCTGGGGCTGGAAAAATTTTCGGTTCTTCTTTCGCAGACCCTGTCATTGACGGACACAAAGACGGTGACGTATCTGATTCTTTTTGGAATCTTGTTCGGTCTGACGGGACGGCTGTTTGCGGTGCTTTTGCAAAAAGTAAAACAGTTTATGGGAAACGTACTGGAAAATCCATACAAGAGAATCGGCTTTGTGTCGATCCCACTGGCGGTGTTTCTTTTTCTGATGTGGAACGGACGGTACTGCGGACTTGGAACCAATCTGATCGCGCAGGCATTTTCCGGAGGAGAACTGTATACGTTTGACTGGATTTTGAAGCTGCTCTTTACGGTACTGACTTTGTCGATCGGGTTTCAGGGCGGAGAGGTGACGCCGCTTTTTTCCATCGGTGCATCGCTTGGTTTTATGCTGGGAAGCCTGGCAGGACTGCCACCGATGGTCTGCGCGGCACTTGGATACGCGGCGGTGTTTGGAAGCGCAACCAATACTTTGCTGGCTCCGGTTCTGATCGGAATGGAAGTATTTGGTGTGGAAAATGGGCTTGCATTTTTTGCGGTCTGCCTGGTGGCATTTCTGGTCAATGGCAACCGCTGCATTTATACGGCACAGAAACGGTCTTTTTGGTAAAAATCCCTTGACTCTTACCCTGGTTCATGGTTTATAGTTCTGCCAGAATTTAAAAAAAGAGACGATGCAACTGTATACATTTGCAGGAGAAATCGATATGGAGATTGCGATCGCATCCTTTCGGAAAAGCCTGCCGCAATGGTGCTGTCCGTCATTGCAGAGTGATGGCGCAATCAGTGTGGAGAAAATCCGTCATCCTCTTATGGCAGATGCAATTCCGAATGATTTTGTCCTGAAAAAAGGTGTGGTACTGACCGGGGCAAATGCATCTGGCAAATCGACATTTATGAAAGCGGTTGCCATCAATGTGATTCTGGCACAGACGATCAATACCTGTGTTGCAAAAAATATGAAAATGCCTGCAATACAGGTGATGACCTCGATGGCACTTCGGGATGATGTGCTGCAGGGAGAGAGTTATTACATGCGTGAAATTAAATATTTAAAGCGCATGCTCGATGAATTGGAAATGGGTGGGCCCATGTTGTTTGTGATTGACGAGATTTTAAAAGGGACGAACACGCGTGAGCGTCTGGCGGCATCCAATGCCATTTTATCCTACATGGTTCAGAAACAGGGCTTTTTCCTGATTGCTACACACGATCTGGAGCTGGTGTATGCCTTAAAAAACCGATACGACACTTATTATTTTGACAGTCAGGTTCATGAAAAAGATATCGTTTTTCCATACAAAATCAGACGTGGGATCGTCGGGAAAACAAATGCCATAGATTTGATGGAACTGCTGGATTTTCCAGAAGAAATTACAGATCAGGCACGGCGTGAGGTGGGAAAGAGATAATTGTATTTTCAAATATTATAGAAGGAGGAACGGGACAGATGAAAATAGGACAGGCAGCACAACTGACCGGATTAACCATCAGCAATATCCGCTTTTATGAAAGAAAGGGGCTGCTCGAACCGGAGCGGAATGACCAAAGCAAATACCGCAATTACAGTGAACAGGATATCCGGCGGTTAAAACAGATCATTTTATATCGGAAAATGAATATGCCCATCGAAAAAATTGCCTTGATGCTGGATGATCCGGCAGTTTCTGAGGAACTGGTCCGGCAGCAGTTGCAGGAGTTGTTAAATAAGCAGCAGGAAATACAGGGTTCCATCGACCTGTGCCGGAAACTTGCAGCAGATCATGCCTACGATGGCGAAAATATTGATTTTTACCTCAACTATGTAAAAGAAGAAGAGAAAAAGGGACGTAGCTTTGCGCAATTGGAGGAACTTGTCGGTGATTTTTCGGAGTACAGCGAGTTTTATAAAGTGAGTGGCGATCCGGTTTTCCAGTTTCTGTTTTGTAAGGTCAAAAATCAGAAGCTGTTTGGATGGGTATGGTTTGCACTGTGGATCGCACTGAGTGTTTTTTTTATTGTGGAGTTTGGATTCGGTGACGGGCATATGCCGCTTGTGGTAAAAGCGATCGTTATCGGGGCTGTGCTTGTCCTTTTATGGTATGATTTTATCCGGTATTGCAGAAAAAAGCGAAAATATACCGTTAAATACAGGAAAACAACAGCACCATAAAAGGCATGGTCACAATGGCACACAGCGTGGTCACTACGTTGATTGCGCTGGCATAGTGTGCATCGTTTCCGTACACCTGGCACATCTGTGTAACGGTGGATGCTGATGGGGTGATTACTGCGAGAAATACAATGAGCATGATCTTTTGAGCATCTGCAGACAGTGTGGCAAGATGGCTGATTTTTATGAGAAACAGTGCAATCAAAGGAATGACAAGCATTCTGAGAGCCGATATGAAATATACACGTTTATTTGCAAAAATTGCTTTTAAATCCATTCCGGCAAAAAGCATTCCGGTTACAATCATGCTGGCCGGTCCGATCATATTTCCAACGCTGGAGATGGTATTTGTAATGAGTTCCGGCAGCCGGATTCTGGTGAAAAATAAAATGGCACCAATGGCAATGGAAATCATATTGATGTTAAGAATGATTTTTTTCCAGTCATAGGAAGATTCACGGCTTATGATTTTCTTGCAGTGTGTCCAGAGGAAAACAAGCTGCACGCTCATGAAGACACATCCGTAAAGCACCCATTTCGGTCCCAGAACAAATGTCACGATAGGAACAATCAGATTGCCGGAGTTGGAGTAATAGATAGAAGCTGTTTCCACTTCATTTAAGGAAAACAGTTTTCCCATCATGAAAACGACAAGCAGGAGAACCACCTGAAGCAATACGGATGCAGCAAGCGCGATCAGAAGACCATTTACGGTTTTTTTAGTATAGTCCACCTGAAAAGCGTTTATAATCACGCATGGAATGATCAGGTACAGTACGATTTTGGATAAAACCTTACTGTCTTCTTCTTTGACAATTCCCACCTTTACAATAATAAATCCCATCAGAATCATGAGAAAAAGTTCAAAAATCTGTTCCATTAAAAGAATACTGATCTGCATAAAATCACCCTGTCTTTCTAACTGCCTATCATAGAACTTGTAAAATAAAATTGCAAGAGTATACCGGTTATTTGCAAAAGCAGAAACTGTGTAAGTTTATAGTTCCTACTTTCATGATAGAATCATATCCTGAAACGTGTGATATGACAACACAAATACGTCCTGAAACGTGTAACATCATAACACAAATACGTCCTTGAAAATGTTGACGGCTCTGCCATAAAGGAATATTATATAAAGCAATAAGAAATGCTGCATATAAATTCCACTGACAGGGAGGACGCACGATGAAACGTTTTACATTGGAACAATTGGTGCCTGACACAATAAACTTGTTGATACCGGAACAAGATGGCGTATGTTTTGAAGAATTTTTATATCAGCTTCGACCAAACGAACGAAAGGGGAATTCGTGATGAAAGGAATGATGAAAGTCAAACTGGTGATTGCTTTGTTGGTGGTAATCGCTGTTGCAATTTTTTATTATGTTTCACTTCCGGCAATTAACATTCATGCAACAGAAACCTGGAAATTTATTTTTCTGATTTTGGCGGTGCTTTTCGTGCTTTATATTGTAAGAAAGGCAAAGATAGCAGGACAAAGCAAGATTGAACTGTCCTTTATTAAGGAATATACAGGTTTAAAGATTGGAGTGATTGTCTTTTTACTGTTTTTGGCGGTTTATGTGGCAGGCTCCATTTTGTCCTCACCGATTGTCAATGCAGCAAAATATCAGAAACTTTTAAAAGTGGAAGAGGGGGAATTTACCGAGGATATCAAACAGATTTCTTATGACCAGATTCCACTGTTAGATCGTGACTCCGCATCCATTCTGGGAAATCGTAAGATGGGTAGTCTTGTTGATATGGCGTCGCAGTTTGAAGTCAGTGAACTTTATTCCCAGATTAACTACAAAGGGGAACCGGTCCGTGTGACACCGCTCCGTTATGCGGATACCATCAAGTGGCTGACGAACCAGAAGGAAGGAATTCCAGCCTATATTAAGATTGATATGGCAACGCAGGATACGGAGCTGGTTCGTTTGTCAGAAGGCATGAAATATACGCCATATGACCATTTTCATAGAAACTTAAAGCGTCATTTAAGATTTCGTTATCCGACCTATATTTTCGATGATATCAGTTTTGAGATTGACGAGGAGGGTACGCCTTACTGGATTTGCAGTGTTGCAGATTATAAGATTGGTCTGTTTGGAGGTAAGACCATCGGCAGAGTTGTGCTTTGTAATGCTGTGACAGGTGAGTGCACTGATTATGCGGTAAAAGATGTGCCAAGCTGGGTAGACCGTGTTTATTCTGCCGATTTATTGGTACAGCTTTATGATTATTATGGATCTTTAAAACATGGATTTATCAACAGTGTGTTAGGACAGAAGGATTGTCTGACCACCACGAACGGTTATAATTACCTTGCAATGAATGATGATGTCTGGGTTTATACCGGAGTAACCTCCATCACAAGTGATCAGTCCAACGTTGGATTCGTCCTGATGAATGAGAGAACGATGGAGACAAAATATTATCAGGTAGAAGGCGCAATTGAAGATTCTGCGATGTCCTCTGCGGAAGGTAAGGTGCAAAACCTTGGCTATACAGCAACCTTCCCACTGTTATTAAACATTACAAATGAGCCGACCTATTTCATTGCATTAAAGGATGATTCTGGTCTGGTAAAAATGTATGCGATGGTAAATGTGCAGAAATATCAGATTGTAGCAACCGGTGATTCTGTCAGTGAATGCGAAAAGAACTATATGGAACTGATGAAGCAAAATGGTGTCAATGCGGAAACAAAAGAGAGCGACAGTGTCAAGAAAGCAACCGGTACGATTGCAAAAATCACCGATGCAGTGGTAGAAGGAAATACGCACCAATATATTTTGCTCGAAAATGATTCCGATATTTACGATGTATCGGTAGTAGATTACCTTGATATCGTGCGTTATGGTGTAGGAGATACCATCACATTTGAATATATGGAGGGTGAGCAGGCCAATACCGTGCTTGGGATTGAAAAATAGAACTATGATTGTAGTTACAGAATAAGGATAGAGGGGCAAGGTAAGCCCCTCATATTAAGAATTACTTAACTCTATCGTCATACCAAAGCAGATATTTTGTGAGTAGTATACCTGTGACAAATCCGACCATCGCATAAGTGGCTGCATCAATAGAAATAGAGAACAATTGGACAATTGGTGCCTGACACAATAAACTTGAAGGTAAGCAATATTCAATTTTGTAAATAAGCATATCATTCAGCTAACGAACGATAAAAACTCATTTCCTCCTCGGAAACTGCCTTATTTTATTGCAGCATTTCCTGCTTAATTTTTTCGTATAAAGGACGAATGGTTTCCGGCACTTCCTCCAATTCGTCCGCAATCTGATCCAGAGGTTTGCCTTTTTGAATTTTTTTACGAATCTGCTCTGACAATTTTTCTTCTTTCCCGATCTCTTTCCCGATCTCTTTCCCGATCTCTTTTCCGATCCTTTCGCCATCCTCAATTGCTTCGGCGCGCTGCATTTCCAGCCGTCGTTCAAATGTATAGTCTAATGTCATCACGTGCATTACCTCCTCCCTGTGTTGAGCCAGAAAATCCCTAAGCACATTTTCTTCCATACACTGGTTGATAGCTTTCTCAATGGCATCTTCCAGATTTCCACTGATTTCATTATTTTTCCGCACCATATCCACAAAATACATATATTCACGCAATGTCTGGCATTTTGACAGCAGTGGGGTATTTTTTCCACTGTTGATATTGTAAACATGGCAGACCAATTCTATCTCAGGATTCTTGGTTTCTTTTTCAAATGCATCAGAAAGACGGAGATCATACTGATCCGGCGCATCTTCTTTTCCATTATAAAACACGACAAAATGGGGCACTGGAATCTTTAAGATTCTTCCACCATAAATATCACGTTTCTGAGCTTTGATTTGTTTTTGTATAATGCTTGCAAAATAAAGCAGATCCCTCAGTGGCATATTCGGGCAATAGGTCGACTGATGCTCATACAGGCTCAGATTCGCATCAAGAATGAATGATGCATCATTCCGTACGGTAAGCGAAAAGCTTTTGTCATCCAAAGTTGTCATTTCAACCAGTTCTGGATCATCATAGTCCGTTCCATTAATCGCGTTATAAATTTCCATTGCACGTTTCTTGTCCTGAAGAAGCATGCTGAACACATCACTTTTGTATTCTTTGTTTGCCATACAGTTTCCTCCTTGTGTAAGCCACAGAATCTGTATGACAACACATCCCATATCAATACAAATCCTGCTTATAACAAAATTAAGTTAAAATAAAGTTGAATTTTAAAAGCAAGACTTTCCGGGATAATTTGAAATGAAAAAATAAAATATATGATATAGACGGCTCGCCAGGTACTGTCCGCCCAAGCTATGGAAAAATATGTATTTGCTTTGTGACAAGTATAGCATTTAAATGCCTGAGATGCAACAAAAACCTTCCACATTTATGCAAAC
>OBXA01002026.1_pt1 | contig 10497 bp, 8 predicted proteins | sample 1538121 | NCBI WGS metagenome assembly OBXA01 (sample SAMEA2580133, study PRJEB22360) | human gut metagenome | biome: human gut; feature: human-associated habitat; material: faeces | place: Denmark | collected 2008/2010 | reverse complement strand
TGGCCTTACGGTCATCGTCCGAAAGTTCAAACAGATACCAGTTCCGGGCGGCAGGAATGGTGTTTTGTCCATCTGGCGGCAGATTCTTTTCCGAAATCTGCCCACTTTCCAGCGGCTCGCCAGTTACCTTGTTATAAGTGGCAAAGCCGACCCCTGCACTGTTTTCCCGGAGATGCAGATAGCGTTCATCGTTGATAAGGTAGACCGCTTCTTTTATCTGCTCCATCAGCACCCACCCTCAAATTCCAGCGAAAACTTGCTGCGGCCATCGGCTTCACAGGACAGCAGCACGGTGGCATTGTAGGTCTTGCCCTTGGCACTCTTGCAGTCCTTCAGGCGGACCCGGCCATCCCGCAGCAGCTTGTCTGCCACATGAGCGTCCATGCGTTTGCCGAGCCGTTTCAGAAAAGCATTATCCTTCCACAGCACGAAACGGCACTCCCGGTTCTCGCAGAACCAGCCCTTTTCACGCTCCACAACATTTGCACCGCAGTTCGGGCAGATACCAATAATCTTGTTTTTCATAAGCGCATTCGCTCCCTTCGCAGCCTCGGTGGTCGTTACCAGCGAGGAGATCATCTCTTTGATTTCAGTCATAAAAGTTTCCGGCTCCATTTCGCTGCGCTCGATTTGCAGCAGTTTTGTTTCCCAATCAGCGGTCATTTCCGGGGATTGGATTTCTTCGGGCATCACGGTGATTAACGCTTTCCCCTTATCCGTGGGCAGCAGCACCTTGGTTTTCTTGCTGCCCTTGCGCTCCAGAAAGCCCTTCTGCACCAGCTTTTCAATGGTGGCGGCACGGGTTGCCGGGGTGCCGATGCCCTGACGCTCCACGCCCTCCGGCATACTGTCTGCACTGGCGGTTTCCATAGCGTGCAGCAGGGTGTCCTCGGTAAAATGCTTCGGTGGGGACGTTTGACCCTCCTTCAGCTCTGCATTGAGGATACCGCACTCGTTTTCTGCCGCATTGGGCAGGGCGGTGAGTTCCTGTTTTCGATTCAGAATGTCTGCCAGTACCTTGCGTTCCACCGCTTTCCAGCCTTCCTCCAGAACCTCCTTGCCCTTGGCGGTAAATTCCTCCCCGGCACATTCGGTGGTCAGCAGGGTTTCCAGATACCGGAAGGGCTTGCTGACTGCCATCAGCGTCCGGGCGATGATGAGCTTCAGGACGTTCTGCTCCCCCTTGGGCAGTGCGTCCAGATCGGCTTGCAGCATACTGCGGGTGGGCAGGATGGCGTGATGATCGGTGACTTTTTCCCGGTTGACGGTGCGCCGTGTCCGGGGCACAGCCTCGTCCATGTCCTCCGGGGTAATGCCGAGAAAACCTTCCAGTTCCTCGGTCAGCTCCTCCAGCATTTCCTCGTCATCGTCGGTGATATAGCAGCTATCAGTTCTGGGATAAGTGGTAAGTTTCTTCTCATACAGGCTCTGCACATAGTCCAGCGTCTGCTGTGCGCTGTACCCCAGCAAGCGGTTAGCATCTCGCTGAAGGGTGGTCAGATCGTACAGCAACGGCGGATTCTCGGATTTTTCCTTGCGGGTGATGCGCTGGATCGTTGCCACCATCTCCCTTCGACAGGCTTCCAGCAGGTTTTCTGCAACGGATTTTTCAGGAATGCGACGGCTGGATGCCGTGCAGCCGCTGGTCAGTTCCAGATCCACCGTGTAGAATTTCTCCGGCACAAAGGCAGCGATGGCGGCTTCCCGCACCACCGTCATGGCAAGCACCGGGGTCATAACACGCCCCACCGCCAGAGGTTGCCCGTACAGACACGAAAAAAGCCGGGACGCATTGATGCCGACCATCCAGTCGGCACGTTCCCGGCAGAGTGCTGCGTTGTACAGCGCATCGTATTCAGTTGACGGTTTGAGATGGGCGAACCCTTCCCGGATGGCGTTTTCCTCCATGCTGGACAGCCATAGGCGAGAAAAGGGCTTTTTGCACCCGGCTTGCTGGTACACCAAGCGGAAGATCAATTCTCCCTCACGTCCGGAATCGCAACTGTTCACAATGCTGTCTACGTCCGGGCGGTTCATCAGGTCTTTCAGGATACCAAACTGCTTTTCGGTGGACGCAGACACCAGATACTGCCACCTTTCCGGCAGGATGGGCAAATCTGCGATACTCCACTTGACGTACTTGGCATCGTAGATGTTGGGCGGTGCAAGCTCTACCAGATGACCAACGCACCAGCTTACCAGATAGCCGTTGCCCTCCAGATAACCGTCTTGACGGCGGGTAGCACCGAGGACTTTTGCGTAGGACATAGCGACAGATGGCTTTTCTGCTACAACTAGAATTAAAATAAGCGTTCCCTCCAATCTGTTTTCATTTGGATATGTACGGCGGCAAATGCCGCCTTGAAATCAGATGGGTTCGGTATCTTCCTCACCGGGTTCCTCCGGCTCGTCCTCGGTGGGAATCTCGAAGTCGCCCTTGTCCTCGGTGTAGTTTGCATCGGGGTCGAGGGCTTCTTTTTCGGCCTGCTTTTTCTGCTTCTGCTTTGCGAAAGCGTAGAAAATGCCGCCTGCCGCCAGCGCAATCAGCACGACTACGCCCAGAAAGCCGGATGCGATCTTTGTGACCTTGTTTCCCTTGGGCTGTTCCTCGCCGGATGCCGCCGCTTCTTCTGCGGCTTTCTTGGCTTCTTCCTCGGCTTTCAGCTTATCCTGTTCCGCCTGCGCCGCTGCTTCTTTTTCAGCGGTATAAGCATCGGCAGCATCTTCCTCCATCAGAGCCAGAAGGTCGGCTTCGTCCACAAGGTTCATAAAGTGGACGGTCTGCGCCCCTTTGCTGTTCCTATCAATGACCAGATAGAACGTGTTGCCCGACTTGCTGACCAGCGTAATAAACTGCTGTCCGCTGCCATCGGAATAGTCGGTGTGGTAATCGTCCACCAGCGTCAGGTTGCCCTCCGGGGTCAGGGCACCAGAGGTTTCGTCCGTGATGGTGACAACATCCTCCTCCACCACTTCCGGCAGAACCGGCTGCTCCACGGGGGCGGCTTCGCCCTCGAAGGCAAAGGCGGGAGCCGCCATGCCAACGCACAGTGCTGCCGATACCAGCAATGCGCCCAGTTTCTTAATCTTCATCTGCACCGACCTCCTTCTCAAAAGTTGCACCCACAGCGGACAGCGCAGCCGGGTTCGGGGTAGTGGTTGCCGACTGCCGCAGCAGGGCGGCAAGCTGTTCCGGCGTGACCTTGGCAGTCCGCACCATCTCGTTGACCTCGGCGGAATCCTCCTCCTGAATCCGCCGCTCCAAAATCTCGATGCGGTTGTTCAGTTTGATGCGGCGCTCCTTCTCTTTTTCCAGCATCGCCCGCAGCTTATCCGATTTTTCGCTCATAAAACTCCTCCAATCATTTTGAAAGCCGTCCGAACCCAGCGAGATGCTTCTCCCAGTAGGACGAGTGAATGTTTGCGTACTTGATGGGGTCTCCAGCACTGACCATCATGCCGTTGCCCAGATAAATCCCAGTATGGCTCATGCCGGGGGTGTCGTAGGTTCCCTTGAAAAAGACCAAATCACCGGGCTTTGCTTCGGCTTCGGAAATGTGCTGGCTCTTGTTCCACAGACCGTTGGCGGTGGTGCGCCCCACATTGTAGCCGTTCTGGTTGTAGACCCAGCAAACGTAGCCGGAGCAATCGAACCCGGTTTCCGGGGTGGAGCCGCCCCAGACGTAGGGCGTGCCCACATACTTTTGCGCCTCCTTGTAGATGGCGGCAAATTCCTCGTCCGTCAGGGCTTCCGCAGGAATCTGATAGTCGATGCCCGGCGAGCCGGAACCATCGGAGCCACCGGGCGGCAATCCGCCGTTGAATAGATAAGGTCTACCGCCCAAGGTATCTTGGAAAATCTCGTACCGTTTCCATTGGTCGTTATTCAGTTCTTCCCGAATGACCACTTCCAAGCCACGGTTCACCAGCTTGGTGTGAAAAATGCGATACTCATAAGGCACCTGCGTGGGAACCGGGATTCCTGCCGGGCTGATGACCCAGACGGTCTTATACCGTATCTGCACCTCTACCCATGTGGTCAGCTTGTACTGCTTTTTGAAGGTCTCCTTCAACTTGCCCTGCACCTCCGACCGGGTGTAATCATCATACAGGGTGGTCAGAAACGAGGTGAGCTGCCACGGGTCATGCTCGATGGGGTCGAGGTGGTACTGGTACTCGTTATAGCCGGGGTGGTCGGTGGGAGTGCGCTTGATCTTTTTGTCCAGTTCCTTTTCCAGCTTCTTGTAGTCCTGTTCTGCGCCCCGGATGTCCCGGTCCTCGGCAGAGTACATGGTCTGCCCGGATACCTGTGTACCGCCGGAAAAGAGGATGCCGCAGGAGGAAAAGCCGGACATGACCATGAGGATGAGCAAAACAAAAACGCCCACGATCACCAGAACGTGTGCGTTGCCTTTAGCGGCGTTCATCAGCCCTTTTACAGCGGTGCTGACGGCAGTTTTGCCTTTCTCCACCGCCTGTTCCACGCCGGATCGGGCGGCAGATGCGCCATTGGATGCAGCCTTACCGCCTGCGGTCTGCGCCGCTGTGCCGGACCGGGCGGCGGCATAATAGATTTTGTGGATTTCTTGCCGCTGTTTCCAGCGTGAAAGCCAGTTGGAGCCGCCCTCGCCGGTGCCGGATGCGCCTGCATCTTGTGCCGCAGGCGGCTCCGATGCGGAAGATTTAGAGGTTTTGGAGCCTTTCTTGCCCTGCATCTTGGCTTTCTTTTTCAGTTTCCGGGCATAGCGGCTTTTGGAAATATCACGGACATTTCCTGCCGCTTTTTCGCCCTCGCTCAATGCCTGCACACCGACATTTTCATCCTCGTACTGGTCAACTTCGTGATGCACCGCAGACCGGGCGGCATGGGCAGCGTACATCTCCCGCTTCTGCGCCTTACTCAACCGGCTCAGTTCGTCCGGGGTCAGTTCCGCCTTGCCGAACCGCAGGTGCTGGTTTCTTTCGGCGGTCTTTTCTGCATCGGTTTTCAGTTTCTTCTTTCTGGGCACCGACTGCTCCACCTTGGTTTTTTTCGGGGGTGAACGGGTCTTTTTGGTAGACGATTCCTCTTTGATGTTCAGTTTCGGCTCACTCATTTCTGTGCGCCCTCCGAGACTTCACCCAACTTGGTGGTCATGATTCGATAAAGTTCCAGATCAGTGGGGAATCGGTCAACAAACGGAAGAATTACATTGCCGAAGAACAGCAGCCCCTCGCCCTCGCCGGAGTGGGTCACATAGGAAAGCTGGTGAGGAGAGATGTTGAGCTGCTTTGCGAGAATTTGCCGGTCGCCTGCCGCCTGATTTAGCATGATGATCATGTCCGAATTTTCAAAAATATTCTCGACCTCACGGGAAGAAAGCAGGTCTTTCACGTTCTGGGTCAGCCCCGTGGGAATACCGCCCCACTTGCGGAAACGCTTCCAGATCTCGACGGAATAAGCGGCAGTCTGCTCCTCTTTTAAGAGAAGGTGCATCTCGTCCATATAATACCGTGTGGACTTTCCGCTGCTGCGGTTTGCCGTGACACGCCCCCACACCTGATCCTGCACGATGAGCATACCGAGTTTCTTCATCTGCTTGCCCAGTTCCTTGATGTCGTAGCAGACGATGCGGTTGTTGACGTTCACATTGGTGCGATGATTGAACAGGTTCAGACTGCCTTTCACATAGATTTCCAGTGCAGTAGCAACATGATGGGCTTCTTTCTCGTCCTGTTGGAGCAGGGCGTTGTACAAGTCCTCAAGAATGGGCATATTCTCCGGGCAGGGGTCCGCAAAATATTTGCGGTAAATCAGATGCACACAGCGGTCAATGACGGTTTTCTCCACCGGCAGCAGCCCTTCCTTGCCGCCCACCACCAGTTCGCACAGCGAAAGGATAAAGTCAGCTTTCAGGGAAAGCGGGTTATCTTCCTCGGAGTAGTTGGCGTTAATGTCCATGGGATTGATGAACTGGGTACTGTTGGGCGAAATTTTGATGACCTGACCTTTCAGTCGATTCACCAGAGGAGAATACTCTCCCTCTGGGTCGTTCACGATGATATCATCGTCTGTCACCAAAAAAGCGTTTGCGATCTCGCGCTTTGCCGAGAAACTTTTGCCGGAGCCGGGAGTACCCAAAATCAGGCCATTGGGGTTCTTCAGCTTCTTCCGGTCCACCATGATAAGGTTGTTGGATAGGGCGTTCAGACCGTAATACAGGCTTTCTTTGCCGGACTGATACAGTTCCTGTGTGGTGAACGGAATGAAGATGGCGGTGCTGCTGGTGGTCAGCCCTCGCTGAATCTCAATCTGACAGTCAGCCAGCGGCAGGCTGCTCATCAGCCCCTGCTCCTGTTGGAAATCCAGCCGACACAGGTTGCAGTTGTGCTTCTGGGCAATGGAGCTGGCCTGAAAGACGTTGTTTTCCAGTTCTTGCTCCGTGCGTCCAGTGTTCAGCACCAGAAAGGTAACAAGGAACATCCGCTCGTTCTGGCTCTGCAATTCTTTCAGCAGAGCCTTTGCGTCACGGCCATAGGTTGCCAAATCGGACGGAATGATGTCGATATCATATCCGGCACGGATTGCCTTCTTCTGTTCCTCGATCTTGCTGCGATCCAGTTCCGTGATGGTGCGCTTCACGGTCTTAATGGCGCGGTTCTGGTCAACAGACTGAATGTGCATGGTGACGATCTGGCTGGAATCCATGTCCAGAAAATCCTTCAACAGCTGGTCGCTGATGTCGGATGCCGTGATGCTCAGAAAGCTGGCGGCGCAAAAGATACCGCCCATCTGGAACGTCCGGGAGTTTTTGAAGGCAAAGGCGGTGGGTGCAATAGCATCCTTCACCGAAAGCCCGCTTTTCACGAGGTCTTTCCAGTCAAAGTGAAACTTGGATGCACCGTCCATGTTGAACATATCGTGCATGAGTTTCAGCCGCTGGACACCGTTCAGGGGCTTTGCCTGCACCCCCAGTCGGTGAAAGTTGTTCAGCAGATCGTTCTGGATGTGGTCAAGCCGGGGCTTGACCTGCGCCATGCTTTCACCCTCCACTCCAAAGGTGATGAATTTGGTCTTGGTCAAACCATTATTGCCCTTGGCAAGCTGCTGGCGCAGCATCTGGGAATACTCCGCACGAACATCGTCAAAGCCGTCCTTCTGGAACGGAATGCGGATGCTCTTTTCAAACTCGGTGCTGTCGGTTGCCATGTTCACAAAAGACAGTTCAAATTTGATGCTAGAATCGAAGAAGTTCAGAAAACTGCACCATTCCTCGAAAATAGCGGTATTGTCCTCCTGCTGCGCCAACTGATAGTTGATGTCCTGATACTGGATGGTGCGGGTGTAATAGTTGGGCTTCACCCGGCAAGTGCCATCCTCAAACATCCGCTGCATGGGGATAGATTGCTGGGCAGTCCGGGGAACAGCAGGCTTTGCTTTCTGCCTGCGCTTCTGCGCAGACTGCGGCTTGCTGTGCTTACCGGTCTTTTTCCAAAACGGAATCATCGGTCATGCCTCCCTTCATCAAAATCGCATAGTAGTTGTTGGTCTTGTAGGGGCGAATCTTCGGGCGGACAAACCGGGACTGCACATAGTACGACAGCAGCTTTTCCATGGGCTGGCCGTTTTTCTCGTACATCCCAAGGAAGAACGCCGGCAGCATCACCGCCATCATGCCGAGGGTGGCGGAGGTGTTGCCGCCGGAATCCCGGAGAACAAAAAACAGCGGCACTCCAATGAGAGCCGCTGTGCCGAAACAAAGCAGTTGTCGCTTCGTCAGGTTGAATGCCACTTTGGATTTGACCTTGGTCAAATCACGGGGCACAGAAATATACGCAGCCAATAAAGCTCCTCCTTTAGTGCGCTCCGAGGACGGATTTCGTCACGGAACTGGTTTTGAACAGACTGAAACAGAGCAGAACGGTGTAGCCCACAATGCTCCAAATGGAGTTGATGGCATCCCCAGAAATTGCCACGCTCTGGATCAGCACGGCATAAATTGCCACGCAGATGAGGATGAGAAAGCCCTGAAAGCCCAGCGCAAACAGGCATTTCAGGTAGTTCTGCCCCATGTGGCTCTGCTCATGGTTGCCGAAAGTCGCCATGGGGATGGGCGCAAGGCTCACCATGCAGTAGATTTCAATCATACGCCCGTAGACGATCACAAAAATGATGATGCTCAAGATCCGCATGGTGATGCCGATGAAGAAGGACTGCAAAAACAGCCCGAACAGGGGTCCTACATCCATCTGCATCAGGCTGGATTGCAGCATGGACAAACCAATGTCATTGACACGGGTGTTCCCGGCGATGATGCCGCTGGAATCGGACACTACTTTCTGGGTGACGTCGAACACCGCCATCACAATATCGAAGGTGTTGCTGATGAGCCACACCGAAACAGCGGTCTTAAAAATCCAGCGCATGATGAGGGCAGGCTCAAACTGTGCCATGTTGTTGTGCTGGGTAATCATCTCGATCAGCTCGTAGCAGGCGATGAAGGTCAGGATAATGCCTGCGATGGGTAACACCACGTTCCGGGAGAGGGCTTCGATCATGGCGAACACTCTCGGCTCAAAGCTGGAGGGCTTGGTGCCCACCTGCTGTGCGATGTTTCCCACCTGCGTGTTCACATCATCGAACAGGCCGCTGAGATTTGACATAATGCCTGCCGTCAGGATGCCTTTGATCCAGTCGGCAATGGCTTTGAGAACGGTTTCCATTCAGTCACCGTCCTTAGCTGAAGTGGTTGATAAGGGTCTTGAGAAGATTCAGGAGAAAAATAATGTGGGTCAAAAACTGCATAAAGCACCGCCTTTCATTGATGGGTGGATAAAAACACGGCTTGGGGCACGGACATTCAATAAAACTGCAAACCGCAGAGGGCTTTCCGCTGCTGCTCAAGCCGCCGTATGGAACAATGGTCTCATTTCATCTATCATTTTTTCAAAATTTTGATTGATGAATGATAGATGGAATGATATGATAAAAGAAATGATATGGGAGGTATACGCCGTGCGAAACAAGAAACCGCCATTTGAAATCATAGAAGCAGCTCTTTCAGAGGTTATGGAAATCAGTGAACTGGTAGGCAAAATCAGTTCCACCCAGAATCTTTCCACAAGCCCGATTTTGCGCCGCCAGAATCGTATCCGAACGATTTATTCTTCTCTGGCTATCGAGCAGAACACACTTTCTTTGGAGCAGGTGACTGCTGTTCTGTCTGGAAAATGTGTGCTTGCCCCTCCAAAAGACATTGCAGAAGTAAAAAACGCCTACGAAATCTACGACCATCTCGCAGAGTTGAATCCATATTCGATGGATGATCTTCTGCTTGCACATCGGACGATGATGCAGGGTCTTGTCCGGGAGGCTGGCGAGTTTCGCTCCCGTCCTGTCGGCGTAGTAGACAGCAAGGGTAATGTCCTCCATTTCGGCACCCTGCCGCAGTATGTTCCCTCTTTGATGGAGGAACTGATTCTGTGGACAGAAAATAGTTCCTTTCCTCTTTTAATTAAGAGCTGTGTTTTCCATTATGAATTTGAAGTGATCCATCCATTTGCAGATGGCAATGGCCGTATTGGGCGGCTCTGGCACACACTTCTGCTGTCAAAGTGGAACCCCTTGTTTGCATGGCTTCCAATCGAATCCATCATTCACGACCATCAGGCCGAGTATTACGCAGCAATCAATCAGTCTAACGCACAGGGGGAAGGAACTGTTTTTATCGAGTTTATGCTGGGAATTATCAAAGAGGCTTTGACCGAAGCAATCAACGAACAGCCTGTTGCACAGAGTAAGGAAGAAGTGCGTTGGATGAAGATTGCAGCTTTTCTCCGCACGAACCATATTATCCAGAACGTCGATGTTCAGAATCTTCTCAATGTTTCTCCTGCCACTGCAAGTCGAATCCTGAACACTTTGACAAAAGAAGGAAAGCTCGCCAAAGTGCGAAATGGCCGCTATTGGGCATATAAATTGGCAGATTGATTATGTACAGGCGGGAAGACCCGCCTGCGGCACTTAGCCGAACAGACCAGACAGCAGAGGAATGAGGGCAACGCCGCCGCTAGCCATGAGCTGCTTCGTGCCCTGACTCTTTATTTGTGTGTGATAAAGAAGCAATAGAAGTGTAAAATTTTTTGCCGTTCCTATCCGGCACTTAGCTACTGTGTCGGATAGGTCGGGCATTATTCGTCGGGAAGTTCTACCTTGCCGACAAAGCTGTAATAAATATCAATGTCCTGTCTGCGTGTGCCGTTCTCGTCATAGCTGCACTCATGGACAACGATTTTTTCAATAAACTCCCGCAGCAGGGTTATGGGTCAATTCCTCAAAGCTGGTGTACTTGCGGACAACTTTCATAAACTTTTCCGCATTAACCGTGGCTTCCTGTGCCTTTGCCAGTTCCGCTTGCAGTTCGGCGGCACGGCTCTTGACCTGTTTCTGTTCGGCTTCATGTGTTCCACTCCTTTGTCTTGGTAAATCAAAAATAGCATGATAGCTGCTATGCGGCA
>OBXA01002024.1_pt1 | contig 10513 bp, 5 predicted proteins | sample 1538121 | NCBI WGS metagenome assembly OBXA01 (sample SAMEA2580133, study PRJEB22360) | human gut metagenome | biome: human gut; feature: human-associated habitat; material: faeces | place: Denmark | collected 2008/2010 | reverse complement strand
AATCGTTTGTTGAAATTAATGAATCGTAGAGGTCCAAAAGAGGATGTATTAAAGGTTGTAGATAAGATTCATACGATGTTTCCAAATGCGACTTTGCGTACAACTATGATTGTTGGTTTCCCTACAGAAACGGAAGAAGAGTTTGAAGAACTTGTGGATTTCATTAAGGAAATCAAATGGGATCGTATGGGTGCTTTCACATATTCGAAGGAAGAAGATACGCCTGCTTATGATATGGATGGTCAGATTGATGAAGAGATTCAAAATGAGCGTTTGGCTAGATTGATGGCGGTGCAGGAAGAGATTTCAAAAGAGAAGAATCAGGAAAAGATTGGTAGGGTCATTGAAGTTCTTGTTGAGGAAAAAGAAGGTTTGGTGGATCGTTATCGTGGAAGAAGTGCTGCGGATGCACCGGATGAAGTGGATGGTCAGGTCATCTTTACAAGTGATGAGCCTTTAGAATTAGGTTCTTTTGTGAAGGTGAAGATTACAGATGCCAAATCTTATGATGTTTACGGTACATGTGTAAGCGAATAGTTGGATTGGATCCTATTGTATTTGAGGATTCTAGAATATTGATTGTGGGTTCTATGCCAAGTGCAATTAGTTTGAAGGAACAGATGTATTATGCGAATAAAAATAATCGGTTTTGGAAGATATTAAAAGAAATCTTTCAAACAGAAGACAAGATTGAATTATTAAAAGTATCGCACATTGCACTTTGGGATATTTGTCATTCGTGTATAAGAAAGACGAGTGCGGATAGTGAGATCAAAGATATTGAGCCAAATGATATACAGGGATTGTTGGATAGATATAAGAGTATTGAAAAGGTAATTTGTAATGGAAGGACAAGTCAGAATACAATGCAGAAGTATTTTCCGAATATTGAAACGGTATATTGTCCTTCGACTTCAAGTGCCAATGCACAGTTTTCGTTAGAACAATTGATTGAAATATATAAGAAGGAGTTTTATGAATAAACTATATTGGGCAAAAGTAAAGGCGGATGCGAAGGTTCCGCAAAAACGTTATGAAGATGCAGGATATGATTTATATCCTTGTTTTGAAGAAGATTATATGGTGATTGAGCCTCATGAAACGAAGTTAGTTCCATTGGGTGTGGCAAGTGCGTTTGATCCAGAGTTTGTGATGATTTTAAAAGAGCGTGGTTCAACGGGAACAAAGGGAATTGCACAAAGAAGTGGTGTCATTGATTCTGGTTATCGCGGTGAATATATGGCTCCGGTCACAAACTTGAATACGAAGCGTGTGGTTATTAAAAAACAAGATGTAGAATATAAGGAGGATGCGATTATATATCCATATGAAAAGGCGATTTGTCAGGGTGTTCTATTAAGAATGCCTCAGTTAGAAAGTGAAGAAATTTCATTTGAAGAACTTCAGTCTATGGAGTCTGAAAGAATGGCTGGAAAATTAGGTAGTTCAGGAAAATAATGAGGTCTATTGTCCTAAAGACAATAGATCTTTTTTTGTTTAAAATTTGTTATAAAAAAAGATGATTTTTGGATTATATAACCGGTCTATAACCTAGTGAGCCCTATACTATAACCAGGATGATGAAAGGGCTATCAACTTTAACAAGAACAAAAGGAGGAATTTGTATGCTGAAAAACTTAAAAAAGGTGGCGGCAATTGTATTATCATTTGCGATGGCCGTTCAGTTTGGCTTAGCAGACTCTTACTATGTAAATGCGGTGGAAGAACCGGTTGAACCTCAACAAGAGGAAACGACAACGACTGCACCACAAGAGCAAGAGGAAGTGCCAACAGCTGAAGAAGAAACCCCTCAACAACAGGAAGAACAACAACAACCTGCAGTAGAGGAAGAGCAGCCCGCGCCAGAAACAAAATCTGTAGAATTAAGTTATGTAGCAGAAGATGGAACAGTTCTTCATGAAACTGCTTCTCGTGATTTTAATTTAGACTACAGCTTAAATACAGATAGTAGTGTTATGTTGAATTTTGATGGTTATACATTAAAGGATGTAATCATTAATAATTCTCAGACAGTTCCTGCTGATCAGGCTAATCTAAGTGTTACTTCAGATTTAGTTAGTGTTAAATTTGTCTATGTAAGTGTAAATACTAAAGAAGACAAACAAACAAGTGAAAATAATGAACAAACTAAAACTGAAGAAGCAAGTGAAGATGATGCTGAGGCAGACCCGGAAACCAAGGAGGAATTACCTGAGTATCCGGCATTTGATCAAAGTGAAACAGCTGGTAATGTAGTCGTTCATGCGACAGCAGCTGAGGGTGTTTTACCAAGAGATTCTAAGCTTGTTGTAAAACGTATCACAAGAAAGGCTATCTTGAATGCGGTTGAAGATACTGTTTCTGAAAAGAATAAAGAAATGGATTCGGCAGTAGCTTTGGATATTACAATCCAAAATAAAGATGGTGTTGAAATTCAACCAAATGGTTCAGTAAATATTAGTTTTGAAAATGCAGCAGTAAGTGGTGATGAAATTAATGTTTACCACGTAACAGATGATGCGAGTGCAGTCACTGAGGTAGCTACAAATACTCAAAGTTTTGATGCAAATCACTTCTCTATTTATGTTATTACGGGTGAAAAAGAAAAACCATTAACAACATTTAACTTTGTTGATGCGAATGGACAAATCGTAAGTACACAGATTGTTAAAACGGGTGATGAATTGATTACTCCAACAGCTCCAGATGTTGCTGGAAAAGCATTTGTTGGTTGGTATGAGGGTGAAACAAAGTTTGAAGATTTCAATACAGCGTTGACAATCACTGAAACAACAACTCGTAGAATTACAGCAAAATATGAAGATGCATTATATGTTTACTTCTATAATCCAGCTGGAACACAGATCATGCGTACTGAAAAAGTTGGAGATCATGAAGCACGTAATTTTACAACTGTATCTTATGATGTTGACTCAACTCATAAATTAGTTGGTTGGGCAGCTAAAGCAAACGGAACTACAAATATCGCAGGTAGTATCGCAGTTCCAACAGACAAAACTTCAGTTAATGTATACGCAATCATTAAAGAGGGTTATTGGATTTCATTTGATTCAGATGGTGGATCTATTGTTGATTCTCAATTCGTATTAAATGGGGACAAGCTAGTTCTAGATAAAAATACAAATCCTACAAAACCTGGTTATACATTTGCTGGTTGGTACAATGATTCAACAAAGGTTGAAAATGGTGCAACAGTTACGAATCCAATAACATTAAAGGCTCATTGGGATGCTGCACAAGTAAACTATACAATTAACTACTGGCAACAAAAAGTAACAGATGACAAGAATGCAACAGATGCACAGAAAACTTATGAGTATGTAGAAGCAGAAACTAAGAAGGCAACTACAGGTACACCGATTTCTGCTGAAAATTTAAAGACATATAAAGGATTTAAATATAACGCAAACAACTCTAGTAAAGATGTAAAAATCTCTGGTGATGGTTCTACAATTATTAATGTTTATTATGATCGTGTATTGTGTACAGTTAATTTCTATGCATATGAATCAACTGGATGGTTTGGTGGTGGTAGCTGGAATATAATTAAAACTGTAACAGGTTTATATGGTGCTAATCTTCCTAAAGGTGCATGGGACACATCAACTTATTCTTGGAAATCTAGAAAAAGCGATGGTTCAGGTTGTGTTTTATTAACTTCATTCGATTTTGAAACGGCTGGATATGCGAAAAATCAAGGCAATGTATCAGAAAAAGGCATTGTTACGACATGTAATTTCTATGGTAGCCAGCAAAGTGGATCAGGTAAAATAAACTATTATAATGAACAAGCTGACGGTTCTTATGTGTTAGCACAATCTATTACAACTCGTAATGGAACTTTAACTGTACATGAAAAATTTGCTGGTTATGATTTATATAAATATAGCACAGGAAATGTCAATGGGGAATCAGCTGCTTATTGGAATGATTTGAGTTCTAAATACAATGTAAGCGATGGTGATGATATAGATCACGAAAGAAACAAACCTATTAATATCGCATCTAAATTAAAGACTTATAGCTTGTCTTACTATAACTATAACAAGGTTACTAAGACAGAAAAGAATATTAAGTATACGGCTTCATTGAAATCTTATGCAAACTATACTCCTGCAAAACCTAGTGAATTGCCAAGTTATTATGTATTTGGTGGTTGGTATAAGGATAAAGCTTGTACAACTAAGTTTGATTTTAATACTGAAAAAATGCCAAATGCGAATGTGCAGATTTACGCAAAATGGACAGCTAAGAAGATCAACTTAACTTATAACTTGAATACTCCAGATGGTACTTCAAAGAAAGTTAATAGTGATGTTGAAGCTGGTACAATTGCAAGTACAGTATTGCCAAGTGCAACAACGATAAGTGATTACTCATTTGCCGGATGGTATTATGCAGATGGTAATGGAAATATTACTAAGGATGCATTCAATGCAAATGAGGCGATCACAAAGGATACGAGTGTTATTGGTAAGTGGCTATACAATGGTGAATTAAAAGTCGTTTATCATCCTGGTACAGAAGAATCAAAGGCAACAGTTCCAAAGGATAGTAATATCTATGCTGGTGGAGCTAAGGTTACTGTAGCTAAGAATGCGACAACAACTTCAAAAAAGAAATTCTTAGGATGGAAGTTAAATGGAAATTTATATCATCCTGGAGATGCATTTGAAGTAAATAAAGACATTGCGAATAAGGATAATCAAATTATCTTAACGGCAACTTGGGGTAATGCAGAAACTTCTACAACATTGACTTATGATCCTGGTAATGGAATTGGTACAGCTACGAGAGTTGATGTCATGAATAATGATGCAGTAGAAATTGAAGCTCATGATTCTGATGTATTAGGATTTACTGCTCCTGTAGAAGTAGGTAAAGAATACTACTTTGCAGGTTGGGCTGATTCTAGTACAGGAAATGCAACTTATGCAGATGGACAAACAATCAATATTGATGCGAATGGTGAAAACGTTCTATATGCAGTTTGGGTTGAAAAGAAAGTCATTACAGTAACAGCTAATAGTGTAAAAGCTACATATGATGGTAAAGAACATGAAGCTGCAGGTTTTGAAACAACTAAGTTTACAGTAGACGGAAACGAATATACAGTTTCAGGCTTGAGTGCAAAGGTTACAGGAACAGATGCAGATAGCTATACAAGTAAGGTAACTGGAACAGCCGTTGTGAAAGACAAAGCCGGAAAAGACGTAACCGCTCAGTTTACAGTGAATACAGCAAACGGAACATTAACAATCAGCCCACGTTCTGTAACATTAACAAGCCAAGGAAAATCAAGAGAATACAACGGAAAAGCTCTTGAACTTCCAGAAGTTACAGTTGAAGGTGACGGATTCGTTAATGGAGAAGTAACTGATATTAAGGCAACTGGATCTATTACAAGAGTAGGAAAAGTTACAAATACGATTACTTATACTCCATCAGATAAGTTCAAAGAAAAGAACTATACAATCACTAAGCATGAAGGTGAATTAAGTATTACTGAAAAATCTATCATTCCTGATGGACCTAAAACACCAGAAGAGAAGAAGACTGGTATTAAGGTAACTGCTCCTAAGGATACTACGTACAGTGGTAATGAACAAAAGAAAGAACCAGTTATTGAAGATACTAAGACTGGTAAGACATTAGATAAAGATAATTACTCATTATCTTATAGTACAGATGTAACAAATGCTGGAACAGTAACGATAACTGTAACTGGTAAAGGAAACTATACAGGTAAATTCGAAGTTACTTATAAGATTTTACCTCGTAAAGTGACATTGAAGAGTGAAACAGCTTCTAAACCATATGATGGAACAGCATTAACTAAACCAGCTGTAAAAGTAAGTGGTGATGGCTTCGTTAAGGGTGAAGTAAGTGATATCAAAGCTACTGGATTAGTAATAACTGTAAGTGAAGGTAAAGTCACAAATACAATCACATTCACTAAGAAAAATAACTATAAAGATGGTAACTACGCAATCGATAAAGAGGAAGGTAAGTTAAGTATTAGAGCTCAATCAATCGATCCAGGTACAGATCCAGAAAAACCAAACCCAGACTATACAGGTGCTAAGGTTAATAGTCCAAGTAATAAAGTTTATGATGGTAAGGAACACAAGTGGATCCCTACAGTAACGGATAAGGCTGATAAGAAATTAGAAGCTGGTAAAGATTACACAGTAGAATACTCAACTAAGAATTTCAAAGATGTAGGAGCTGTTGAAGTAACTATTACTGGTATTGGTAACTACAGTGGAACAGTTAAACGTTCTTACAAAGTAACTCCTAAGGAATATACAGTAACTACAGATAGTGCAACTAAGACTTATTCTGGTACTGCATTAACAGCTGGTGGTAAGGTAGAGGGTATTGTTTCTGGTGAAACAGTAGAATTTACTACTACTGGTAGTCAGACTGAAGTGGGTACTTCTAAGAATACTTATGAATTAGTATGGAAGTCTGCTAAGGCTACTAACTACACATTGGCTAAGGAATCTATTGGTACATTGACAGTTAAAGCTAAGTCAATTGTTCCAGATGGACCAGATACTCCAGATGAAAAGAAGACTGGTATTACAGTAAGTGAACCAAGTGATTCTAAGTATGATGGTAAGGAACATAAAGAAGTATTAACTGTAACAGATACTAAGACTGGTAAAGAATTGGTAGCTGGAACAGATTACTCAGTAACTTACAGTTCAGATCTAGTAAATGCTGGTACAGTGAAGGTAACGGTAGCTGGATTAGGTAACTACAGTGGATCATTCACTAAGACTTATAAGATTACTAAGCGTTCTGTAACTTTGACAAGTGCTACAGTAAGTAAGGTATATGATGGTAGTGCATTAACGAATACTTCTATCACAGTCAGTGGTGATGGATTCGTAGAGGGTGAAGGTGCTTCTTATGAGGTAACTGGATCTCAAACAGAGGTTGGAAATAGTGCTAACGCATTTGAATACAAATTGAATGAAAAGACATTAGCTTCTAACTACAACATTACTAAGATTGTTGGTACATTAACAATTACAGCAGCTCCGGCTCCTGTAACTCCAGCAACACCTAGTACACCAAGTAGTACAACTAGTACAACGCCTCGTACTCCAAGTGCTCCTCAGGTAACGACTCCTGCTGAAACAGTTGAAAAAGAGACAACTCCTAAGGCTGAACCTAAGAAAGAAGAAAAGGTTGAAGAAGAGTATACACCTAAGGCATCACCTCAGTACTATTGGGCATTAATCAACTTGATTTGTGCAATCTTAACAGTATTATTCGGATTATTATTGTTGATTAGTAAACGTCATAAAGATGAAGATGATGACGAAGAAGATGAAACAAAACAACAAACAAATAACGATGATGAAGAGAAAGAACAAGAAAAGAAACGTGGATTATTCACTCGCGTACTTGCTGTTCTAATCGCAATCGTATCTGTTGTATTCTTCCTAGTAACTGAAGACTTAAGTCTTCCTTGGACTTGGACAGATCAATGGACAATTTGGATGGTTGTTATTGGATTAGTACAAATCGTAGTATTCTTCGTAGGACGTAAATGGAAAAACGTTGATAACGACGATGATGATGAAGAAGCACAACAAGCTTAATAAAAGTTAATAACACAAAAGGAGTAGCCTCGTGCTACTCCTTTACTGTCCAATACCCATTTCGATTCGAGCCTTTGCGAATTACAATTTCTTGTTGCTGCAACCTATTTAGCATGCGCTTAATAGTTGAGCGTGATAAGTTTAATTGATTTGCGAGCTCTATTTGAGTGATTTTTGGGTTCATTTTAATGAGTTGTATGATATCGGGTTCATTGGGTCCATTGGGTTCATTTATTTTGAACCCGATTTTTTTGTTGGGTTCATAGAATACATTATTTCTATATATGATGACTTTTAATTCGGTTTCTCCACCAATAAATACAGGAGGTTTTAAACCAGATTCTTCGATTGATTTAATGATTCTAGGAATACCGCGACCCCAGTTTTCAATGTATTTTAGATAGCGCAATGCATACGCGGTTGCTTCATTTCTAATATTAGAATTTCCTTGTTTCATTTTCTCGATTGTTTGTCCCATAACTAGTTTTCCTGGAGAAGTTACTTCTAAACGGTCATCGAATATCGCAACTTTAATGCTGTTTCTATCTATATAGGATCTGTGCGCAATGGAATTCACAATGAGTTCTCGTATGGCATATACGGGAATTTCGTATGTTTCTTTTCTTTCTAGAGATTCAAATGAAGCATTTAAATGTATGTTTCGTAATACAAATTTATACGCAAAGTCAATTTGTTCATAAATAGGTCCTGAGTATTCTTTCATATCAATGACTTCTGTTGTATCTGTTCCTTTAAAAAGAGCACATTGAATACGGTTTGGCAATGCGGGATGTCCTGTTAATAAGGCATAGGCATTAGTAGGTACAATATGATTGTTTGATTGTGTAAGTATTCCCCACGACAATAAATCTTGTTTCGTAATGGGTGTAACCGCATCTTTTTCAAATTGTGATTTAGAGTTTTCTAATGCTTTATGATAAAGGGTATCACATAAGTTTTGGATACTGTTTTCATTGATTTCTAATTCGGGACAAATCATCTTATCAAAATAACGATTGCTACCTTCAAACATCAATTCTTTGATCATATTACGATCAGCTTTTCTGGTTGTTCCACTAACGCGTACATAAACACCATCAAATTCGCCTTCAGATTTTAAGTAAAATGGACGATCCCATCCAGATGGCACATTCACAATTAAAATGGTTTTATCTTCGATTGTATCTAAATCGATGCTAGGGATAATGTGTGGCTCAATGCTTGAAAATATTGAATTTGTGATGGAATCTTTGATTTTAAAAATATCACCTGATAGTCCACACACTTCAAATGAATCTTTCTTTTCTTCAATGCCAAAAATAATTTTACCACCAAAACCATTCGCGAAAGCTACGACAGATTTTAAATATTTCTTATGTTCAGCAGGAACTTCTTTCTTTACTTCGATATTGTTGTTTTCACCATATTTATTTAATTCATTTATCAACATAGTATTCCTCCTTTCACACATCCACGTTATCATTATACCTAAAAACCCATCCTAGTGCTTGCTAGAATGGGATCTTTGTCGTTAATAGTTTCCTGTATAGTTCCACACCTTTGTATAGGATGTCTTCATCAAAAGTAAACTTATTTGAGTGTAATGGGATAGTATCTCCCGTGCCTAAAAAGAAGAAAATGGATGGGGCTACGTTTCTGTAGTAACCAAAGTCTTCACTGATAAGTACAGGGCTTTCTAGTTTGTTGACTAGATTGTTTTTGTATAGTGCATAGAATAATTCTTCGTTATTGAATACGGGTGGATAGTGGTGATTGACTTTGAAGTTGACTTGTACTTTGTATTTTTTTGTTGCGTTATTCATGTTTTGTTCAATGATATCAACAATTTGATCAAATACTCTTGGATCATAATAGCGAATGGATCCTCTTACGTGAGCTTGGTCGGCAATGATATTGAAGGTTTGGCCAGAATGGAAAGTGCCAAAGTGTAATAGGTGGAATGTATTGTTGTCAAAAGTTTTTTCTTCTTGTTCTAAAGACTTTTGTAGAATTTCTACACAAGCTGTTAGTGCATTGATTCCATTTTGAGGTTGAGCTGCATGACTGGCTTTTCCTTTTACTAAAAGTTCAAACTCACATCCGCCTGCCATCATTTCATTAGGGCGTGTATAAACTTTGCCTTTTTCAAGTTCTGGATAGATGTGTGTTCCGTAGATGGCGGCAATATTAAATTTATCGAAGAATTTAGATTCAATGATAGGTTTGGCGCCACCAGGTTTTTCTTCGCCTGGCTGAAATAAAAGTAATACGTTGTAGTCGCTTTCTTTGGCATATTTCGCTAATTCTAGAACCATAGCCATATGGCCGTCGTGCCCACAGGCGTGCATACATCCATTGGTGCTTTTGAATTCTAGGTCTGTATTTTCTTCCATAGGAAGTGCATCCATATCGGAACGGAATACGATTGTCTTTTCTTTTTGGTTATTAAAATAGGCGGTTACACTATTTTGGATGGGATGATCAATGGTGCAGTCATATAAGTCTAATACGTTTTCAATATATTGTGCTGTCTTTTGTGTGGTAAGTTCAATTTCTGGAATTTGGTGTAAATTTCTTCTGTTTTCAATGATTGTTGGCATAAAATTCTCCTTTTATTGGGTTTATTATACTAAATGTTAAATAAATTTAACATAGATTTAACATTGTAAAGATAGTATGAATTTGCGTTTAAATTTATATTAAGTACGAAAATATGAAAAGGTGGAAAATATGACAACAACAAATATATTGTCTTTATTGGGTGGATTAGCTTTATTCCTATATGGAATGCAGATGATGGGAAATGGTCTTGAAGCTGCGGCTGGAGATCGTTTAAAACAAATTTTAGAGAAATTAACTTCAAATCGATTTTTAGG
>OBXA01002023.1_pt1 | contig 10524 bp, 7 predicted proteins | sample 1538121 | NCBI WGS metagenome assembly OBXA01 (sample SAMEA2580133, study PRJEB22360) | human gut metagenome | biome: human gut; feature: human-associated habitat; material: faeces | place: Denmark | collected 2008/2010 | reverse complement strand
CACCCAAATAGGTGAGTATCTCCGTAGTGGTCATTAACAAATAGTTCTCGTCCTCCGTTGGCTTCTCAAAACAACGAAGCAAGAGTGCCATTTCCGCTGTCTGTACTTGAAAGTCCTCGCTCTCCCGATACAGTTCGGCTATCTCGTCATCGTCAAACCAATAGCGGAAGCCTGACCTTAACAGGGCTTTGGCTTCTGTATAGACTTTATCCATCGAAATAGCCTTTGCTCTTTCTATGTCAATGGAGAGTACCTCAAAAGGCAAAAAACGTCTGCTGCCTGTCGGGTCTGTCAGAAAGTCGTTGCCATTCACCGATGCAACGAAACTTGCCAAATGAGGATGTTCCTCCACATATTTATCATAGGGCATACGGTATTTGACCATCGGACAGGTAATGAGGTTCTTCGGCTCGTTTTCGTCCCGTTTGTTGAGGGCTTTAAGCTGGTCGTCAATGTTTACGATAAGATTCTGCCCGATATAGGTAAGTGTGTCCTTCTCCTGCGGATATATCTTGCCCGTATAACTGTAACCGTGCAATGCCGGTGGACAGAGCAAGTCAAGGAAGGTCGTCTTGAACTTGCCCTGCTCGCCTGTCAGCACAAGACAGGTATGGTTACGGCACTCGCGGTCGTCCATTGCATTGTCAACCACTGCCACAAGCCATTTGGTGAGATCCGCCAGCCACTTGTCAGAGTTGCGCACGGCAACACAGCTTGCCAAATCGGGAATAGCCTTCAATGAAAAGGAAGAAGGAACGATACTACCATTGCAACCACCACAGCTATTATCATCGCCTATATCTATCATCGGCAATCCCTTGAAATACTCCTGTATGGGATTGATGCGTGGAGAGAAACTGCTCTCGATGATGGAATAGAGATTATCGGAAGAAGTAACAATACCGACATCGTTGTCAAGTTCCCTGCGGAGCGTGTTGATTTCATAACGACCGACCTTTGAGAAGTGAGCATCGTTCTTGCCACGATATTCGGTTCTTCCCAACACCGTATTGTATCTGAACTCATAATAGGAGGATAGATAGGTTTCTATCTCTGCGTTCTTGGATGAGCTACCCCTGCGATTGTGATTTCGCCTGTCGTTTATATTGCCTGCATCTGCTTCTCTTTTCATTATTTCCTTGAATTGGTTTCCAAGAGTGAAGTTAGGGTGAGAATGCGTAACTTCCAAGCATTCAGAGGCTTCTTGCATAATGTTGCATCCGTCTGCTGCGAAATTCTTAGGGAAGCAAGCAGAAAAGAAGAGCATTTATGCCTCATTAAGCAAAAATCGGGAGGTAAGAAGAAAAGGTTGGCTGAAATATCGATGTCGTTGTTTGCTTTCAAATGCAGTCTTTTGCTTTGATTATCTTGGCCTCATTTGGGTAGTGATGAGAATATCAATCTGTCTCTTTTGTCCTAGTCGTAGCGCCACAAGCTGCCACTTGAATGAAAAGTGATGGAATAAGAAATGGGCTATCTTAATTTTGTAATGAAAGAAAAAGACGGGGCAGGAAAACGCAAATGCAAACCGATGGAACGGATTGCCTTTTTCCTTATTGTTCCCGATACTTCCCTACTGTCCCCTGCTGCTTTGAGAGGCCTACATACGCCATTATCTTTGCAGGTGGAAACAGGAAAAGCCTGAAGTAATAAACAATAACAAGATAAGATTATGAACTATTACGTCATTACAGAAAGCAATTGGGCAAAGCTTCGAGATGAAATCTTGAGCCTTGCAGAATGTTGTCACAAAGCATTCGGAGAAAAGAGCAAACACACCGACTGGCTGCACAACGGAGATGTGTGCAGGCTGCTGAACATCAGTAAGCGCACCTTGCAGCATTACCGCGATACGGGCATACTGCCGTTTACGCAAATCGGGCACAAGTGCTATTACAAACGTGAGGATGTGGAACAGCTGCTCCTTGCAAGAACAGACAAACCTAAAAACAACAGTATATGATGGAAATGGCAAAAGATTTGAACATGGAAAGCGACGAGATGCAGCTGGTTGTCTCGGCGCTAAGAGGTGTGGGGAAAAGAATTCTGGAAGTGGCAAAAGCCGCTCTTCGCCGGAGAACTTTTCCTTACGGGTAAGGAAGTGTGCGAGCGGCTGTATATCAGTCCCCGTACCTTGCAGGACTATCGGGATAGGAGGATTATCCCCTACACGCAGTTTGCTGGGAAAATCCTCTATAAGGCTTCGGATTTGGAAAAGATGTTGGAGGAGAATTATAAGTGAGGGGATTGATTTTATATAACTGAAAATCTTCATATTCTATTCCACAATATGTTGTTTGACTTATAAAATAAATTTAGACATTCAACACACATAAGTATTTATTGCAAAATACTTATTTTTGGGTATTGCGGTGTTTTTATATCTTTGCTACTTTTGCAAAATAAACATTGCAACTATGCGAATACACAATATTTATATAGTAAGAGCGCAAATGGGCTCGTTCAATCTATCGCACCGTTCGATTACGAAACGGTGCGATTTTTTTTATGAACAAAACAGAACTTAGTTCATTATTTAAAGTTTTCATGGGCGTATGCAGAAATTGAAAGACGACATTCGGCAGCGTATTGTTGCCGTGGCGCGAGAGGAATTCATCGCTCACGGCGCACGCAACACGTCTATCCGCACGGTGGCGCGGCGTGCGGGCATTGCTGCTGGCAACGTGTATAACTACTTCCGCAGCAAGGACGAGCTGTTCTGTGAGGTGTTGCGGCCGCTGCTTAATGAGCTGAACCGCTACATTCTGTCGCACAACGAGGAGCGGCACCTCTGCATCGAGGTGTTCGACGCACTCGATTTTCAGAACGAATACATCGGCACAATGAAGAAAATGGTGAAGCTTTACCGCCCCGAACTGCGCCTGCTGTTGTTCAATGCCGAAGGCACATCGCTTACTGGGTACAAGGAAAGGATAGTTAAGCACCAAATGAAAGTTGGTTCGGAATACCTGCGACTGATGAAAGCGCGCTATCCGCACATCAACATTGACATCTCGCCCTTCTTCCTGCACATTGCGAGTTCTATGTGGGTGAACATCTTCTGCGAACTTGTGGAGCACGAGGACTACGACGAAAGCGAGGTGAACCGTGCACTCGAGCAGTATGCCGCTTACAGTATGGCAGGGTGGAGAGAACTGATGAAACCTTAGAAACAATAACCTTTTAACATATATAGAAGAAGATGATAAAAATACTGAAACGCTTAGGACGTTACATGGGGGGGCGCAAGCCGTTGCTGCCCTGCTCGGTTGTGCTGTCGGCAGTGAACGGACTGCTGTCGCTCGTACCCTTTATTTTCCTGTGGTTGGTGGTGCGCACGCTGCTCACTGCCGACGGAAACCTTGCCGATACGCCCGTATGGGACTATGCCATTGCGGCTTTCGTGGTGTCGGTGGCGAATGTTCTGCTCTATTTTGCCGCCCTCATGCTCTCGCATCTTTCCGCTTTCCGCATCGAAACCAATATGCGGCGCACTGCCATGGAACGGCTGATGCGTGTTCCATTGGGCTTTTTCGACACGCAGAACACGGGGCGCATGCGCAAGATAATAGATGAGGATTCGAGTCAGACCCACACTTTCGTGGCACACATACTGCCCGATGTGGCAGGCAGCGTGGTGGCTCCGATAGGCATTATAGTACTTCTGCTTGCCGTAGACTGGCAGTTGGGCATTGCCGCAATGGTACCGATAGTGTGCGCCTTCGGCATCATGGGCTACATGATGAACCCTAAGAACAACGATTTCCAGCGTATGTACCTCGACGCACAGGAGAAAATGAGTGCCGAAGCCGTGGAATACGTGCGCGGAATACCCGTCGTGAAGGTCTTCCAACAGACGGTATTCTCGTTCAAACGCTTTCACGACCGCATCATCAACTACCGCGACCTCGTCATCAGGTACACCCTTCTGTGGCGCACGCCCATGTCTGCCTACACCATAGCCATCAATGCTTTCGCCTTTTTGCTTGTGCCTACGGGCATCATACTGATAGGGCACGGCGGCGAAACTGCCATCATCGTTTCCGATATGGTGCTGTATGTGCTCATCGCACCCATCATTGCAGCCAACGTAATGAAAGCCATGCACCTCAGTCAGAACCTCTTTCTGGCAAACGAAGCGATAGACCGATTGGAGAAACTCACCGCCACGCCGCCGCTTCCAGAGAGTTCCGAGCCCGAGAAAGCGGCAGCCTTCGACGTCAGCCTGCGCAATGTGTCGTTCCGATACGAAGCGGCGGAACGCGATGCCATAAGCCACATCGACCTCGACATACCGCAGGGCAAGACCGTTGCGCTGGTTGGAGCATCTGGAAGCGGCAAGACAACCATCGCAAGACTTATTCCACGCTTCTGGGACGTGCGCGAAGGCAGCTTGAAAATAGGCGGTGTGGACGTTTGGCACATGGATAAGGCAATGCTGATGCGCAACGTGTCGTTCGTGTTTCAGAACACCCGACTGTTCAAGACCTCCATTTTGGAGAACATACGCTACGGCAATCCCGATACAACCATCGAACAGGTGAACCGTGCCGTAGACCTCTCGCAGAGTCGGGAAATCATCGAGCGGCTGCCACAGGGGCTGAATACCGTGATAGGAGCGGAGGGAACGTACCTCTCTGGTGGCGAACAGCAGCGCATAGTGCTTGCCCGTGCCATTCTGAAAGATGCGCCCATCGTGGTGCTCGACGAAGCTACAGCCTTTGCCGACCCCGAAAACGAGCATCTTATCAGGCAGGCATTTGCCCACCTGACTCGCGGAAAAACCGTGCTCATGATAGCCCACCGACTGACCACCGTGCAAGATGCCGACAACATTGTCGTGGTGGACAAGGGCAGAATAGCCGAACAGGCCCCCCCCCAACAGCTCATGGAGCAAGCCACATTATATTATAAGATGTGGAACGAATACCAAAAGTCGGTGGCATGGAAACTATAAACCTAAACAGAAAGGACTCAAGACTATGATAAAATATCTTCAACAACGGTTCGCCCTCACCGAAAAAGGAGCGAAAGACTTGCGGAAAGGCATCGCCTTCTCTACATTGATGAACCTCGCATTGATGCTGCCGCCCACCTATTTGTTCTTCTTCCTCATGGAATACATCGACGCCAAGCCCTCCACCGAGCCGCACGCGCTGTGGTTCTATGTGCTTGTGGCTTTGCTCTTGGCGGTGCTTATGTTCTTCATAGCCCTCCGACAGTACGACAGCACCTACACCACCGTCTACAACGAGAGTGCGCAACGCCGCATCGGAGTGGCAGAAAAGCTACGCCGACTGCCCCTCGCTTTCTTCGGCGAGCGCAACCTTTCCGACCTCACCTCTACCGTGATGGAAGACTGCACGATGCTCGAGCAAACCTTCTCGCACGCTGTTCCCCAGCTGTTTGCGTCGGCTCTGAGCGTCGTCATCATCGCCGTGGGTATGTTCTCCTACAACTGGCACTTGGCTTTAGCCCTCTTTTGGGTCGTTCCGCTTGCCGTAACCACCCTGCTGCTGTCGCGCCGTCAGCTCCACAAAGCCTTCGTTCAGCACTATAAAGTGAAGCGTGGCGTAACCGAACAGATACAGGAAGGCTTGGAATGTATGCAGGAAATAAGGTCGTACAGTGGCGAACAGGCATACTGCCGCAGCTTCGACAAGCGGCTGAAGGGCTACGAACGCGAGCTTGTGCGCGGCGAACTCGTGGCAGGTGCCTTCCTCAACCTCGCTGGAATGTTGCTCAAACTCGGCATGCCCACCGTTATATTGGTGGGAGCGTGGCTGTTGCAGCAGGGCGAAGTGTCGGTATTCACCTACTTGGCTTACCTTTTGGCATCGGCAATGGTCTACAATCCCATTATCGAAGTGTGCAACTACCTTGCCCTGCTCTCCTTCCTCGACGTGCGCATCAACCGTATGAAGGAAATAGAAAGCATGCCCACGCAGGAGGGAAGTGCAGCCGTACGACTCGATAACTACGACATCGAGTTCCGCAACGTAAGTTTTGCCTACGAAACCGCGAAGCAAGTGTTGCACAATGTCTCGTTCACGGCACGCCAAGGCACCGTTACCGCCCTCGTAGGGCCGTCGGGTGGAGGCAAAAGCACTACTGCCAAACTCGCCGCACGCTTTTGGGACATCTCTGACGGACAAATTCTGGTGGGCGGAAACGACATCTCGAAGATTGACCCCGAAACGCTGCTGAAACACTATTCCATCGTCTTTCAGGACGTATTGCTGTTCAATGCCTCTATTGCCGACAATATCCGCATCGGCAAGCGCAACGCCACCGACGAGGAAGTGCGCCACGTTGCCCGATTAGCGCAGTGCGACGACTTCATCAGCCGAATGCCGCAAGGCTACGATACCGTTATCGGCGAAAACGGCGAAACCCTTTCGGGGGGCGAGCGGCAGCGCATTTCCATTGCCCGCGCCCTGCTGAAGAATGCCCCAATCATACTTCTCGACGAAGCCACCGCAAGCCTTGATGCCGAGAACGAGACGAAAATACAAGCGGGCATCTCCGAACTGGTGCGCAACAAGACCGTTATCATCATCGCCCACCGTATGCGCACCGTCCGCAATGCCGACCACATCGTGGTGCTTAGTGGCGGAACGGTGAGCGAACAGGGCACGCCCGACGAGCTGTTGGCTCGCAACGGCGAGTTCGCCCACATGGTTCGTCTGCAACAGGAAAAACGGCAATGATACCCCTACATCAATCGCTCGCAAAGGATTATGGCAAACAGCAACAGCCTATGGCTTACGACGCGTATGGCGATCATGCAAATTGGACGCGCTTATCCAATAAGTTGGACAGACGAGTCCAATGAGCTGGACAAATTAGTCTAATTAGCTGGACAAATTGGTCCAATCACATAAGTATTAAAGGTTTTTGGCGACCGTTCAGAGATAGTAATAATGATCGTTCTGAGGTAGTAATAACGACCGATCAGAGATAATACAGACAACCGTCCAGAGATAGTAATAACAACAAAGATAAAACAACAATGAAAATCGTAAAAATCAACAGTAAGTTCAAGCAGTTGGCAGACTGGATACTCTGCCACCGGCTTGTGGTCGGTGCGTTGTTCGCAGTCATCATCGCCTTCTCGTTTGTGGGAGCGAAGCGCATCGTGATGAAAACTTCGTTCGACGACTATTTCGTGAGCGACGACCCGATGCTGCTCAAGACCAATGAATTCAAGTCTATCTTTGGCAACGACTACTATGTGGCGGTGCTGGTGAAAAACAAGGACATCTTCTCCCAACGCAGCCTGACGCTCATTCGCGAACTGAGCAACGAATTGAAAGACAGCCTGTCATATGCCGACAAGGTAACGTCGCTCACCGATATTGAGTTTGCCGTAGGTACGGAGGAGGGTATGACCATCGAACAGATTGTCCCCGACGAAATACCGTCTGATGCCGCTTCGCTGAATGTAATCCGGCAGAAAGCGTACAGCAAACCGTATTTGGCAAAGAAGATGGTGTCGCACGACGGTACGATGACGTGGATTATGGTGAAACTGCGGCCGTTCCCCGAAGATAGCGTGTGGAAGAAGACGAGCGACATTGCGCCCGACATGATTACGGGCAAAGAAGCGGGGCACATCATCGGCAAGGCGAAATACGCCGAACTGTCGCCCAACGCCGCGGGAATGCCCTATCTGGGCTACGAGAAATTCGTTTATCTCAAAAGCGAACTGGGGCGGCTGTTCCTCTTTGCCTTCATCATCTCCATCGTTGTGATGCTCATCGTAACCCGTTCGCTGCGCGGCGTGGTTGCACCACTGCTCACGTCCGTGTTCGGACTGCTCATCAGTTTCGGCATCATCGGCTGGACGGGCATCTACATCGACATGACCACGACAATGATAGCCGTGATACTGACTTTTGCCTGCTCCATCGCCTACAACATTCACCTGTACAATTTCTTCAAGACGCAATTTGTAGAAACAGGCAAGCGCAGAGAATCCATCAAGGAAGCCATAAGCGAAACCGGTTGGGGTGTGTTGCTGTCGGGGCTTACCACCGTGGCTGCTATGATGACATTCTTGTCAATGAAGATAGTTCCGATGCGAGCCATAGGCATCAACACCTCGCTCTGTCTGCTTGCCGTGCTGCTCACCTGCCTGCTGCTCACACCCATCCTGTTGTCATTCGGCAAGGACCGCGAGCCTGCCGCCGATATGTCGAAGAGTTTTGAAGGATATATCGGCAAACGATTCGAACTGTTCGGCAGTTTTGTGATACGCAACCATCGTTCCATTGTCGTTTCGTCGGTTGTGCTGACCATCTTCTGCGGTATCGGACTCTTCTCCATCGAACCTGCGTTCGACATCGAAAAGACGATGGGGCGGAAGATTCCCTACGTAAAGAAATTCCTCGACCTCTGCGAAACCGAACTCGGTTCGATATATTCCTATGACCTTATGATTACATTGCCGCACGACAACGATGCCAAGAAGCCGGAGAATTTGCAGAAACTAGACCGATTGGCGGAGATTGCGGGCGGCTACAAACTGACGAAACGCCACAATTCCATCACCGACATCGTGAAGGACATGAACTGTACGCTCAACGGCAACAAGCAGCAGTTCTACCGTATTCCCGACAATGCCGATATGGTGGCGCAGTTGCTGTTGCTCTATGAGAATGCGGGCGGTACGGAGTCGGAATACTGGATGGATTACGACTACAAGCGGCTGCGGTTGCAGTTGGAGATGAAAGACTACAACTCCAATGAGGCGGAAAAGGAGATGAACGACTTGCAGGCGGAGGCGCGCAAACTCTTTCCCGGCGCACACGTCTCGGTGGTGGGCAGCATACCGCAGTTCACCGTGATGCAGCAGTATGTGGAGCGCGGGCAGATGTGGTCGATGCTGTTGTCGGTCTTGGTCATAGGCGTTATCCTCGTGCTTGTCTTCGGCAACTGGAAAGTGGGGCTCGTTGGGATGATACCGAACATTGCCCCCGCCATCATCGTGGGCGGTATGATGGGTTGGTTGGGCTATCCGCTCGATATGATGACAGCCTCGCTCATTCCGATGGTCTTGGGTATTGCCGTCGACGACACTATCCACTTCATCAACCACAGCCATGTGGCATACGACAGGTGCGGCAATTATGCAGAAGCCATCAACCGAACCTTCCGCACCGAAGGACTCGCCATCGTCATGTCCACAGTCGTCATCTCGGCTACGTTTACAGGCTTCGTCTTCTCCGACGGCACACAGATGCGCAATTGGGGCATTCTGGCTGTGGCCGGTATGATGTCGGCCCTGCTGGCCGACCTCTTTCTCACGCCAATTCTTTTCAAGTATCTCCGTGTGTTCGGGAATGATAAGCGGCCTTCCTCGGAAGCGGTAAATGAACTTCCCAAGGAACGACAAACGAACTTCCTTAGTAATAACAAAACACCATAAAATATAACGATATGAAAACAAAACATTTCACATTGCTGCTCATCTCCATACTGGCGGTGTGCGGCGCGCAGGCAGCAGGGCTGTCGGGCAGAGACATCATGCAGAAAGTAAGAAACCGCGCAGACGGCGACACACGTTATGCCACCATCGAAATGACGCTCATTCAGAAGAGCGGGCATAAGCGTGTGAGGAAACTCGAATCGTGGGCAATGGACATAGGCAATGATACGAAGAAAATCATGTTCTTCACCTATCCCGGCGACGTAAAGGGTACGGGATTCCTCACTTGGGACTACGACAATACCGCCAAGACGGACGATAAGTGGCTCTATCTTCCGGCAATGAAAAAGACGAGGCGCATCAGCGGGAAATCGTCGAAAACCGATTACTTCATGGGCAGCGACTTTACCTACAACGATATGAGCGCCCGCAGCGTGGACGAAGAGAAGCATACGCTTCTGCGCGAAGAAATGTTGGACGGTCAAAAATGTTGGGTGGTAGAGTCGGTACCCAACGACAAGGATGAGATTTACACACGCCGCGTCACCTGGGTTCGGCAGGACTGCCTGATGGCGGTAAAGGCGGAATACTACGACAAACTGAACAAGCTGCACCGTAGGCTCACGATTTCCAACATAAATAAAGTGCAGGGCTTCTGGACGATGCACCATATGCAGATGGAGAATGTACAGACGGGACACAAAACCATTATCCGTATGGACAATCAGAAGTTCAACATAAAGCTATCGCCTAACCTTTTCACTGTTTCCCAACTGGAGAAAGGACTCTGATATGAAACTATTTATGCTCTTGCTTGTGCCGATACTCTCGGTGCAGGCAGCGGCCCAAATCGATAATACATTGCCGGCCGATAGCGACACCATCGGTTCGGAATGCACTCCGCAGGAAACGGTCGAAGCATCGGACGATAAGGCCTTGCAGGTGCAGGTGAAAGGTTTTCTTGATACCTACCATGCCGTCAGGACGGAGGGACGTACCGACTGGATGGCTTCGCGGACTCGGGCGCGGGGAGAACTCAAACTCGAAAAAGGGGCGGCTTCGCTCTTCCTATCCCTGAACGCCAACCTCTTGTG
>OBXA01002019.1_pt1 | contig 10534 bp, 9 predicted proteins | sample 1538121 | NCBI WGS metagenome assembly OBXA01 (sample SAMEA2580133, study PRJEB22360) | human gut metagenome | biome: human gut; feature: human-associated habitat; material: faeces | place: Denmark | collected 2008/2010 | reverse complement strand
TTGCTGGCTAAAGGCGGAAAGTATGCGGCCATGTGGAACGCCGAACATAAATTATCTGCATAAGGGAGGTCTTAATGAAACTTCATGCGTCCGGGGAGGACTATCTGGAAACCATCCTGGTTCTCCAAAAGAAACTCGGCATGGTACGTTCTGTGGATGTCGCCCGGCACCTGAAGGTGTCAAAGCCAAGCGTGTGCCATGCCGTGGCGACTTTACGGGACGGCGGCTTTCTTACAATGGACGAAGATCACTTACCGGTGCAATCCTACCTTTTCTTTTTTACAAAATTGCCGGGCTTGTCGCTGAAATGGCCGTAGATCCATCCCACCAGCTGTCCCTTTGTCTGATTGCGGAACTGGGACTGGTGGTTGAACGTACAACTCATCAGCCAGTTAGAGTCCTTGCCGGTGACGATGCCGCTCATCCAGTTGCTCTGCTTCGGATTAGAACAGAATTTATCAGGACGCCGAAAGCGGGGCTTGCGCTGCTATCTTCCGCCACATATCCTAGCCGCCGCTTGGCTTAATTTCCGTATGGAACGATGCAGGGGGATTTTGAGAACTCAGACTGGAATTTTCCACGCAGCCGCCGTTGGTGATAAAGACCAGATCGTTTTCCGTTAAATCAACGAATTCCGTATGACCATCTGCCAGAAGTTGGAGTCCAGAACCTCCTTGCCAAAAAAAGTTGGTGATGCGCTTGTCATACAGTTTTTCATCCGAGGCAAAAAACAGGTGAATGATCTCTAAGGCTCCCTTGTCGGACAGGCCGAACTTGCCGTCCGTATGGGCATCCTAGCCTCAATTCGCTGTGGCCCGCATGAGGGTATAGTTGAGATCTTTTTTGTTCAGACAATAATACTCATCCAATACACTTCCGCCATCTGTTTAGATGGACGGAATCGACCGGAAAAGATCCCACATCACTTCAAAGTGGTTGTCCATCTCCCGATCACCCCGCGTGACATAGCCCAGGGAAGGGTATTCATAACCGTCACACGCTCCACCCGGTATCGAATCCTTTTCAAACACATGAATGCGGTCACCGCTCATCTAGCCGTCCCGAACCAGATAACATGCGGCTGTCAATGCCACCAGGCCGGTTCCAATGATATAGGCAGATTTGGATTCAACTCCTTCGGGCTTGCGGGGCCGGGCAAAAGCCTCATAGTTACCACTTGTGTAATACATATCTAAAACCCTCATATCATTTCCTGATTTTATTATGTTCCTGGGACAACATAAATAAACCATGACAAGAATTTTCAATTTCATATGCCTCGCTTCTGAGAAAGTAGTTCCTATTTGTTTTCGGTTCTTTTGCATCTGATCTGGATTTCATAGACCAGAACACAACATTCATTACAATGGCAGATGCAACCTTTCAATGCAACCTCCATATATCTGCAAAACTTGTTATTGTCCTGAAACCTTGTCAGATACATTGACATCTGCAAAGTTTTATTTTTCCAAGCCTAAGGTAAAAACCATCGCTTTTAGGAGGTAGAGCTTCAGCAGTAATTCCTTTAAGTAGAGGCAGTAATATAATTAACGTACGGGGAGATGCGTAGAACTGGCGAATTATAGAAACGGAAGCAATGCAGTATATGATATAAAATATCACTTTGCGTGGATAACGAAATACAGATACGAAGCATTAAAAGGAGATGCAGCCTTTATGCTGTGAGAACTGTTAAGGCAGACAGCCAAGGGATAAAAATATTACAGGGAAGTATTCAGCCGGCTCATGTCTATATGCTATTGTTATGCCCAACAAATTTGTCACCAAGTGAGATTATGCAGAACCTGAAAGGGAAAAATCAAGAATATTATAAGAGGAGTTCCCACAATTAAGAAAGAGATGTTTGGGACAGTATATGTGGGGGAAAAGATATTTTTGTGGCACAGTAGGAGAAGTCAAACAAAGAATGATAGAAGAATATAGAAAAGCTGGGAAGAGAAGATGGGAACGACAATTTTTCGATAGGGGAAGAATGACTACCTCAGTAGAACTTTAGTGGACTTTAGTCTAAAAGAAAGGGCTTTAGCCCCATTGCGACTTTCGGTTGCCTAATGGCGGTTTTTAGAGCGAATCAACCCACCGGCTTTAGCTGATGGGAGTTGAGTATACCCAAAAAAGGGGGAACACGTCACTCAGGGAGTTCGCTGTAGTACTAGGTTTGGAACGTAAACTTAAAAATATGCCAAACAATCTTTATGGTGGACAACAGTAACATATGGCGATTGCAAGATTTCTTACGGCAAAACCTACGAGTATGGTTGATAAGGCTTTGACTCACCCTGACGAGATAAATTTGATAGAGCTGAAAAATGCCGTGTCAAAGTAAATTGCAAGAAAAAAGCAAGAATATAAACATAGCATTTTCATAACACTATGTTAAAGTATTCTTACTTGTACTTATAAAGGAGGGACTGTTTCGTGTCAAAAGCAACGCTATTTGACAGTCGTATCAAAAAATACGCTTACTGTGATCCATTAGAAATCTATCGAGACATTGGCGCATCTCCGGATGGTCTGACCATTGAGCAAATTGAGTCGATGCGGGAGAAGTATGGAAAGAACAGCTTCAATGAGCGAAAAAATGATACGATGATGAAACGATTGCAACGGGCATTTATTAACCCGTTTCATGTGATTCTTTTTGTTCTGGGTATTGTTTCTCTCATTACAGATGTTTTTGTAGTATCCAATTTTGCAAGAAACGCTACTACCGCTATTATCATCTTTTCCATGATTCTAATTAGTGGTGTAATTCGTCTGATTCAGGAGCTGCGGGCAAAGAGCGCCGCAGCTCAGCTCGATCGACTGATTCATGAAAGCGTCACGGTGAGGCGCGATGGGGAGTTAATGGAGATTCCCACCGAAGAATTAGTGGTCGGGGATCTTGTTTTATTCTCCGCAGGTGATCGTGTTCCAGCAGATATCAGATTGACGAAGAACACGGATCTTTTTATCTCCCAGGCTGCCATCACTGGCGAGAGCGCCATCCTTGAAAAGAGCTGCCGCAAACTCAGCTACGGCGAGCAGGAGACGCTGACTCAGCTTGAAAACCTCGCTTTTATGGCAACAACTGTTATCAGCGGCAGAGGCGAAGGAATTGTGCTGGCCGTTGGCAAAGACACGCTGTATGGCAGCTTTACAAAGCCCGATCCTGATGACAAAAATTCCTTTCAAAAGGTTGCCAATTCCATTGCCTGGGTCATGCTCCGCTTCATGGCAGTGCTGGTGCCGATTGTGTTTGTGATTCTCGGTATCACAGGTGGAAAATGGCTGGAGTCCTTTGCCTTTGCCCTGTCAGTGGCCGTTGGACTGATGCCGGAAATGCTGCCCATGGTCATTACAGCCTGCCTTGCCAAGGGCAGTCTTGCCATGAGTAAAAAGCAAACGATTATCAAAGATATCAATGCCATGCAGGGCTTTGGAAGTATGGATGTACTTTGCATGGACAAGACTGGCACGCTAACCAATGAAAGTATCCTGCTTGAATATTACATGGATATTCTCGGCAATGAAAATACGGAAGTTCTCGATCTGGCTTATCTGAACAGCGCCTATCATTCCGGCGTTCGCAACACGATTGACAACGCAATTCTTGCCTGTAAGACTATGCCTGGCCGTGAAACACATTATTCCGCCCTTTTGACCCAGTATCAAAAAGCGGACGAAATTCCCTTTGACTATGCCCGCAAGTTTATCAGCACCCTTGTACGAGATATAGATGGCGAGTGTCAGCTCATTATGAAAGGTGACATTGGGCATATCGTTTCCCGTTGCAGTCATGTGGAATATCGGGGTAAAATCCTGCCGATTGAAAAGGATGATATGCAGAGCGTATCTTCTGTGGTAGATGATATGCTCCAGGAGGGGATGAAGGTCATTGCTATCGCACGGAAAAATGTAGGCCATCAAAGAGAAATCACACCCGCTGACGAATTTAATATGACTCTGGTGGGCTATCTGTCCTTTTTTGATGCGCCCAAGCAAACCGCAAAAGAATCCGTGGAAGCCCTCAAGAGGTTAAAAGTGACCCCAAAGATTCTGACGGGAGATCAGGCGGCCATTGCGGTGTCTGTTTGCCATCGGGTGGGCATCTCTGCCGAGGCTGTGCTGACTGGTGCAAAACTGGACGAAATGACAGATAGTGAGCTTAGAAAAGCAGTTGAGGAAATCTATGTTTTTGCGGAACTTACTCCGGGCCAAAAGGTGCGTCTGGTTTCCGCTCTGCAGGAAAACGGTCACTCGGTGGGGTTCCTTGGTGATGGCGTCAATGATATCCCGGCACTGAACGAGGCCAATGTGGGAATCTCAGTGGATACGGCAGTGGACGCAGCTAAAGATGCAGCCGATGTGGTTTTGTTGCAAAAGGATCTCAATGTTCTGGAACAAGGTGTTTTGGAAGGACGCAAGACCTTTACTAATATGCTCAAATACATCAAGATCACCGCCAGCTCCAATTTTGGTAATATTTTCTCCATCATATGCGCCAGTGCATTTTTGCCGTTTTTGCCCATGACATCCATCCAGATTCTGCTTCTGAATTTGCTGTACGATATTTTGTGTATTGTTCTGCCGTGGGACAATGTGGACGAGGAAGAAACCCTATCTCCGAGAGATTGGTCGGGCAAAACTTTGGGACGGTTTATGATGTCATTCGGGCCACTCAGCTCTCTGTTTGATATTGCGACCTTCCTGTTCCTGTATTATTTCCTGTGTCCCATGCTATGTGGAGGAGCAACCTATCTAAATATTACCGATCCTTCTTTGCAGCTTCAGTATGTGTCCCTGTTCCAGACGGGGTGGTTTTTGGAATCCATGTGGACACAGGTGCTGATCCTGCATTTTCTGCGAACACCTAAAGTTCCTTTTATGCAGAGCAGGACATCCACACCTGTGATTTGCATAACGCTGGCCGGAATTGTTGCCTTTACAGCCATGCCCTTTACCAGTGGTGCATCTCTGTTCGGCATGACGAGGCTGCCGCTTTGGTATTTTGCATTTTTGCTGTTCGTAGCGCTTGCCTATATGCTGTTGACTACGGTAGCCAAATATTTCTATAAGAAGTACTATGAGTTGATTTGAAAGGAGGAATTCATTGTGAAAAAGAATATCAGTTATATTCCTATGGATTCCACCCTTGAAATTTGGTTGCTGGAAAAGCTAATTAAAGAGCCACCGAAAAGTGACTGTGTGGAAGATTTTCTGTCTGGCATCCGGGATATGATCAGCGGAGAGGTATCTTCTTTGATTTTGGGAGCGTCAGAAGAAACAGAGCTATCTGCCAGTGCTCTGTCGGATGGGATTATAATTGGAGAATTGGAAATTCATCCGAAAAGCAGAAAGGTTCTGCAGAAAGGTTCAGAAATCAGCCTGACTCCAAAAGAGTTTGACATTCTGTATTTTCTTGCCCAGAATCGGGGCGAGGTCTTTACTAAAGAGCAGATTTATCGTGCAGTCTGGGAAGATGATTATCTGCTGGATGACAGCAACATCATGGCATTTATCCGAAAACTGCGCAAGAAGATTGAGCCTGACCCAGATGCTCCGAAGTACATTTTGACTATCTGGGGCATCGGGTACAAGTTTAATGATCAACTATAAAATAGGCGGACTGAGACCACTTTCGGTTTCAGCCCGCCTAAATTCTTGCCAAATCGCAAGGAAATTGCAAGGTTTTAGCCATGGGAGTCACCTTGTGCTTGTTGTATTATTAAGCCTGTGCCTGTTGCAAGGTATTGTTCCGCAGCTTCAGCCGGTATACTTCTCAAACATGTATGAAGAGAATAAAGCCCCAAGAGATTTTGAGAGCGGTATTGGAACGCTTTTCCATGATCTCAAAAAGAATTATATTTAAAGAAGGGAGGATTAAAGTGGAGAAAAAATCGAATCCCCATAATACCGCACAAAAGGCTGCAATGTACGTTTCCAGTATCAGTATCATTGTCAATCTCCTTTTGTCTTTATTTAAATTGATTGCCGGAATCATCGCAAGATCTGACGCCATGATTTCCGATGCAGTTCATTCAGCGTCCGATGTGCTTAGCACTATTGTGGTTATCGTTGGATCAAAAATATCGAGCAAGGAATCCGATACAGAGCATCCTTACGGACATGAGCGTATTGAATGCGTATCATCCATTATCCTCTCGGGTATGCTTCTGGTAACTGGAATTGGAATCGGAATTGTTGGGGTGAAAAAGATTATTGCCGGCAGCACAGGGGATGATTTGACAGTTCCGGCAATCAATATTTTGCTTTTTTGGCCCGCCGTATTATCCATTATTGTAAAGGAGTGGATGTATTGGTTTACCAGATCGGTGGCAAAGAAGATTAATTCCGGCTCTCTGATGGCAGATGCGTGGCACCACCGTTCAGATGCTCTATCTTCTATTGGTTCGTTTGCGGGGATTTTGGGGGCAAGGCTTGGTTATCCTATTTTAGATTCAATTGCCAGCGTTATCATTTGTGTGGTGATTGTGAAGGTGTCCATGGATATTTTCTATGATGCCATCAATAAAATGGTAGATCATTCCTGTAATGAGGCTACTGAAGATAAAATACGAAGTCTCATTGCCACAATCCCTGGAATAAGGCGTATTGACCTACTACACACCCGCCTGTTTGGTATGAAAATATATGTGGATATTGAGATCGCTGTAGATGAAAACTTACGGTTAAAAGAAGCGCATCATATTGCTGAGCAGGTTCATTACTCAGTAGAAAATTCCTTTCCAGAAGTAAAACACTGCATGGTTCATGTAAATCCAGCAAGCACTGTACCTGTTGGCAGTACAAAGTAGAACATAGCGATCTATGAACTATTATTAACGTATTATCTTTTGAAATCTTGCCAAATCACAAGGAAATCGCAAGGTTTTAGCCATGTGCTTTTCCTTGCGGTTTTTATATACTGTTCGTGGTCGATGGGAGGTGATTTACATGTTTTACACCGATTTTATTTTAAGAATCTCCCTCTCCTTGGTGCTTGGCTTTCTGATTGGATTGGAACGGCAGCTAACCGGCCATCCGGCGGGTATTCGTATCAATGTGTTGATTTGCATGGGAACCAGCTTCTTTACTTTGTTTCCAATGCTCTATGGCTCGGATCAGGTATTTCGTGTTGGGAGTAGTATTATATCTGGTGTTGGTTTTTTATGCAGCGGTGTGATTTTTAAGGACAGCGGAACAGTGCGTGGAATGAATACTGCGGCAACGCTATGGTGTACAGCTGCCATAGGCATTCTTGCAAGTACAGGGATGTATGCAATGGCAATCACCGCCGCTGGTATTTTGATTGCCTCAAACTCGATTCTGCGTCCTCTTGCAAGAAAGATGAACCCAATCACAGCTGGTGATGAATCTGAAAAACAATATCGTATTTCGGTCATTTGTCAGGAAGCTGCAGAGCAGGAAATTCGTCTGTTGCTTATTAACAGCAATTCATGCAAAACTCTGTTCCTAAATAATCTGGAAAGCGGCGATGTTGTTGGTGATAAGGTTGAGATCATTGCGAAATACTGTTCTGTTGGAAAACCTAAAAACAATGTTTTAGAGGGAATCGTTGGGCAGGCATTGGCAATCCCGGAAGTTGTAAGTGCTGGCTGGGGGGGGTTGTGAGGGAAGACGAAAATCAAAGATTACAAACTGGCAATTTTCTTGGCACTTTACTCCGTGTTCACAATAATATGTGGCTGTTTAAGCTGGATGTTCTCTAAACTGAGAATTTTGATGTTTCAGATTTGGTATCAGGTAACTGCTGTTATTTGGTTTATCTTTGCTGTTACAGTGATTATACTGCTCATCAGGCTTCTGAGGCTGAATAAACTAAAAAATGAAGTTAAACATTGGAAGGAGTGAGAAAATATGGACTTTACATGCATCTTTTTCGGCATCCTCTTTACTATTGCAGGCTTTGTGTTTGCCTGCGGAAAAGGACATATTCACTTATCTGAGTGGAAAAATATGCCGCAGGAAGAGAAAGATAAAATAAAAATTATCCCGCTTTGCCGTAACATCGGGGAAGTCATTGCACTTAATGGTATTATCTTTCTGATGAAGGGGCTTTGGTCAGGATTTCCAAATCACTGGTTTGTATGTGCAATGATTGCATGGCTAATCGTTGCGGGCTTTGATGTCTGGTATATCGAAAAAAGTAACCGATATCGCAGACCGTGATCCGCATTGCGGTTTCACATAGATAGTTTTAAAGAATGTGAGGTGAAAGACATGGACTCTGAAAGCAGTTCACGAAGGCAGAGAATATTGTATGGGTATACGGAGATTCCGTGTCCCTCATATAATCTTCCTTGCCCCTATGAAAATTCAAGGAGGTAAGACCAATGAACAAGAAAGAAAACCGTATGGCTGTTCGTCAGACTGTCGAAAAAACAGTTATCCGTGACGAACAGAACCGCCGCATGCAATTTGCGGCAACCAATCCCATTAAAGAGGTTTTGAAAAACCTTCATACCACACTTCGGGGATTAGATGCAGGAGCAGTACCCGTAAGTCGTACTAAATATGGCACCAATAAAGTGACACATGAAAAAAAGAAGTCCTTGGCAAAACGGCTGGTCAGTGCGTTTATCAACCCTTTTACAGCCATTCTGTTTTGCCTGGCACTGGTATCAACCATTACAGATATGATTCTACCTTATTTTTCTCTGTTTGGCAGTGTGCCGGATGATTTTGACTGTCTGACGGTAGTTATCATTTTAACGATGGTATTCATTTCGGGTACGCTTCGGTTTGTCCAGGAATCCAGAAGTGGAAATGCAGCAGAAAAGTTGTTAGCCATGATTACGACCACTTGCACCGTTACTCGTAGGAACCAGGAAAAAATAGAAATCCCTATGGATGATTTGGTGGTTGGAGATATTGTACATCTGTCTGCTGGAGACATGATTCCGGCGGATGTGCGTATTTTGGATGCGAAGGATTTGTTTGTCAGTCAGGCAAGTCTTACTGGTGAGAGTGAACCCATTGAAAAAACCCCCAATGTGAGCGCACAGAAAGAGAGTGTGACCGATTACACAAACATTGCTTTTATGGGGAGTAATGTAATTTCAGGCAGCGCAACAGCCGTTGTTGTTTGTGTTGGCGATCATACTCTGTTTGGATCCATGGCGTCCGCAGTTGCCGGAGAAGCGGTTGAAACAAGCTTTACCAAGGGTGTCAACGCCGTTTCTTGGGTGCTGATTCGTTTTATGCTCGTCATGGTTCCGCTGGTGTTCTTCGTCAACGGCATCACCAAGGGCGACTGGTTGGAGGCCTTCTTATTCGGCATTTCTATTGCTGTCGGTTTGACACCGGAAATGCTGCCAATGATTGTAACAACCTGTCTTGCGAAAGGTGCTGTTTCCATGAGCAAAAAGCAGACAATCGTTAAAAACCTCAATTCTATTCAGAACTTCGGTGCTATTGATATTCTCTGCACCGACAAGACTGGCACGCTGACCCAGGATAAGGTTGTGCTGGAATACCACCTGAATGTAAATGGCGAGGACGATACGCGAGTACTGCGTCACGCTTATCTCAATAGTTACTTCCAGACTGGCTATAAAAACCTGATGGATTTGGCAATTATCCATAAGACGGAGGAGGAAGAAGCCGCAGATTCGCGTCTTATTGACCTGTCCGAAAACTATGTAAAGGTGGATGAGATTCCTTTTGACTTCACACGTCGCCGTCTTACTACTGTGGTACAGGATAAAAACGGCAAAACCCAAATGGTAACAAAAGGCGCTGTGGAAGAAATGCTCTCTATTTGCGCATTTGCAGAGTGCGATGGAGGAGTGAAGCCTCTGACTGATGACGTCCGTTGCCGGATTTTGGAGACAGTGGATGATCTGAACGACAAGGGATTTCGCGTTTTGGCGATTGCACAGAAAAGTAATCCATCTCCCGTTGGCGCATTTGGTGTCAAAGATGAATGTGACATGGTGCTGATTGGATATCTGGCATTCCTGGATCCTCCAAAAGAATCTACTGCGGATGCAATTAAGGCTTTGAAAGACCACGGTGTTACCACCAAAATTTTGACTGGTGATAATGACAAAGTGACTCGTACCATCTGCAAGCAGGTGGGGATGAAGGTTCGCAATATGCTTCTTGGCGCTGATTTGGAACACATGAGCGATACAGAGCTTGCAAGAGCGGCAGAGTTTACAGATGTATTTGCAAAGCTGACCCCCGATCAGAAAGCCCGTGTGGTTTCTGTTCTTCGTGAAAACGGTCATACGGTCGGTTTCATGGGTGACGGTATCAACGATGCCGCAGCTATGAAAACTGCCGACATTGGCATTTCGGTGGATACTGCCGTGGATGTTGCAAAGGAATCTGCCGATATCATTCTGCTAGAAAAAGACCTGATGGTTTTGGAACAGGGCATCATTGAGGGACGTAAAACTTATGCCAACATGATCAAGTACATTAAAATGACCGCATCATCCAACTTCGGCAATATGTTCTCGGTACTGGCGGGCTTTGCCGCGCCGCCCCTCCCGCCTGAAATGGG
>OBXA01002016.1_pt1 | contig 10537 bp, 20 predicted proteins | sample 1538121 | NCBI WGS metagenome assembly OBXA01 (sample SAMEA2580133, study PRJEB22360) | human gut metagenome | biome: human gut; feature: human-associated habitat; material: faeces | place: Denmark | collected 2008/2010 | reverse complement strand
TTCTGGTTCACTCATTTTTTGTCTCTTCTCTCCATTGGGGTTGGTGAGCTAATTGTATCCACGAACCGTGTTCCCTGATTGCAAGAAACACGGATAAGGTACATAATCATGCGGCCCGTGCGGCAAGATTGTCATGCAGCCATCGCCGGTAGTCCAACAGGACGCCGACGGTGATGCCCAGTTCCTGCGCCATCGCGTAGGGTTCTCCCCCATACAGGTCTTCGGCGTGCATGTAGTCCACAGGGTTAATCAACGCCAATGCGGTTTCCTTGCGGGTCAAACATTCCTCCTTGCCGGGGTGCATGATGCGCAACCCGGCGTCGAAGTGTCTGGCGTGGATGAGCTCGTGCTGTAGCGTACAGGTCTTCTGCTCGATGCTCATGGCGGGGTCGATGTACGCGGTGCGGGTGTCGGGGTCGTATTCCCCGCACTGCGTATCATCGAACTCCCTATCCTCTATAAGGACTCCCATGCGTCGGGCTTCCTCGGTGAGGTCAGTCCAGGTCTTCACCGTGACCAGACTCCACCCGCTTGTTTTCATCCCGATAAGCGGCCTTCTCGACTTCTATCTTTCTGCCTATGACCTTTTCAAGCTGGGAGGCCACAGAAGCCATCTCGGATACAGGCTGGCGCAACTGCTCCTTGGTGAGCCGTGCCAGTTCGATCATTAGTGAGCGGCCGGTGGTGCCGGTCAGCGAAGCCAGTGCGTCAATGTCATCAGTGTCTATGGCACGTTTGGCGGTGGTGCGGTCGTTGACATACGGCTGAGTTCTGCCTAGGGCTTCTGCGAGCTGGTACTGCTTGATGCCGTGTGCTTTCATATATGCCTTGAATTCAGCAGCAAATGCTATAGCAAAGGCGCTGAGCGGCTTGTAATCTTCTTTCTTTGACATATCTCAAATATAGCATATCCGATACGGCGTGTCGTGGTTTGACGAAAAAATAGTAAATACTATTATTTAAGACATGAGCAGCACACAGAAACTAACAGCAGCCGGTATTCGATACCGTCTCTTCATCGCACAGAAAAGCCTTCGATGGCTTGCGGCGAATCTCGGATGGGATGTAAGCAAACTCTCCCGCCGACTCGCCGGCCAACCGGCCTTCAAAGTCGATGAACTGGACATGATCTGCGAAGCGCTCGGAGTCAGTTTCGAGGAACTGCTCACCATTCCAGTGGACATGCATGAGAAGTTCTTCGGCACTGAGACGCCTGACTTGGAGGTGACGGCATGACTCAGAAGGAGAGTCGCTCACACCTCTACATGATCTGGTCAAGCATGAAGCGCCGTTGCGAGAACCCGAACATGCCGAACTACAAGTATTACGGTGCGAAAGGCATCAAGGTTTGCGGAGAATGGCATTCATTCCCGAAATTCAAGGAATGGGCTAAAGCCAACGGTTATGTTGACGGACTCTCGTTAGATCGCATCGACAGCAGCAGGGACTACGAGCCCGATAACTGTCAGTGGATGACGCTCAGTGATAACGCCACCAAATCATTGGAACGAATAGTCACCGTCGATGGGGTGGAGGGGAATGTTCGAGCATGGGCCAAGTTGCTTGATTGCAGCCCTGGCAACATCTCCTATCACATTTACGGCAAAGGCGTTCCAGTTGAGGAGTTCATTAGACGCCGAGCAAGATACGGGAAAAACCAGAGAGTTGTTCGGAACCCATCTGAGAGGACCGTGAAAGCCATGAGGCGTTTGAACCGCAAACTGGTCGAGCTGACCGAATCGGTCGGAGCCTTGCAAGGCGAACTTGACTTCTCTGAAGAGCAGCGTCTTTCTGAGTCTCCTGTATTGGAGATAACAGCATGAGTACAGAAAACATGGAAGCCCCTGAGATTTACAGCGGAAAGGTAGGAGTGGAGATCGTACCGGATATGCGCAAGCTCAGGAGCTTCGCCAAGGACTTCATCGCCCTCGTGGACAGTTACTGGCCGGAGGAAACAGGTAGTCCCTTGGCCACGCAATCCAGGCAGACCGGCAACTGTGATTCGCCTACACCGGACATGTCCTCGACTTCGGCACCACAGTAATAGCAGCGATTGCCGTTCTGCTCCTTCACAGCACGAACGGCCATCTGTTTCAACCGGTCATCGAAGTCCTTATTGAACTTGACGAAAGCCATATTCACCTCCTCTCAATGAATCGAGACATTATGAACACTTCGAAAGAGCCGGAAAACCTGTATGAAGAGCCACCCGTACCGGAGATCAAGCCATGCCCCATCTGCGGCAAGACCCCATCGGTCTACTGCGCCGGATGCTCAATGCTCGGAAGCGGTGCCAGCACCGGGTTCTGGAATTGCCGGTGCATCGACTGCGATTATCCCAAGCGTCCTTCCGGATTGAGCGTCAATTACTGTAATAAGGCCGACGCTGCCGACCATTGGAATGAGTTGGCGGACCGGTCTGAGAAAACACTGGACGCACCTCTTCCCGAATGCCCCATCTGCAATAAGCGTCCGACGCTTGTAGAGATCGTCGGCAAAGGAATGGTCTACGACTGCGGATGCGATTGCGTGAGTATTTCAAGCCCCTCCCTCAACCCGATAGAAGTCAAGAAAGACTGGCTGAGAGAAGCCGCCCGCAGAGTGGACTACCTGAGAAGGCTTCGCTCCTGCACGGATGTGCTGTCAAGAAATTAACAAGTCTTGCCGCAGTGGGTCGTTTTTTATCCACCTATCGACTACAGGCAAATAAATACCATACTGCGATCTGCTGCGGCAACCATCGGCCGGAACCCTTCGGGGTATCTGGACACGCACCATCGTCACCACGCCATAGGACTCGTCATACATCTCTCACGGTTGGTCAACATTGCAACACGGTGACGGCAAGGACGTTCTCGGTTCGAATCCGAGCCCGGCCACGCGGAAAGGACATGTCATGAACAGGAAAACGTATGGGGCTCACTGCTCCGGCTGGCAGCATTCACCTGATGAACGCCGGCACCGGCATGAGAACACGAAGACAATCACTTGTCTGACGTTGGCGGCGACCGGGTTCCTGATTCTCTCACTGCAACCCTATGCGGGCCCGTGGAGCATTCTCGCAGGCTTCATGTGCTGTTCGCCCGTCATGCTCTCGTTCGCATTGTCGAAAGGAACACAAAAATGATCTGGTTCATACTCGCCGTAATACTCCTGCTCATCGGAGTCGGCATGATAGCCGTCGCACTCGCCAACGGTGGCGACGGAGCCGGTTTCGGCTTCATTCCCATCATCGTCGCCGCACTGTTGATGATTCCGGCATGCCTATACTCGCTGGACGTAGGCGAGGTGGCCGTCATCCGCAACATGGGCGGCTCCGTCGCCGGTCATGCGGAGAACGCGGGCTTCCATGCGAAGGCGCCGTGGCAGTCGGTCATCAAATACGATACGCGCAACAACCTCATCAACTTCTTCAAGGACACCGACTACAAGTACGACGGCGGCAGCGCGGAAGGCAAGGAGATCACGGTCAACGACCGTAGCGGTGCCAGCGCGAACATCGACATTCAGGTCAACTATTCGCTCGAACCGTCCGCCGCCGAAATGCTCTACTCGGAATACGGCAAGCAGACCACGTTCACGCAGAACTACATCGGCAACGACCTGCGCAGCGTGGCCCGTGAAACCTCCGGCAAGTTCGACACGATCACGATGCTCACCGACCGTGGCAAGTACACGAAGGCCGTGCAGGACGCGCTCACCTCGAAATGGAAGAGCATCGGCCTGACCGTCGAACAGGTGTCCGTGCAAGACATCCGCTACCCAAAGTCCATTACCGACAGCTACGCGCAAGCCCAAGCCGCCGAGGTCGCCAAGCAGAAGGCGAAGAACGAGCAGGAGACCGCGAAGGTCGAGGCCGAGACGAAGCGCATCAAGGCGCAGGGCGAGGCCGACGCGAACAAGGTGCTGAACGATTCCCTGACCGACAACGTGCTCCGGCAGCATTACATCGACGCTTTGAAGAACGCCGACCAGCTGATCGTCACACCCGAGGGCTCCAACACCCTCATCCAACCCAAATGATTCTTCCGGTCGGGGTTCTTTATTCCTTTACTTCCTCGTCCGGTGGCAGCCAAGCGCATGGTGCCGCACCTACGAAGCCTTCCAATGGTCATGGACTTCTCCAAGGTGCACCGGGTTCGACTCCCGGCTTGGCGCTCAGAAAAATTTAACCCCTTCGCGTCCTGCGTCGAAAACCAGCAAAACAAGGGTTTCGGACGTGTCAGCACCGGCGTAGAAGGACAACCAAATAATCAAGCCCAGTGGAGGGAAACAATCATGGAACTCACCCCATTCGACCGTATGAGACTACTCAACATGGAGGACGCCGACTGATGGCATCTGATTTCAACTCCATCGCCAAAGCCATCCGTTATCTCGGTGATTGCGTCCGTTATCTCGCGGACAAGTATGTGGCCGTGAACGATCGCGTGTACTCGGATTGGAACGAGGCCTCGAAGGTCGTGGGAGACGTTGGCCGTGACCATGTGGCCGATTATGCGGAGGCATCTCACAAGCAGGGCAAGTCGCGTACTTGGCGTCACAGTCACCTGATGGAACGAGAGGAACAATTGTCCATGCAGTCGAGGGGTTCTCATGTTGACACCGAATGATGTCCGGCATAAGAGGTTCCGCACGTATCGTTCCCTGCTTTACGGAGAGGTCTACGACGTGGAGGACGTTGACGATTTTCTCGACTTGGTGGCCGACACCATCAAGGTTTTAGGCAAGGAAGCACTCAAAGCAAGAAAGGAGGGGCAATGACCGTCGAGCAGATGACCGATGACGATTACTTCGCGTTGGACGCGGTGGACCAGACTTCGTTGAAGAAAATGCTGGTAAGCCCGTTGGCGTATTCGGATTACCTGACCGGTGAGCATAAGTATTCTTCGGCGTTGGAGTTCGGCAAGGCGGCTCACAGCATGGTTTTGGGTAGTGGCCCGCAGGTTGTGGCTAAACCGAATCTGCGTACCAAGGAGGGCAAGGCTCTTCGTGACAGGCTGGTCGAACAGTATGGTGCGGATGACATCGTGTGGCTGTCCGCCGATGATGTGGAGAAGGTTCAGGCCATGCGGGACATGGTTGGAGACTTTTTCACAAAGCTGGATGGTCAGCCGGAGGTGGCGATGATCGCCACCGACCCCGATACCGGGTTGTCGATTAAGGGCAAGGCGGACTGGTTGCCGTCCACTCCAGACCCGGATGGTGTGCTGCGTATCCGTGATTACAAGACCACGGTGAAGTCGCCGGACGAGTTCGAGCGTTCCTGCTGGCAGTACGGGTATCACATTCAGGCCGCGTTCTACATGCGTCTCTACCGGTTGACGATGCCCGAATATAAGGGGCCGTTGGGGTTCGAGTTCATCGTGCAGGAGAAGAACCCGCCGTTCGACTGGATGCGCTACGAGATTCAGGAGGATTCGCCCATCATCACCGAACTGGCGGAACCGAAGATAAACCACGCCTTGCAGGGCATCAAATGGTTCCGTGACAACACGGAGGACCCGTTGGAGGCTATGAGGGCCTACGGGTTGCCTAAATACCCGCAGGATGTCGTGTTCCCCGACTGGAAGCTGTTGGAGGAAGAGGAGGAGATTGAATCATGGCGGTAGTCAAGAAGAACCGTAAGGCTTACGGATACGATTACGCGGATTTGCCGTCGATTCTCCTTTATGTTGACGAAACCCTGCACCTTGAGGTCAGGCAGCATGTGGTCTACGATGTGGCCCCTCATTTCCCCTATGGGTGCGTGGTCACGTCCATCAGACAGAAGGACGGCGAATGGTCCGACTGGCTGGCTCCCATCCCGGTTCTCGTGGGAGACGAGACGGAGGGCGGCAATCAGAAAAGGAAGAACACGCTGGCGCAACGGTATGGTTCCGCCGAAACGTATGCGCGACGCTACTCGTTGAACACGGCGTTGGGATTGTCTTCCACGGATAATGACGCGCAGACCTCCGGTTTCCAGAAACGTTCCGTCAAGTTCATGACCGACGAGCAGAAAACACAGATCGACCGGATTCTTGAAGACTGCAAGATTCCGGTGGGCCAGGAGAACGGTTTCATCGGCAATGTCCTGCAAACGCGGGTCGCTTATGGCACGTTGACCGAATATCAGGCGCAACGGTTCATCGACGCTTACCGACAGCACAACGACAAGGTTAAGGAGGCTCCTAGTGAGCAGTGAGATTGGTTTGAACGACGTGAAACCGGGCATGTGGGTTGAGTTTGATGATGCGGACGGGCATTATGCGGGCGAACTGCATGAGATGAAGAACCCGGAAAGCATGGTGGACGTTCTCATCATGAGTATGGGCCATAAGCCGCCACTGTACATCGAGACCGAGGATGAAGGCAATCTCGTGGTTTTCTTGGATTTTGGCGATGGGTACAGTACCGGTTCCGCTCGGAACGTGCATGTGTACGAGTCGAAGCCCGAGACGGAATCCGTCAAGCAGGCTGAAGATGATGACAAGAAACCGTTCTGGAAAGGCAAGACCTGCGGGGAGCTGGAAGGGCTGCGTGTCAAGATAACGTGGAATAACGGCGACACGATGACCAGTACGCTCGACATGGTGGGAAACGTTGCTCATTGCGTCTCTCTTTCTCCCGCCATTCGTTCATCCTCGACTTTCGTTCCTTACTCCGGTATCAAGTCCATCGAACTGGTGGATGATGCTTTCCGTGAGCGTATCACCGATATCACGAAGGTTCGCCCCGGCGACAAAGTGGTGGCGAAGAACGGCAACGAGTACACGGTGAAGAAGACGGATTCTGACCGTATGGGCGGACAGACCCTGTGCCTGAGTATCGGGGAGCTCGGCTTTCCGGACGGGTGGTGGATGGATGACTCCTTTTTCCAATATGCGTACCGCGGACCGTACACGATGGATGACCTTCCGAAGGAGCCGGGCTTCTACAAGGCTCGCACCGAATCGGTGTGGAAGCATGACGGCAAACGTTGGATGCCGGTGCTCTCCCATGATGGCACCATCGCCCCCGCCTTCCCATGCCAGTCCCAATCCCGCAGCCAGTTCTTCAAGACCAGTGTCCGGGATGATCGTTTCCCGTTCACGAAGGTGGAGGCGAGCTTCGAGTGACTTTCACCCCGAGGCCGGGCTGCAAGTGCGCCAGATGCCTGTGGGCTCACGGGGACAAGATCACGCTCCCCCAATGCCCCACATGCGGTGCCGTTGATTGCGCCGGAGCCCAATCACACATGCTGGTCTGCAACAGGCGGGCCATGGAGAAACACAAGACGAACAATCACAGGAGGAATGCGTAATGGCCGGAGAACCAAGCATCGAGTTTACCGGATATGCGGGAGAGATCAAGGATTTTCAGGATTCCAGTATTCTCAACGTCAGCGTCCATCCGGGTTACACGGATAAGAACACGAACCAGTGGGTTGACAAGGAGCCTCAGTTCTATGGTGTGCGTCCCTTGTCGAATCAGGCGAAGGATGCTTTGAATCAGGTTCGCCAGTTGAAGTCCCAGCCGAACATGAGCGTGAAGGTTCTTGTGAACGGCAGCTTGTCCAAAAGAGTGTCGGAAAAGGATGGGAAACGGTATGAGAATTGGGATGTCGCGGCCCGCACCATTGCGGTGTTGAGCGCGAAACCCAAGGCCCAGCAGTCTGGTTTCCAACAGTCGCAGCAGCAGTATCAGCAAGGATTCCAGCAGCCGCAACAGGGATTCCAGCAACCGCAACAGCAGTATCAGCAGCCTACGGACCCGTGGAGCCAACCCCAGGACGAATACGGAAATGGGCAGATCTAACCCGTCCCAACACGTCAAGGATTTGGTGGACGCACGCGACCAATACCGGTGCGTCCGCTGCGGCAAACCATTCCATTGGAGCGGTTTCAGCCGGCATCATCGCAGACTCCGGTCACACAAGTGGCCGGGACTGCATGAGGCGTCGAACCTCATCTTGGCGTGTGGGAGTGGCGATACGGGATGTCATGGGTGGATTCACGCCCATCCGCGTGAGGCCATGAGCTTGGGGTACATCGTGAGCGGTTTCAACGATCATCCCGAACTGGTGCCGATTCTCACCGCCCAACATGGTTGGGTGCTTCTGGACGATAAGGGAGGTTGGACGCGATGCGAACCGCCGAAACAGTGAGCATACTGTTCATCCTGTTCTGCCGTGACCCGCAGTTTCGGCGGGCGTTGTACAAGCTCGACCATGTGTTGTTCCGCAGGTTCACTAATGGGGAGGTGTGGCTGTGAACGTCGATGACATGACCGATGAGGAGTTCATCGACTATTGCCGGAACGGCGGCGAACTGTCCGGCCTGATAACTGAACGTCATCCGAAATGCGATTGGTGCGGTGGCATGTGCCGGGTCGGCAAGGATGGCATGTGCCGGAACTGTCGTATTAGGGAACGGCGGCGAACCGACCCCGAGTATGCGCAGCATCTGCGTGATCTGGCGAATCAGCGGAACGCTCGTAATCGTGAGAAACGCAATGAGTATGCACGCCGGTACCGGTCGGAGCATTTGGCTCAGGCTCGGGCTTCGGCTCGTAAGTATGCCGCCGCCCATCAGCGTGAGATGGCTGAATACCATCGCCGTTGGATGTTGGAGCATCCCGAGAAATACGCCCAGTATAAGGCGAAGCGGAAACGTAAACGACAACTAGCCAAGGAGGCTATCAATGAGTGAGAAACCATTCTGGGAAGGCAAGACCTGCAAGGAGATGGCCGGACTACATATCAAGGTCACGTTCAAGAACGGGGACGTAGTAACCGGCGTAGCTGACAAAAACGGCGATATTAAGAGCGCTTACGTTCTCACCCTAGGAATGGGCGATGACCTGTTCGTCCCGGAAGCCGACATCGAGTCTATCGAATTGGTGGATGACCCCAAGTACGAGCGTATCGACAACATCGAGGACGTGCACGCGGGCGATATCTTTGTCGCCAAGAGCGGCAACCGCTATGACATCCGGTGCGTTGATCCGAGGCGTGGGCGTCCCGTTTTCGTAGTCAGCATCGAGGATGAGGGGAGAGAGTTGATTGGCTCTAAGTCATTCGCCTACGCTCTCCGTCTGAAGCTGAGACTGCCCGACGAGCCTGGCCTGTGGTTGGACAAGGACGATAACACGTGGATGTTCAAGGGTGGAAGCATCCAGTGTATCCGTATCGGTACCGGAAAATGGAACCTCGACAGACCGTGGATTTCCGCTGATGGCGCTCGGGCTTGGCTTGCTGCTCCGTTCCGCCCGGTCAAGGCGGTGGAAGCATGAGCCTTTCGGTCCGTGACGTAAAGCGCCTACTCGCAGCCGGCATTAAGGCCGAGTACGAGCGGACGCATGACCCTCGACTGGAGGATGCGGACGCGGTGTGCGCCGCGTCCCTGACTGAGATATGTCGGCAAGCCGCCGCCCCGGCATGGAATGCCGGAGTGAAACACGTGTTGGACTATCCGGAAATCGCCGTGATGTACGACCCGGCTGACGCATCGACAAACCCTTGGAGGAAAGCCGGTGAGATGCCCGACGATTCACATGTCGAAAGCTGCTTCGTGGTTGAAAAGCCGGATGACCGCAGCCACTGCTCACACGAATATGACACGTATGAGGAAGCCTGCAACTCCCTCCGGTATTTGGAGCCAGGACAGTATGAGATTCACAAATGGTTCCGCGTCACAAAGGAGGTGGAAGCATGAGCAATCGTATCGTCCAAATGCCTCCAATCGAATCTTTCGGCCATCTCACGCCCGACAAGTGGCTGTTGTTGAAGACGCTTGAGGAGGCGGCGGAGATGGTGGAGGCCGGGAAACAATACCTGAAAGCCAGCGACCCGACAGACCCGAGCGGCATTGGCCGGGAGTTCGATGACCATGCGAATTGCCTCGCCTGCTTCGGGGTGAACGTGGGCGGCGAGCTTGGCGATGACCGGGACAGGGCGAAGGTCGGATGGATAGGTTACGTGCGCGACCAGCGCCGCCAGACCATGCTCGGTGAACTGGCTGACGTGTTGCAGACGGTCGGCAACCTGATCGCCGCGTTCGGTATCACCGATGAGGAGGTCGGACGGGCGATGGGCGACTGTCTGGAACGAAACAGGCGGAAGGGCAGACTTTGATGGAAACGACAGGAATCTGGGATTCCCGCAACAACAGGCATGCGACGATTGAACACGATCCGTTGAAGCCATGCCCGTTCTGCTGCGCACGGTACGCGGCGGAACATGCCCTGATAAACGGCTACCCGCTGCAAGGCATATGGGGCGGCATAAACAGAAGCAAAGGCAAGAACTACAGGGACAACGAAAAGGAGATGTGGGAATGAGCAGGGCTGAGACCACTGCCATGCTGTCCAAGCTGGTCGAGAAGCGTTTGAGGAATCAGACCGCTTTTTGGGCGAGCGAGGTCAACTTCGACCGGAACACACCTGAAGAACGGAGAGTGGATTACGTGGGCTTCAAGCCGTGGAACATCAACGGCGAGCCGGTGCCCGCAAGCGTGGAAAAAGGCTGCTTCTCGTTCTACGAGGTCAAGTCATGCATGGCTGATTTCACGAGCGG
>OBXA01002010.1_pt1 | contig 10553 bp, 11 predicted proteins | sample 1538121 | NCBI WGS metagenome assembly OBXA01 (sample SAMEA2580133, study PRJEB22360) | human gut metagenome | biome: human gut; feature: human-associated habitat; material: faeces | place: Denmark | collected 2008/2010 | reverse complement strand
GCCAAAATTGACAAGATTTTCGTGTTAAAACACGGATTTTAGCTAAAAAAACAATGAAAAATATCAATATAACATTTATGTGATACATTTTGATTTTAAAAATTAATTAAAATTATTTAAATTTTTAATTTTTTAAAAGTTGACCTTCAAGGTTTAACATACCTTGAACCTCCACTTTTTCAATTAAATTTTTTTGTTTTTTTGATATTTTTTAAAAATCTCATATTATGATATTTTTGATATAAAAATGTGCAAAAAATATATTGACAATATAACGTCCATATGAGCGGGTTTTTAAGATACCAGATTATGTTATAATCTTTTTGTTGCCTAGGCTCACCAACGCGAAGGAGGTGAGAACGTGGAATTTGTTTGCAACTTTATAGTTTCTGTCGGAGCAAGTGTGGTCGCCTACTACATTTGCAAGTGGCTTGACGGAAATGACTAGGCAGCAAAAGCACAAACGGAGTGGATTGACTACCCACTCTTTTTTTATGTAAAAAAAAGAAGAACCGAGTGACTAGTTCAGTTCTTCTTAACGTGGCTTTTGTTTGCAACTTTGCCTACTTGAATTATAATATACTTTTTTTTTCTATTCAATCCTGTTCATTATTATCTTTAATTATTGTTGGAACAATCAATTCATCTACTATTTTAAAATTTGTTGATCTTTCGTCTGCAAAATAATATTCCCTAAATTTATCCAACGAAATGAACACATTCTTTACAAAAATTAAATTATGATCTTCTTTCTTCCATATTTCATATTGATATAAATCAATGTCTGTTTTATTTAATAAGACATCATATTCACTTCCATTAACCTGAAAACGAAAGCAATCCAATCACAAAATCAGAATCTGTTAAGCTTTCTAAAACCGAATTTGACAAAATTAAGCAAGTGATAGATTATCAGCAAACACAAATCACCTCTCTAGAGGCTCAGAAAAGCGATTTAAGCGCCAAATTAGAAATCAACAAGCAGACTATTAACCGAATCAAAAATAAGCCATATGTGCTTGAAAACGAGCGTCTGAGCGCTAAACTAGAAAAAAACAAATCTAAAATTGATAAATTCGACGAAATATCTATTCAAAATCAACAATTGAAAAACCAAATAAATACATTGAATAATCTTCAAGTCGAAAACAATAACTTGAAATTGGAGCTAGAAAAAGAAAAACAGCGTAGCGAAAATTTCAAAATCATCGGCAAGCTCTATCAATGCATGTATCTGCATTTAATGGACCGTATTATCCCAAGTATTATTCAAAAATTCAAAATAGTTAAACTAATCAGAAACGAACTAGAGAATCTAGAAGTTCTAGAGATTGGGATATTGAGTTATAAAAAAAGAGTTAAAAAATTTAAAAAAAAGGGAGCGAAAGCTCCCCCCTTTTTTTTTATTTTTTTTCTATCTTTCTATCTTTCTAGATGGTGCGAGAAAAATACTAATTTAGTGCGAGAAAAATACTAATTTAGTGCGAGAAAAATACTAATTTAGTGCGAGAAAAAAATTTACACACGCATTATAAAATGGTATAATTAAGACAGATAAATGGAGGTATATTTTATGAAACTTCAGGACTTATTATTAGTTGCCGATTGCAACTATCATGTATTTTTTAAAACAGATATGGCAGATATTTCTGGATTTCCATATACAGAGATAAAAAAAGAACAGTTAAAAGATTATCTAGATATGACTGTATTACATGTTGATCAGGACTGGAACATAACAATTGGATAGAGGTGATTTTAATGCATGAAACAAATGGTGAATTAATGGAAAGAAACGATAAATACAAATTGAGCGATAATATGTTTAATGACGCTCTGGTTGTTATTTCAAACCTGATTGCCAGAGCCACTACAAAATGGACACTGGAAGAAACAAAACTGTTTCTATGTTCTGTATCTCGGATAAAAACGAGAAATAAAGAATGTTGGGTAACAATGTCAAAACGAGATATTGCAGAAAAATTAGAAATAGATCCAACAAACCGATCTAAAATGAGAGATATGTTTAAAAGAGTAATGATGAAATCGTATATCCAAATTGATGGTGATACTGAGGATGAATGGGATGATGGGTTTCTGATAACACAGATTAAATCTACAAAAAAGGACATTTCAGTTCGCTTTAACGATATGTATATTCCTCTTCTAGATCAATTAAGTTCTCATTTCACAGAGTTCTACATAGATTATGTAAAAGACTTCACTCGATTATCTAGCTATAATCTGTATGTTTATTTGTGTTCTTGGCAAGATTCAAATTATCAAGTCCAGAATAAGAAGATTGCAAAAAGAGACTTACAAAAAATATTTAAATTAAAAGACGGTGAATATTGGAGAAATTATGGAAAAGAAAATGCTAAATTCCATTTTGCAGATTTTGAAAAATATTGTTTGAATCCAGCAATTGAAGAAATCAATAAATTAAAATCATGCGATATGCATATCTTGTCTTGTGATAAAATCAAAAATGGAAAGTTCGTTTTAGGCTACGACATCCATTACGCATTCGTGGACGAAGATGGATTCTACAAATAAAGGAGCGACGAAAGTTAGTATTGGTCAATAAGTACGTGTCCTCGTACTTATTAAGGACAACAAGATTTCCATGTTTTACTCTAGCACTGTACAGAGGAACATTTACGCCATTTTGCTAGAGTAAAAATAAGCTTGAACGCGGAGCCAAATTCGTGTTATATTTTTGGTGTAAAAAGGTAAAAAAAATATATTGATAATATAACGTGACCTAGAGGCCTCTTGGCCTTTTATTCTTTTTTGTTCTTTTATGTTTGTTTTAGAGAGGTGTTTAGAACAATGTTAAGTGATGTTATTAAGAAGTATGGTGGAGAGAAGATGGATCCACTGGATGTATATAAAGATATTTTTAGAATTGGAGAAGGATTCATTCAGAAGGAGTATGAAGAAAAAGGAAGTTTCAAAGCAAATCCAATTGCCTATTATAAGAATGAGAATGAAGATCATGGCCATTTTAGAATTATGTTTGAAGATAAGTTTGAAGAAATCTATCGAAATGAGCTTGTGAATGCAGATTTCTGTGTAATGAATGGTTTAACTTACTTTGGTGCAAAATATACATCGGATAGAGCTTCTAAAATGTGTGCAATGATATTTGATATCGATGGTGTTACAGATAATAGTTTGAATAATTTCTTTTATGCTGCATTTAATAAAGAATTTGATTATTATCCATTACCAAATTACGTGGCTTTAAGTGGTCATGGGATACATTTATATTATGTTTTTGAAGAACCAGTGCCATTGTTCCCTAATTTGAAGCTTCAATTAAAGGAATTTAAATATTCCTTGACCGAAAAAATGTGGAACAAAAACACTTCTGTTGATGAAAAAGTACAAAAACAGGGAATCAATCAGCCTTTTAGAATATTGGGTGGCAAATGTAAAAAGAATGCTCCACTGGATAGAGTTGAAGTGTATAGAGTAAACCAACATCCAGTTAATATAGAGTATTTGAATCGTTTTGTACCAACTAAAATTGAGATTGATGAAAAAAAATTATTCAAGGAAAGTAAATTAACACTGGATCAGGCAAAAGAAAAGTATCCGGAATGGTACGAAAATAAGGTTTTAAAGGGTAAAAGAAGCTATTGGACAGTAAAACGTGATCTATACGACTGGTGGATCCAGCAAATAAAAAAAGAAGAAAATGGAGCCAGTTATGGCCACAGATATTTTTGTATTATGACATTGGTGATTTATGGCATAAAATGTGGTTTATCTAAAGATGAGATAAACCAGGATGCAATTGATTTGATACCGTTTCTAAACGGTTTAAATGAAAAAGAACCATTTACAGAGGAAGATATTAAATCAGCTTTAGAGTGTTATGATGAACGATACAATACTTTTCCTTTAAAAGATATCGAGAAAATAACGAATATTCGAATCGAAAGAAATAAACGTAATGGAAGAACACAGGAAAAACATTTAATGGGTGCACGTGCTATTCGTGATATAAATAATCCTAATTGGAGAGATGGAAATGGTAGAAAACCTAAAAAAGATATAGTTCAAAAATGGAGATTAGAACATCCAAATGGAAAAAAAGCGGAATGTATTCGTGATACAGGTTTGACAAAACCGACTGTATATAAGTGGTGGAAAGGATGATTTCATGGCAAAAACAATCAAACAAATAGCTGATGAATTAGGCATTAGCAAACAGGCTGTATTTAAACGAATCGACAACCTAGGTTTACGGTCTAAGTTGACGAAAATCGACAACCAGTTGATGGTAGAAAAAGAGCAAGAAAACATGATAAAATCAGCTTTTTCTGAGAAACAACCGTCAACCAAACCGTCAACCAAACCGTCAACCAGTTTACAGTTAGAAACAGTAAATGACGCAGTTGTTGATGTGCTTTTGAATCAGTCTGAAATGCTAAAAAATGAGTTGAAAATAAAAAACAAACAGATTGAAGAATTAAATAAAAGACTCGAAGAAAACCAGAAACTATTAGACCAGCAACAAAAACTCAAAAATATGGAGTTACCTTCCATTCCAGAACCTGAAATCAAAATCAATCCAATCACAAAATCAGAATCTGTTAAGCTTTCTAAAACCGAATTTGACAAAATTAAGCAAGTGATAGATTATCAGCAAACACAAATCACCTCTCTAGAGGCTCAGAAAAGCGATTTAAGCGCCAAATTAGAAAATGTCGAACTTAAACTAGACTCGGCTCGAAAAAAGCCGTATATGCGTGAAAACGAGACTCTGACGCAGAATTTACAGGACGAAAGTGATTTCAGTGAGAAATTAACAAAAAAATACGAAAAGCTAAACAATCAGTATATTGATTTATTCAAAGGCTACAAGAAATTAGAAAAAGAAAATAGTAGCTTACATGAAAAAAATACTAGCTTGGAAAAAGAAAACGCATCGCAGTTTAGTAAAATAAAAGAACTTGAAATGAAAATATCGAATATTACACTAGATTTTCATTACAGATTAACCAGAGCCTACGTAAGTATAAAAAATATCGTTCAAGCCGTAGGGATGTTGAAATACGATAAAGACGAAGGATATGGCATTGATAATATTACTGACAAGCAAGAACGGTTGATAGACGGTGTTTCAGAATATGGATCAGCATTGGCTAAGGAGAACGAATATCCAGAATTAGCGAAACAAATGGACCAAAAAGTAGGCATTGACGAATCTCTAAAAAGTTTTGTAAAACTACCAGAACCTGAACGAACTAGAGAATCTAGAAGTTCAAGAGATTGGGATATGGAATTATAAAAACAGGGTGAAAAAATTAAAAAAAAAGGGAGCGAAAGCTCCCCCTCTTTTTTTATTTTTTTTCTATCTTTCTTTCTTTCTAGATGGTACAACCAAAATAATGTTTTAGTACAACCAAAATAATGTTTTAGTACAACCAAAATAATGTTTTAGTACAACTTCTATATTAATAGTTGTATCTAAAAATGATATAATTAAATCGTAAAAAGAGAGGTAAAAATTAGATAATATGCACGAAATGAAAGAAGTATTAGAAGGTGACATTCGTCCAGAAGTGCATCAATTAAGCGAGAATATGTTAAACGATGCTTTGATAGTTATCTCAAACTTAATTGCGAGAGCCACTACCAAATGGACTTTAGAAGAAACTAAAATGTTTCTTTGCTCAGTATCACAAATAAAGAAAAGAGACAAAGACAATTGGGTTATGTTGCCGAAACGAGACATTTTAGAAAAGCTAGACATCAATCCAGATAACGGAACATGGTTACGTCAGACTTTTAAGAAGATGATGCAAAAGTCTTACATTGAATTAGGCAATAATGACGAATGGGATGACGGTTTCTTAATCACTCGTGTTCGGTCTGATAAGAAAAACATCTATGTTCGATTTGAAGACACGTATATTCCACTTTTAGATCAACTTAGCACTCACTTTACTGAATTTTATATCGACTATATAAAAGACTTCTCTAGATTATCTAGCTACAATTTGTACGTTTATCTATGTTCTTGGCAAGATTCATCGTATCGAGAGCAACGGAAAAAAATAGCCAAAAGTGAACTAGCTAAAGTTTTCAATCTAAAAGAAGGCGAGTATTGGCGAAACTATGGCAAAGAGACTGCTAAATTTGATTGGAAAATGTTTGAAACTAAAGTACTTAATCCTGCTATAAAAGAAATTAACGATTTGAAATCGTGTGATATGCATATCTTGTCCTGTGACAAAGTCAAAAATGGAAAGTTTGTTTTAGGATATGACATCCATTACGCATTCGTGGACGAAGATGGATTCTACAAATAAAGGAGCGACGAAAGTTAGTATTGGTCAATAAGTACGAGGACACGTACTTATTAAGGACAACAAAATTTTTTAATTTTACGTTCTCAAACCGTACAAAAGTACGGTAAAAAAACATAAAAAAAGGGTTCAATTTTTAAGATTGAACCTGTTTTATTATATATATATATGTTTAATATATGTTTAGACCCCCGTGAAACATGCATAAACAAAGGCGTGGAACGTTCTTATAAACACACATTTGCCACGTTATAAACACACATTTGCCACGCTTATAAACACACATTTGCCACATAAAAACACATGTTTTAATATTGCGTGTTTATAAGCACTTTGGTATAATAAAAGCACAAGAAATAAAGAGGTGTGCTTATGCCAAATGAGGTAGTGAAATATCATAATGATTTAAATACAGTACAAATGCGTAAATGGACCACAGAAGAAATGAATTTTTTCTTTTCAATTGTGGCAAAAGCAAAAGAAAAAGGAACTCAAAAAATAATATTTACGAAGGAACAATTAACAGAATTGGCAAAATATGATGAAAAACATTACTTAAGGTTCAAAGATACTTTGAATAAAGTTGTTAAACACGTTTCAAGATTGCAGTATGTTGAGGAAACATCACATTCTTTGAAAATAATGAATCTATTTCAAACATTTAAAGTAGATTGGAATAATGACTATTCGGATGTAAACGTGACAGTTAGACTTTCGGAAGATTTTGAGTATGTTTTAAATCAATTTGAATTGAATTTCACCTATTTTAGTTTAGAGGAATTTGTAAATTTAAAATCTACTTACTCAAAACAAATGTATAGACAACTAAAGCAATGGAAAAAGAAAGGTGAAAAAGAGTATTCAGTAGCAGAATTTAGAGAACTTTTATCTATTCCAGATAGTTACAAAGCCTCTCACATAGATTCAAGAATATTAAAACCAATTCAAAAAGAACTGAGTAAATGTTTTGATAATTTCAAAATAAAGCCAATAAAAAAACGCACAAAAGGGAATCCAATCATTGCCTATCGGTTCTCATGGACTCCGGAAATGACAAACACATGGATTGAAGGACAACCTCAACCAAATCCAAACAAACCTAAGAAGCAAAAAGAACAACCTAAAGCATTGAAATTAGACGATAAGTATTATCCTCAAGCCGACGAAAAGAGTGACGAAGAAATACATCAGGAAATGCTAGAGTTACAAAAGAAATTGAAAGAGGGAAGTCTATGACAGGAGATAAAGCAGTCGAATTGATTAACGAGTGGTTAAATCTTGCAAAAGAAGTTGGAGATATGAACCTAAATCGTATGGAATATGACGAAGAAAGATACAACTACGCAATGGATCGAATGGATGTTATTCGACAAGAAATCAATGATTATCATGAAAAAATGAACAAATGTTAAAAAAAAAGAAGGAGTCAAAATAAGCTCCTTTTTCATTCTTTATGTATTCTCCATATAATGATTTTAACAAGTAAAAAATTAAAGATATAGTCTATCAATGTAATAATATAAATGATAGAATTTAAAGGTATAGAGATATCTCTTAACAAACGAGAATCTTTACTTTTTTTAAGTTAATGATATAATTCATGTAGGCAAAAGTACAGATTAAAAGCCACGTTAAGAAGAACTGACCCAGTCACTCAGTTCTTCTTTTTTTTCATAAAAAAAGAGTGGGTAGTCAATCCACTCTGTTTGTGCTTTATTACCTAGTCATTTTTGTCAAGCCACTTGCAAATGTAGTAGGCAACCACACTTGCTCCGACAGAAACTAAAAAAGTACAGATTAGTTCAACCACGTTCTCACCTCCTTCGCGTTGGTGAGCCTAGGCAACATTAGTAATATACCACACAAATAAAAAAACAAATTAAATTTAATTTTTTAAAAGGGTACAAAATTAACGGTTAAAACCGTACAAAAGTACGGTGAAAAAACAAATAGATTTATCTGGTTTTGAGATTTTCGAAGAAAATTAAAAAACCTTATTATAAAAAATAACTGTTAAGAAGTAACTTATATATAGTGGTGTACAAATTTACAGTGTCAAGGTGTACAAATTTACAGTGCGAGTGGTGTACAAATTTACAGTGAGGTGTACAAATTTACAGTTAAAAGTGTACAAAACTATTGAATAGTACACTTTTAGTTAGTATAATTATTTTAGATACATTGAGGTGATTAATTAATGAATGAAATACAAAATAGAGAACCTAAATTTTGCCAAGCTGATGAATTAATTAAAGCATTACATATCATGAATAATACAGAACTTAAATTTATGTTCTATGCATTGTCTAAACGTAAGATTGGAGAAACCACTGTACAAACGACTATGACAGATTTAGTTAAGCATTTAAAAATCGATTGGGGTGGCGAGCAGATTAAAACATATAAAAAGGCTATTCGAACTATTATTCAAAAATCCGTATTAACGGTAGAAATGACTGCAGATAGACTATCTGAGGCCGATAAAATGCGTTTGGCAAATCCCAACGATACCGTGTTAATATCTGGAGCATTACTTTCTGCAAAACTGTTTAACGGAATTAATGATATGGTCATTGACCTAAACTTTAATAAAGATTTCATTCCTATGTTAGACGATTTACGTCATGATTTTACATGGATCTACTTGGAACAAATGGCAAGATTAGACGGAAAATACAGTGCAAGAATCTACGAATGGTGCAAAATGCAACTCAAGGATAAGGACCAGTGTGATTTTATCTGGTATTTAAATACAGATTCAAAAGAAGCACCTGGAATCCGTCAATGGTTGAACATTGGAGATAAGTACAGTGAATATAAAGCATTTAACCGTCGAGTTTTAAAGCCGTCATTTGATGAGATCAACGAAAGTACAAGTGATATTCAAGTATCGTTCAAACCTCTTAGAAATGGCCGAAGAGCACCAATTTATGCGTTGGATATGCATATTGAGTCCAAACACAAGGCTAACATCATTGAACAAAAGAAGGCTAAGAAATCGACTGTGAAATTAGACGATAAGTATTATCCTCAAGCCGACGAAAAGAGTGACGAAGAAATACATCAGGAAATGCTAGAGTTACAAAAGAAATTGAAAGAGGGAAGTCTATGACAGGAGATAAAGCAGTCGAATTGATTAACGAGTGGTTAAATCTTGCAAAAGAAGTTGGAGATATGAACCTAAATCGTATGGAATATGACGAAGAAAGATACAACTACGCAATGGATCGAATGGATGTTATTCGACAAGAAATCAATGATTATCATGAAAAAATGAACAAATGTTAAAAAAAAAGAAGGAGTCAAAATAAGCTCCTTTTTTTTATCGACAATGGTCATGATCTTTTTCTCGATCCAGTTCAGAAATTTCGATTAATTCATCTACATCAGGAATGTTTGCAAATTCCTGATCAATGTTTGGATACGAATTATTAAGGTCTGTATTGTCATCGAATAACTGAGTATAGATATCTGGATTTTTTGATTTGTTTTGATATTCATCTAAAACACCTATGAATAGATTATCTAGTCCGTTTCTGATTAGTTTAACTATTTTGAATTTTTGAATAACGCTTGGGATAATACGGTCCATTAAATGCAGATACATGCACTGATAGAGCTTGCCGATGATTTTGAAATTTTCGCTACGCTGTTTTTCTTTTTCTAGCTCCAATTTCAAGTTATTGTTTTCGACTTGAAGATTATTCAATGTATTTATTTGGTTTTTCAATTGTTGATTTTGAATAGATATTTCGTCGAATTTATCAATTTTAGATTTGTTTTTTTCTAGTTTAGCGCTCAGACGCTCGTTTTCAAGCACATATGGCTTATTTTTGATTCGGTTAATAGTCTGCTTGTTGATTTCTAATTCAGCGTTTAAATCGCTTTTCTGAGCCTCTAGCGAAGTGATTTTAATCTGTTGATAGTTTATTACTTGTTTAATTTGCTCAAATTCGGCTTTAGAGAACCTCACAGATTCTGTTTTGGTGATGGGATTGAGTTTGATTTCTGGTTCTGGAATATCTGGTAGTTCCATTTTTTCGAGTTTATCGTTCGCTAGTCGTACAACTTCTTTCTGAACACGTTTGAATTTTTGGACATCAGGCTCATGTTTATCTGTGTTATGCATATATTCTCTATTGTATCCTTTTTCACGAACCAGATTTTCAAGACAGGCCATTTGACTGTCTTTCCAATCATTCCAGGTCTTGTATCCCATTTGATTTAATG
>OBXA01002008.1_pt1 | contig 10561 bp, 10 predicted proteins | sample 1538121 | NCBI WGS metagenome assembly OBXA01 (sample SAMEA2580133, study PRJEB22360) | human gut metagenome | biome: human gut; feature: human-associated habitat; material: faeces | place: Denmark | collected 2008/2010 | reverse complement strand
CGAATACGCTTTGGCTGCCGGCCCCGCAGCAGCGGCGAGGGCCGCTGCCCCTGCGCGCTGAAGAAACTCCTTTCTGGTCATGGACATATTGATTCTCCCAAATGGTGATCAGAAGGCTCAGCCCCGAGCGCAATACTCATCGCGCGAAGCTGTCCTTCACTCAATTTTGGAAGCTGCAGCCTCTCCGGAATTGCATCATTGCGGCAGTTTCCTGCCAATTCCTATCTCATTCATTCTGAAGCGGTCTTGTCCTGAAGGCGTCCGAGAGCGTTCAATTCTCTCCAGTGGATGAGGCAGTAGAACCCCGCCACGAAGACGAAGCCGCCCACGAAGTTCCCGATCGTCACGGGAATAAGATTCCCAAGAACAACGTCCCCGAGACCGAAATGAATCTGCGGAACGTCGGCGAGCGCCAGATAACGCGGATCCGTTCCAACAAACCAAGCGGCCGGAATGAAGAACATGTTGGCGATGCAGTGCTCGAACCCGATCGCCGCAAAAGCCATGGTCGGACCCCAGAGCGCGCAGATCTTGCCGAAGATGTCCTTCGCGGCGGAAGCCGCATAAATCGCTAGGCAGACAAGCCAGTTGCAGCCGACGCCTCGCCAGAAGGCTTCCCAGGGATCGAGCGACGTCTTGGCGTTGGCGAGCTTCACGACGAAGCTTCCCCAGGGCATCGTGCCGTTCGTCATTTCAAAGAGAATGCCGCCCTCCTTCACGAGCGCCCAGGCGATGAATAGTGCGCCGAGGAAGTTCCCGAAATAGGAAAGAAACCCGGAGCGAGTTGCGCGCCACCAGCTGATTCGGGCATTGAACCGGGCAGCGGAAAGCGAAAGACAGTTGCCGGTGAAGAGATCCGCGCCGCAAAGCACAACCAGAAGAAGTCCCGTCGGGAACACCATGCCGAAGACGAGCTTCTGGAGACTCCCCCAGACTTCGGGCGGCATTGCGCCGCTCACGCGCACGGCAAAAAGTCCGCCCAGGCCAATGTAGGCGCCCGCAAGAAAAGCGAGACAGAGCGTGGCCACAATCGTCTGATGGGTTCGTGCGGCACCGCTCGACACAACGGACTGCAGTATCGCGGCAGCTGGGGAAATCGCCATGACAGGAACTCCGGAGGAATAATGAGGATTAGAAAGGTTCTGAAGAATAACCGGTCTTATGCGGGGAAACCCGTTGTTTCTTCCTCAACAAGTCATGCAATGAGTCTATCGTCTGGCAGTTATCGTTTTTGCCCTATTGCCGTCATCCCGCAGTCGCCTCGAACCATAAACGAAAAAAGCCCTGAGGCATCGCCGGCGTTTTTGCCGAAAATGACGTCAGGGCTTCCTTTCGCACAGGCTCCAGGCGCGCAGGTCGAACCTATGGAACGGGCGCTTCAAAGCGAAGCGGATTGAACTCAATCCACCGTAATGAGCTCGTACTCGTTGCTGCCCATGCCGAGCTCCTTCATGTAGGTGAGCTGATGGAGCCCATGGCGGGACTCAATGCGCTCGACGAGGTCATGACGCTCCGCCGCCGGGCGGGCATAGACCATGTCAATCGACGCCTGGTCGACAGCGAGAATGTCGGTCGAGGCCACAATGCCGATATCGCCGATCGTGGGTTCGGCGGCCGAAAGCCCGGCGCAGTCGCAGTCAACCGACATGCGGCGCATGACGTTGATGAAGACAATGTTTTTGCCGAAATAGTCGCAGACGGCCTTGGCGGACTCCGCCATCGTTTCCATCAGCATTTCCTTACCCGGCCACTGATCCCAGGGGAGATTGACGTCGGAAACCGCGTGGACCTGCTGCTTCCCGATTCTGCCGTCGGCGCAGCCGATGGCGATGTTCTTCATCGAACCCCCGAAGCCGCCCATGGCGTGACCCTTGAAGTGCGTGAGGACCACCATCGAGTCGTAGTTCACGATGTGGCCGCCCATCGAAACTTCCTTAAAGTGCTTGCCGCCCTTGACAGGAAGATTGACCGTCCCTTCGGCATCCATGATGTCGACCGGACAGAAGGTCCAGCCGTTAACCTTAAGCGTCTCAAGGTGGTCTTCCGTTGTGTAGCGGTCGCCGTGGTAGAGCGTATTTGTCTCAACGATCGTCGAATTCGGGATCCTGGCCTGGAAGGCCTTCACCATCTCGCGCGGCAGAATGTTGGGACCGTGGCGCTCGCCCGTATGCAGCTTGATCGCGACCTTGCCGGAAATGTTTTCCTTCACGAGGTCGTAGAGCTTGTTGAGGTGCTCCGCATCAATCACAGGCGAAAAATAAACCTTCGACTTTGCCATCTTGCGAAATCTCCTTGCGGTTTCTATGGATGAGGCATGCACGTACCGGGTGCTGCGGCAGTACTGCTCATCCGCTTCACTTTCGAATATGTTGCTCTTTCCTAGTCCTGTCAGGGATCCGGGGATTTCCCTGAGGAAGGAACTTCAGAGCGCGAGATAGGCCTTTTCGTCCACGGGCTCGCACCATTCGTTCGAAGCGCCTTCGGCGGGGACTTCAATCGCGATGTGCGCAAACCACGAATCCTTCGCCGCACCGTGCCAGTGCTTCACCTCGGGAGGAATGTCGACGACGTCGCCCGGTTTAAGCGCCTGTGCGGGCTTGCCTTCTCCCTGGTCCCAGCCGCGGCCGGCCGTGACGAGAAGAATCTGACCGCCCTTGTGGTGGATGTGCCAGTTGTTGCGGCACCCGGGTTCAAAGGTGACGTTCGCGACGACAAGACGGTCTTTGGTGAGGAGCTTGAGCCAGCTTTTGCCCACAAAGAACTTTGCGTAAGCCGTGTTCGTGTCTCCCGCCGGGAAAAGACTTAAGTTTTCGGGCGGGACGGATGTTGATGAAGTCGATTCGGTCATGGTATTTGCCTCAATAGGGGTTATTTGGAATTTTTGAAGCTTCTTTGAGAGCTCCCGATCCGGATATTCTTCGCCTGCCCCGCCCGTCTTTCTTCGTGAATTCCATCAGAAGATTGCTCGATTGCATCAGGATGGATTTCTTTTGTGCGCTCATGGTGCAAGCATCCAACGGATGCACGCTTTTAATTCAGTAGTAACCCCTATTCCGCTAGGAATAAGATCCTACTCTCCGTGCCTTTCGGCAGAAGACCGTAAACTAGTGAAATCAATGCAATGCCAGATAGGAATGAGCGTGTTAACGTACACCTCATAGAGAGCGCATCCAATAAAGCGCCCCATACGCACGAATTGAAGTTGAACCGCCACCAGGGGTTCTTCTTGTGGAGAGTTCCAAATGCAGATTTGTTCCGCCGCACGCCTTGAAAAAGAATATTCCACGGTTGCCGCTCAGTGCGCCCGCACGGGTGAAGCTCAGGTGCTTGCTGAAAACGGCCGCGCCGACCTCGTGGTGATGGATGCCAAGACCTATCAGCACCTCGCTGAAATGGCTGCCCGCTCCGGTTCCAAGAACCTCACCTCCGACCGCGTCGCCCTTGAAATGGGCGTCGTCGCTGCGGGTTGATTCTCCGCAGGCGATCCCGAGCAAAGCTTTTCTTCAGAGCAAAGTCCCGGATGGAGATGCACCTCCTCCCGGGACTTTCTTTATGTCCGCGAAGGTGTTTTGCCGCTTTGCACTTTCCTCTTGAAAACTGCGCTTCAACCCCCATATAGGCTTCATCGGCATGCTGCTTTCGGGCGGCATGCGTCCGACCCATCATCAGATTTCGGAGAAAAAGTCGAAATGGCTGCTGAAACGCATGTTTTCCAGACCAAGGTGAGCAAGCTCCTTAAGCTCCTCGCCAATTCCCTTTATTCGAATAAGGAAGTGTTCCTGCGCGAGCTCGTCTCGAACGCCTCCGACGCGATCGACAAGCTACGCTTTGCGGCCATCGCGAAGCCTGAGCTTCTCGGAAGCGACCCCGTCTTCTCGATCCGCATCAGCGCCGACAAGGAAGCAGGCACCCTTACCGTTTCAGACAACGGCATCGGCATGACGCTCGATGAGGCGAATGAACATCTCGGCACCATCGCGCAGTCGGGTACCGAAGACTTCCTCGAACACCTCTCCGCCGATGAAGCGAAGAACGCGCAGCAGATCGGTCAGTTCGGCGTGGGGTTCTACTCAAGCTTCATCGTTGCCGACCGCGTGACCGTGGTTTCGCGCGCCGCGACTGCCGGCGAAAATGAAGCTGTGCGCTGGGAATCCGACGGCTCGGGCACCTTCACCTCTGAACTCACGACCCGCGCCTCCCGCGGAACCGACGTGATCCTCCATCTGCGCGACGAGGACAAGAACTTCCTCGATCCGTGGACCCTTCGCGAAACGATCACGAAGTATTCGGACCATATCTCGACGCCCGTTTATCTCCTTGAAGAGAAGCCTGCTGAGGAAGGCAAGACCCCCGACAAGGACTGGGTGCAGGTGAACGACGCCAAGGCGCTCTGGACGCTGCCGCCTAAGGAAGTGACGGACGACCAGTACAAGGAGTTCTACAAGCACCTCACGCACGATTGGGAGGATCCGCTCTGCTGGGCGCACAACCGTGTGGAAGGCGACCTTGAGTACACGTCGCTTCTCTACTGCCCGTCGGCAGCGCCCTACGACCTCTACAACCGCGACCTTCAGAAGGGCCTCAAGCTCTTCGTCGAGCGCGTCTTCATCATGGACCGCGCGGATGCGTTCCTTCCCAACTACCTGAGGTTCATCAAGGGGCTCGTCGATACGAATGATCTGCCGCTCAACGTTTCCCGCGAACTCCTCCAGGAAAGCCGCGTTGCCGCAAAACTCAAGAAGGCCCTCACCCGCCGCGCGCTCGACATGTTCGCGAAGCTCGCCGACGATAAGGACGCTAAGGAAAAGTACGGCGTCTTCTGGACGCAGTTCGGCCGCGTGCTGAAGGAAGGCATCGTCGAGGATCCGGACAACAGGAAGGCCATTCTCGGACTCCTCAGGTTTGCTACCACGAAGGCCGGCGCTTCCGACATCACGGTGTCGCTTGCCGACTATGTGAGCCGCATGCCCGAAGGCCAGAAGAACATCTACTACGTCATCGCGAATACCCCGGAAGCCGCAGAAGGCTCGCCCTATCTCGAGGGCCTCAAAAAGAAGGGCGTCGAAGTCCTTCTCCTCTGGGAGCGCATCGACGAGTGGATGATGGGTGCTTTGACCGAATTCGAGGGCCACAAGTTCATCCCGGCGACCGCTGCAGACCTTGAGCTCGAGGGCGTGAAGTCGAAGACCGATGAAGCCGAGAAGCCTTCCGAAACCTCGAAGGAAGAGGACGACAAGGCCGTAGCCCGCTTCAAGGCCGCGCTCGGCGAAAAGGTTGCGGATGTCCGCATTTCAGACCGTCTCGTCGACTCCGCCGCGTGCGTGGTCGGCCAGCACGACCAGATGCTCACCGAACAGATGCGCCGCATGCTCGAGGCTGCGGGGCAGACGGTTCCGGAAGAAAAGTACACGCTCGAAGTCAATCTTGAGAGCCCGCTCGTCAAGAAGGCGCTTAAAGAGAATGATCCCACCCGCTTCTCCGAATGGGCGGACGTCATTCTCGATCAGGCGCTCCTCTCCGAACAGGGTTCTCTGAAGGATCCGGCCGGGTTTGTGAAGCGCCTCAATGCGCTGCTTCTCTCCTGATGAGATTTTTCAACGACTGATTCTTCAGTGAAGGCATGCCGCTCTTATTCGGGCGGCATGCCTTTTCTATATGTTGGAACAACTTCTCATGCGGACTCTGATGGGAAATCCATCCATTCATCATAATCGAAATTTATTTCAATATGATTCATCAATAAGAATTGGCTGCAACCACTGAATCACTATTCTTTCAGGATTGATTCCTTGAACGAAATTGCCGCATCAGCATCGCGTGTAGAACGAATGGAACCATTAAGCTTTTCTTCCAATGCGTTCAATCGATTTCTTGCCTCATCTGTCTTTCCAATCTCTATTAATTCTTTAATTTTTCCTACTGCCTCCTTAACTTCAATCGACTGTCTCTCTGTATGCAGAATTTGTTCTAAAACCTCGTTCACGTCAAGTCCATAAGACTGGACTGGTTGAACAATTTTTCCACCATCAAGCAAATGAACGCCGTTCGGCTCCACTTCTCCAATCATGATGGGAGAGTTTGTAGCCGCAATAAATTGAACCCGAGGAAATGCTCTCCTGAGTCCTTTCAGAATTCTGCGCTGCCAGTCAGGATGCAAGTGTGCTTCCAAATCGTCTATAAGGACGATGCCGTCCGTCCTCATCGCCTCACTTGCCTTGAGATGCGGATGAAGAACACACATTCTGCGCAGAATATCTGCGAAAAGCATGATGACACTGCGCTCGCCGTCGCTCAGCATCTCAAAAGGAATTTGCATAATTCTGAAATCACCCAGCTTCCCCTTGATTTCTTTTGAAACTAAAACGGAACTAACGTCACGATCCCAGCAGACGTCCACAATTTCAGGAAATGCGTCATTCACTATGCGGCTAAGGGCAGTTCCTCCATCGTTCTCAACAGGAGGTGTCGCGTCCAATCCTCTCTCTGCATAATCAAGACGGACAGAGGTTTTCTCCCTGATCCAGGACAACGTGCTGCTGCACGATTCAGCATTACCAGCGTCCTGCCAGCTTTCATAAACACTGCACCGCGTGTCGTTCGAGAAACGAGAAGATCTCACTGTCTCAATCCAGTCGCAGTGCAGAAATCGTGATGATCTATAGAATGCAAAGATCGGAAATTCATTTTCCGATTTTCTTTCCAGCGCTGAAGAATCAGCTGATGAGTCAACAATTATCGTTTCTTCTTTTTCTGAATCGTCGACAACCCTGGAAATACTTAATTGATGGTTCTCATCATTCATTTCTATGGTGCACGAACCGCCAAAATTGAATTCCAATAGATCATCCGTTTTTTCTTTCTTCTCAATTTTAGCAGTTGATGCCGTATCTCTTTCCTTATCGAAAGATGCTGAAACAAGCAAAAAATGATCAGAGAGGACATGCAAACCCAAAGCGAAAGATTGCAGAATGGAAGTTTTATCTTCTTCATTACTGCTCGACAGGATGTTGAATCCAGGGCTCAGCTGGAATTTCAGTTTTGAAAGACCTTTAAAATTTCTGAGTTCGATGGATCGTATCTGCATGGGATCATTACGGGAAAATATTTATCTTTGGGACTTGCTGTGAATGGAATCGTAAAGGATTTTTCTCTTTCATCCGTCCTTTGCAGCTTGCGTGTCTCTCTGCCTATCGCGCGGCGCGCTTTTAACCGGATGTGAACCGCGTAACGTGAGGAAACTGACTGCCTCGGGCAAGTTATGCCAGACGGCTGACGCACCGCAGCCGATAGTTCTCAGACAAAAGCATCATGCTGAAAATCGCCGGATTCTGATTTTCATCATCACGCCTCCTCCCGCGGGAGGAGGTGAAGCGCGGCGAAAAGGCGGAAAATAGCGAGCTCATCCAAACTCATCTTTCCGGCTTTTCCCATGGACGAAAATTTCGCCAAGGTTCTCGCCTTCGTTGTCTTCATCGCGCTCGGCTGGGGCCTGAGGCGCTTCAATATTCTGAAGCCCGAAGCCTTTCACGCGATCAGCGCGCTCGTGATGTGCGTGACGCTTCCCTGCGTCACGATGACGGGGTTGAACGGATTCAAGCTCTCCGCCGACTACGCCGTCATTGCTGCCATCGGCTTTCTCGCCAACGTTCTCTTTCTCCTCATTGGCATCCTCCTCACCCTCAGAATGTCGAATATTGAGGATAGAGACTTCCGGCGATTGAACCTCACGGGATTCTCGGTAGGTCCCTTTGCCGTTCCGTACGTCCAGGCCTTCCTCTCGCCGGCGAGCCTCCTGACCGCCCTCGTCTTCGACCTCGGGAACGCCTTCATGGCGGCGGGCGGAACCTATGCGGCCATCTCCGGCATGCGCGAAAAGACCTCGCCCGCCAAAATGATCGGCGTCGTCTTCAAGAAGCTCGCAACTTCAGGCCCCATCATTGCCTTCGTCTTCATGCTCGTTCTCTGCCTTCTGAGCCTGAAGCTCCCCGATGCCGTGATTACCTGCACGAAAATCGGCGCAGCCGCCAACACCTTCCTCTGCATGGTGATGATCGGAGAAGCGCTCAACCTCTCTCTCACCTTCCGGGAATTCCTCGATCTTCTGAAGATTCTCGCGATGCGCTTCGTGCTCCAGGCGCTCCTTGCATTCACGCTCTTTGAGTGCCTCCCCTTCGACCTCGAAGTTCGCCGCGCTCTGGTGCTCGTCTGCTTTGCGCCGGTTCCCGCCATGAATCTCATCTACACGAACCTGCTTAAGGGTGATCTCTCGAAGGCCGCCAATCTGAATACCCTTTCCGTATTCGTGGCGATCCTCTCGATGTCGGCCGTGATCTACATCATTTGACGAGCTTCCACCTCCGAGAAATAGAAATCCCCGAATGCTTTTCACCGGCATCCGGGGATTTTTTTAGTGCTGAGACCTCAGAGGTCTCCGGCAGCTATTGCAGCTTAGAAACGATGCGCGCTTGCGCCCTCATAGCCCGAGGGCTTAGCGGAAGCGCAAGGCTTAATCACGAGGCTCGGCTTCGTGATCGATGCATCGGCGAGCGGCGCAATGCTCGCGAGCGTCCCGTGCTTCCGGCGAAGCTCCTCAATGTCGCCGAATTCAATCGCGCGCTCGGGGCAGCTTTCCACGCAGACGGGATTGAGACCCTTCATCGTACGATCGAGACACCCGTCGCACTTCGTCATCTTGCGCTTCTTCGCATTCAACTGCGGCACGCCGTAAGGACAAGCCTTCGCGCAGAGTCCGCAGCCGATGCACTTCGATTCGTCGATGACGACGAGCCCGTCCTCGGCGCGCTTCATATGGGCCTTGGTCGGGCATACCTTGACGCATGCCGGATCAGCGCATTCGTTGCAGCCGATCGAAACATAGTAGGCAAAGACGTCCTGGCGCCAGGCGCCGTTCTTGTCTTCCTTCCAGCTCCCGCCCTCCACTTCGAGAACTCGGCGGAAGTCGATGCCAGGAGGCGTCCCGTTCTTGTCCGCACAAGCGACGGAACATGTGCGGCAGCCCGTGCAGCGGGAGACGTCAATGAAGAAACCTTTCTGTGTCATTTTCTTTTATCTCCTCTCTTCATCAGGCCTTTCGGACGTCGACCAGAATGTTGTGCTGGGCGTTCCCCTTGCCGTAAGGACTCGGACGATGCCCGGTCAGCGTGTTAATGCATCCGCCAACGTCAACCCGGCGTCCGTCGATCATCTGCGGGTTGTACCAGGCGCCCTGGGGCATCGTGACGACGCCGGGCATGATGCGCGGCGTCACGCGCACGGGGAGACGCACGATGCCGCGATCGTTGAAAATCTCGACGGCGTCGCCATCCTGAATCCCGCGTTTTTCGGCATCGACCGGATTCATATAGAGCGCATCCGGATGGAGGCTCCTGAGTTTCGGGAGATTATGGAAAGTAGAATGAATGCGGCCGTGGCCATGGAAGCCGAAGCACTGGAGCGGATATTTCTTTTCGAGGGGATCGCCCGGCATATCCCAGGTGCGCCAGTATTTCGGAATCGCATTGATGCGGTCGACTTCAGCGATGACCCAGTCCGCAGTTTCCTTCGCGAGCTTTTCGGAATAGATCTCGATTTTTCCAGTGGGGGTCTTGAGCGGATGAGCCTCCGGATCCTTTCTGAAGGCTTCGAGCGCAATCGGATCCTTGCGGTAGTGCCAGACCTTGGCGAGCCCCGCCTTCCAGAATTCCTCAAAGGTCGGAAGTTCCGGCACTTTTTTGCGCGTTTCCTCGTAGCACCAGCGCACCCATTCTTCCTGCGTGCGGCCTTCGGTGAATTCCTTCTCGAGCCCGAGCTCGCGCGCGATCAGGCGGCAGATTTCATAGGAAGGCTTCTGTTCGTATTCGGGTTCGCAGGCCTTCTGGATGGCAAGCATTTCCGCGACGTCGCCGTGGCTGCCGCCCTGGCAGGCCATGTCGTTCGTCTCGGGTCCGAGCGTATCGGGAAGCAGAATATCGGCATAGCGGCAGGAAGGCGTCATCATGTTGTCGCAGACGACGAGGAATTCAAGCTTCTTCTCATCCTCGAGCACTTCATGCGTCCAGTTGGCGTCGCCGTGCTGGTTGATCATCGTGTTTCCGCCCGAGTTGATGATCATGCGGATGTTCTGCGTGAGCTTCTCAGCGCCCTTCAGCGCATCGGTGCGGCGGGTCATTTCGCTGCCGCGGACAATGGCATCCGTCCAGAGGTAGCAGGGAATCGACGCCTTGACCGGGTTCTTTCCGACCGGGAGATAAACGGCCGGGAATGGCGTATTCCCTTCATGCTCGCCCGAATTCGTGCCGGGGAGACCGATCTGACCGAGAAGAATCGGCACCATCGCAATGGCGCGCGACGTATCTTCGCCGTTCGCCTGACGCTGCGGACCCCAGCCCTGAGATACGAAAAGCGGCTTCGTTTCCGCCATCTCCCTGGCAAGACGGCGGATCACGTCGGCAGGGATTCCCGTAATCCTCAACTTCCAGAACCGCATGACTCTCGTTCAAGATCCAACAGGATTTTGATCATTACTACCGAAAAAACTTAAAAAATTTCATTGCGTCGCCGG
>OBXA01001996.1_pt1 | contig 10594 bp, 9 predicted proteins | sample 1538121 | NCBI WGS metagenome assembly OBXA01 (sample SAMEA2580133, study PRJEB22360) | human gut metagenome | biome: human gut; feature: human-associated habitat; material: faeces | place: Denmark | collected 2008/2010 | reverse complement strand
GGTACGTACGGTGCTGTGAGAGGACGGCGGTTAGTCACCGCCTCCTACTCGATTTCTGGCTTTCTGAAACTGTAGATTCGGTATTGCTGTCCGACTCTGTTCCCGTAACGGTTTCTTCCACAGCAGGATCTTTGTATGTGTACGTGTTGGATTCACGGAAAATCGTACTGTTGGAACCCATCTGGCACACTTTAATGGTATCACCGTCTTTGACACTGTCTTTTGGAATAATCAGACAACCGGAATTGCTGAAGGTTGTATTGACTTTCTCGTCATTTACAAATACCTTACTCCACTTGGTGAAGTTGTTTCCATAGACAAACACTTCCGATCCGCCGATGGAATCCGACGTCTCAGATACCGTTACATCATCAATTCCCATTACAATGTCGGTTGCAGGGTATTTGTCTTTGCCATCATAGCAGTAACGGTTTCCGTAAAGAATGTCATACTGCAGATTATCCAGTCCGTCCAGATATGCAGTGTGGTCTGTGTTGTTCATCTGGGTCTGATGGTAATTTAAGATGGTTCCCTCATGAATACCTGTGGAATCCGTAATGCTTGCCATCAGCTGGTATGCATACAGATCTGCATCCTGCTTCTTTAATCCCATGTTATTCCATGTGACATATTTTGTCTTGTAGATATCACCGGATTTCATATCGGAGTCTTCCAGACCCATGGTTGGAAGATGATCACCGAACGCTACCACGATGGTATCTTCATCTCTCTTGGAGAGCTCTGTAATCAGATCATTCAGGAATGTATCTACTTCATTTAACTGGTTGATGTAATAAGTCCACTGGTTTTTCTTTTCTTCATCATCCACACCGCTGACGGTATATACCGGACTTGCGATAACCGGAGTCTTTGGATAATCACCATGTGTACCTACGGTAATGGTGTAGGTAAAGTCCGGCTGATTCGGAGTGGAATCTAAGGTTTTGATTGTTTCAGGAACAAGAATATCATCGGTAGCCCAGCTTCCGTTTGGCGTATAACTCTGAATGTTCATCAGTTCCTTGCTGGTGAAAGTATCAAATCCCATCATGGAAAAGGCATTGACACGGCTGTAAAAGTTACCGCCATTGTTATGTACGGCATGGGTTCCATATCCGATGGAAGCCAGATCAGCAGCAGTGCTCTCGCAGTCTGTCTTTTTCAGGATTGTTTTATACGGATACTCGCCGGTTCCGAAGTACTGCATACTCATACCGGAGAGAACTTCAAACTCAGTGTTTGCGGTTCCTGCGCCAACAACCGGAACTGTCAGGTAACCACTCGTGTAGTTCTTCTCGAGATTGTGGAAGGTAGGAATCGGATCCTGATTATAATTCAGAAACTTGATCTCATCCGGATCACAGAATGATTCAAGAAGAATACAGATAATATTTGGTGCATTCTTTTTGGTGACAGTTGTTTCTTTTTTTGTGTCATTTACATTTTTTTCAATCGAAGCAATTTTCTGCTCGGAGTAGTCATCCGGCTTGCTCATTCCACGGTCTACCACACTCGAAGAGAATCCATAGATAAAACCATAGTTTTCATATCCCTGTGCAATGTTGGAGAAGTAACTTGCAACAACATTGGCATTCTGTGCAGCAGAGGTTGTAACAGGAAGACCGACAAACAGTACCGATACAATGGCACCTACTACAACAATTTTATGGGTCTTGCCCTGATAGCGCGGTCCTTTAATGAAGAGCGCAACACAAAACAGAAGGAACAGACCGAGCCCGATGACTACGATAGTGGCCTCTTCTGCCGTGAAATAGTTGGTATTGTTCATGGCAAACAGATCATTGATACATTTAAGGTCTGTAAAGCCAAACGGTGTTACACGGTTTGAAAGGATGCATCCGTTAATGATTCCAAGGAGCACCCAGAAACCGCTGATAATGATCCGCCAGAATGCACGTCTGCGGAACAGATAAACAAAGCTTAAAGATGCAAATACAATAAAGGCATTATAAAAAAATGCACCGGTATGCATCCCAACGAAGGAACATGCCGAGAGAAAACTCCTTCGGGAAAGAACCTCCACCATAAATACGATCCCACAGGATATCAACATGTGGAACAGCAGGGAATATTTATTCAGAAATGAGATCCGACGCAGGTAAGCTTCGGAATGTTGTTTTTCAACTCTGGTGAATAGTTTTTCTTTGATAATACTAAAAAATTTCTTCATCTTTACCTCTCCTTTACTCGAACTATAGATTACTAAAAAAGGATAGTAAAGACAAGAGGTAAAATTTATAAAAAAACCCCGTTAAAAACGAGGTTTTTTTGCAATATGAATAAATTGTGAACAAACGGTGTTCTTATCGGTTGGAACGTCTCCAGATGTGCATCTGGTCTGCCTCTTTGATCAGATCATCACGGAAGTCCGGATGTGCAATGGAAATCAGAGCCTCTGCCTTCTGCCAGGTAGATAATCCCTTTACATTGACCATGCCATATTCGGTAACGACATAGTGGGTATTTGCACGGGTGTCTGTGACAATAGAACCTTCTGCCAGGGTCGGGCGGATGCGGGAATGCATAACACCTTTCTTATCCGTGAATGTGGAAGAACAGCAGATAAAGCTCTTTCCACCTTTGGACATATAAGCACCGAGAACGAAGTCAAGCTGTCCGCCGGCACCACTGATGTGTTTGGTTCCGGAAGACTCGGCACTGATCTGTCCGAACAGGTCGATATCTACACAGTTGTTGATGGAGATGAAGTTGTCCAGTGCTGCGATGGAGCGGATATCGTTGGTGTAACTGACAGGTGCGCTCATCAGTTCTGGATTTTCATCCAGATAATCATACATCTTCTTGGTTCCGGCACCGAAACCATATACCTGACGGTAGCGGTCAATGTTTTTGCAGGCACCGGTAATCTTTCCGGCTTTGGCAATGTCTACGAATGCATCTACATACATTTCTGTGTGAACACCAAGATCCTTTAAGTCGGACTGTGCGATCAGGGAACCGACTGCGTTTGGCATACCACCGATACCAAGCTGCAAGCAGGCACCGTTTGGAATCTGGTCTACGATCAGCTGTGCAACTTTCTGGTCTACTTCGGTAGCAGGACCGCCGGCACCGAGTTCTCCGATTGGAGGATTGGAGCCTTCTACGATTGCATTGACTTTGGAAATATGTATGCCGTTTTCTGTTCCGCCAAGGCAGCGCGGCATATTTTCGTTGACTTCTACGATGATATGTCTGGCTGTCTCACACATTGCACCAAGATGGGAAGCACTTGGCCCGAAGTTGAAGTATCCATGCTTGTCCATTGGAGCAACCTGGAACATTGCCACATCATCCGGACAATCCAGCTCACGGTAATAACGAGGGAGCTCGGAATAACGGATCGGGCTGTAGAATGCACAGCCACGTGCGATCATATGACGTTCGATTCCGGACATATGCCAGGAATTCCATGTAAAATGTTCGCCGGCGTCTTCGCGCTCAAATACGGCAAGCGGTTTTAAGAGGATTCCGCCACGCAGGTTGATATCCTTCAGTTCATCGGTACGCTTGGCAAGTGCTTTGTCCAGTGCATCTACGGTGTTGGTACACCAGCCATAGTCTACCCAGTCACCGGATTTGATTACTTTTACGGCTTCGTCTGCTGAAACGAGCTTCTGTCTGTATTCTTCTGAAAAATCCATTCGTATAAGACCTCCTTGTATGTCTTAGCGTGAAGTTGTGAACAGAAATACAACAACTTCGTTAATTTATTAACAACATTATAACATTTATGGATTTCAAAAACAATGGGGAGTGCTGGAAAACGTAATTATTCTGTGGTACACTTTAAGGGAAAAAGTCCTGAGGTAGACAGGGAGAGGGCATATAGAAGATATTTGAGAGAAAAAATTCTAAGATAGACAGGGCAGGGATATATGGAAGATTTTTAAGTTGAAAAGTCCCGAAGAAGAGTCAGAGTGGGATATATAGAAAAAGTTTCCACTGATATGTCCCGGAAAGCGTTAAAAATGGGATATAGAAGTGTAGATATTATGTATATGTCCCGAACGAAAATAAAAGTGGGACATAAAAGAAGAAATATTGTGCATATGTCCCAAACGAAAACGAAGCTGGGACATAAAAGAAGAAATATTGTGTATATGTCCCAAACGAAAACGAAGCTGGGACAGCGAAAAGAAGATATTGTGTATATGTCCTCAAATGTTCGACATCGCACATGGTATCTCTATGAAGAAAATATTTACAGGAAGGAAAAGAAGATGGAGAATCATACAATTGTTACTTTAAAAAAGGGAGAAGGCCGCACGATCAAGGCGGGTGGCGCATGGATTTTTGATAATGAGATTGATACGATTGTGGGGACATTTACCAATGGAGATGTGGTGACGGTACATGATTTTGACGGATATCCGATGGGAAAGGGATTTATCAATCAGAATTCGAAGATCCGTATCCGCATGCTGACCCGTCATGTGGATCAGGAGATTAACGAGAATTTTCTTCGTATGCGTGTAAAGAATGCCTGGGAATACCGGAAGACAACGGTGGATACATCTTCCTGTCGTGTGATTTTCGGGGAAGCGGATTTTTTGCCGGGACTGGTGGTTGACAAGTATGAGGATGTGCTGGTGGTGGAATGTCTGGCACTCGGTATGGAGCAGTTCAAGGAAACAATCGTTTCATTATTAAAAGGGGTACTGAAAGAGGACGGTATTTCTATCCGTGGAGTCTATGAGAGAAGTGACGCCAACGAGCGCAGGAAAGAAGGACTTCCGAAGGTGAAAGGATTTATTGGGGAAACATTTGATACAGAGGTGGAGATCACGGAAAATGGCGTGCACTATCTGGTCGATGTGGTAAATGGTCAGAAGACGGGCTTTTTCCTGGACCAGAAGTATAACCGGCTGGCAATGCAGCGGATCTGTAAAGGAAAGAGAGTTTTGGACTGTTTTACACATATGGGAACGTTTGCACTGAATGCAGGAATCGCAGGTGCTTCCGATGTGACGGGACTTGATATTTCGGAATATGCGGTGCAGCAGGCAAATGCCAATGCCGTGCGTAACCATCTGGAAGATACGGTACATTTTCGCTGTGCAAATGTACTGGACGAGCTTCCGAAACTGGCAGAAGCCGGAGAAAAGTATGATGTAGTCATTCTCGACCCGCCGGCATTTACGAAATCCCGTGAGGCCACGAAGAATGCCATCAAAGGTTATCGGGAGATCAATATGAAAGGGTTAAAGCTGGTAAAAGACGGCGGATACCTGGCAACCTGTTCCTGTTCCCATTTTATGACACAGGAACTGCTGGCAAAGACGGTGAAGGAAGCTGCAAAGGCGGCACACAAACGGCTGCGTCAGGTGGAATTCCGTACGCAGGCGCCGGATCATCCGATTTTGTGGGCAAATTCTGCGAATGTGCCGGAGAGCTATTATCTTAAATTTTTCATTTTTCAGGTGGTGGATGAGAAATAATCCGAAGAATGCTTATTTATAGGGGTTCCGGAACAATTCTCTGATATGAAATAAAAGACTGACACACCTTTTGACACACTTTTATAGAAAAATATCTCGAAATAAGCAAATCCTCTTAGTTCATTTGCGCCCTTGTTGGATTGTGCTACACGATTTTCAAGGGAAAACGAAAATAGCCGCCATTACTGCGAATAATGACGGCTGTTGATAAAACAGTTATTTAATTCATTCGGGTAAGCCGCTTCTCTGGCTTTCCCTCTTTCCACGCATAATATAACATATCTTATGAGCTGACGCAAGGAAAAGTGTAAAACGGTTCATAATTTATAACATGTCATGTTTTCAGATCAGTGATGACTTATTTCGGTTATAATAAAAGGAGAAAGCTCTCAATTGACTAACCGGGTATAAACTTCATATAATAGTGGTAACCGAATGGAGGAGCTATAGAAGGAGGGTTCACTATGCAGGCATTATCAAAAGCAAAAGTTGGTGGAAATTATACCATTCAGTGGTTATTCGGATTACCGGAAGTTGTAGAATTCCTGCACCGCCATCATGTAGAAGAAGGTGGCAGCGTACAGGTGATTCAGAAATTATCCAATGGGCTGATCATCGGTGCCAATGGAGAACGGTTCGCCATGGGAAATGAGATTGCAGATCGTATTCAGGTATAAGTACACCCGGCTATAGAAAATAGACACCCCGGTATCCGTTATAAAAACGGCTGCCGGGGGGTTTTGGGTAAAAAAATGAAAAAGGCAGTATACTTGCATTTTAGAGAGCATTATGGCATAGTTGAGAAAGAAAATCGAAAGCGAAGGATGAAAAGAGGAAAAATGAAGTTTCGAAAAGCTAAGCAGGACGATAAGGAAGAAATTCTTGCGCTGTATCAGTCGCTGATCGGTACTCCATACTGCGCATGGGGCAATGGGTATCCAGGAGAACAGGAATTTGATTATGATATGAAAAGAAATGCTCTTTTTTGTATGGAAAATGAAGATGGAGAAATCATTGGCACGATCACAGTGGATGAAGATCCGCAGGTGGAAGCACTCACCTGCTGGTCAGAAACACTGCAGCCGTCTGCGGAGCTTTCCAGACTCGGGGTACGCACCGATATGCAGAATCAGGGAATTGCCCGGCAGCTTCTGCAGCATGGCATGGAAGAATTGAAAAAACAGGGGAAAAGGAGTGTACATTTTCTCGTGTGTAAGACAAATAAAAAAGCGCTCCGTTCTTATGAAAAACTGCATTTTGACGTAGTGGGAGAGAGCGATTTATTTGACGAGGACTGGTGGTGCTACGAGAAAGAACTTTAAAAATCAAGTACAGGAAGTTGGAAAATATGCAAATAGGACAGAAAAAAACAACGGGACAGAAGATGAAAAAAGAGAGGAACAGGGGAAGAGAAACGGATAGAAAACCGAACATAAGCCAGATACAAAAAACAGGCGAACACTGCATTTACGCAAAAAGATGCGGAGGATGTGACTATCAGGGAATTTTGTACAGTCAGCAGCTTTCCAAAAAGCAGAGTTACATGCGCAAACTCATGGAACCGTTTGGAAAGATCAATCCAATCATCGGGATGGACGATCCATACCACTATCGGCATAAAGTACAGGCGGCTTTTTCCTGCAATAAACGCGGACATATTGTGGCAGGCGTATATGAGAAACATTCGCATGACATCGTGGATGTAGAGCAGTGCCAGATCGAGGATGCACAGGCAGATGCCATTATCCGTGAAATCAAAAATATGATGCGTTCTTTCCGGATTCGTGCATATGATGAGGATACCGGATATGGGCTGCTGCGTCATGTGCTGGTGCGAAAGGGCTATCACAGCGGACAGATTATGGTGGTGCTTGTACTGGTATCTCCGATCCTTCCATCCAAAAATAATTTTGTCAAGGCACTGCGGAAGAAGTTCCCGGAGATCAGTACAGTAGTGATCAATGTCAATGACCGCAAGACCAGCATGGTGCTCGGGGAGCGCAATATTACGGTTTATGGAAAAGGATTTATTGAGGATGAACTGTGCGGATGCACATTTCGTATTTCACCGACTTCATTTTATCAGGTAAATCCGCAGCAGACAGAAAAACTCTACCGGAAAGCCATTTCCTGTGCCAAACTGACGGGAAAAGAAACTGTGATCGATGCGTACTGCGGTACGGGCACGATCGGGTTGATTGCCAGCAGCCGCGCAAAGCATGTGATCGGAGTGGAGTTAAACCGTGATGCGATAAAGGATGCTATCTCCAATGCAAAGCGCAATCATATTCACAATGTTACTTTTTATAATGAAGATGCCGGACAATTTATGGTAGAGATGGCAGAAAAAGGAGAACATGCGGATGTGGTCATTATGGATCCGCCGCGTACGGGAAGCGATGAGGCGTTTCTTTCCTCTGTAGTGCGACTGGCTCCGAATAAAGTCGTGTATGTATCCTGTGGTCCGGAAACGCTGGTGCGGGATCTGAAGTATCTGACAAAGCATGGATACCGGATGAAAGAGTGTACACCGTTTGATCTTTTTCCGTTTACGAAACATGTGGAGACGGTTGTCTTACTTTCCAAGGGCGCTAAAGGTCCGGTGGACCTTTGCTCAGCGCGCACCGAAGTGGAACGGAGAATGGCCGACAGCAGAAAAGTGAAGGTTGACTTCTCCCTGGAGGATATGGATTTATCTGAATTTAAGGGAAAAGCAACTTATGAGCAGATAAAGGCATATGTACTTGAAAAGACAGGACTGAAGGTTTCATCACTGTATATCGCACAGATTAAGAAGAAGTGTGGATTAGATGTCGGTGAGAACTTCAATCCGGCTAAATCAGAGAATGCGAGACAGCCACAGTGTACACCGGAGAAGGAAGATGCGATTATGCAGGCATTTAGACATTTTGGAATCATATAGATTGTGGATAAGCAGTATCATGTGTTAAAAATATAGTGAAGTATAGAAAAAAGGACATTCCGGAACTGTAGATTTTACAGGTCAGGGGATGTCCTTTTTACTGATATGGAAGTGTTCAAGGGACAAGGTAATGATACTGATACCAGTGAAGAATTCGAGAAATACTTACAGGATCAGGGAATGCTACATTCATTCAGCAGGAAGGGTAACCCCTATGATAATGCCTGCATCGAATCCTTCCATTCTGTATTAAAAAAGGAAGAAGTATACACAACTACATATTACACATTTGAGGAGGCTAAATCAGCACTCTTTGAATATATAGAGTCATTCTACAACCGAAAAAGGCGCCATAGTGCTCTTGATTACAAGACACCACAACAGGTTGAAGATGAGGCTCTAGCAGCCTAAGAAATAATTCTCTCGGCATATGTTATGCTGGGAGAAAAGTTCAACTTTTGGTGTCAAAAGTATTGACATAGATCCAATTCCCTGTTATGGTACGACTCATGCGGATTATTTCTACGGAGAAATCCCCTGTGTGAGATGTCTGACGAAGGAAGAGATTAACTCTGCTTACGAAGAAAATACCGGACACCTGATTGTTTCGGAATTTAAACGCATGAAGAAGGATGTAATGGCAGTTCCTGCAGTGTTGTGCAAGAATCATGGTCCTTTTTCCTGTGGCAAGGATGCAAAGGAGGCCGTCCACAATGTGGTGGTTCTTGAAGAGGTTGCCAAGATGGCATATCGAACCGAGCTGATTCATCCGCAGGAATTACAGGATAAGCATTATTTCCGTAAGCATGGTGCAAATGCATATTACGGACAGAATTAACAGGATATCGAGAGGGTATAAAACAGATGAAGATGAAAACAGCACCTATGGGGTGGAACAGCTGGGATTGTTATGGAGCGGCTGTTACAGAAGATATCGTACGACGGAACGCTGAATTTATGGCTGAGCATCTGAAGGAGTACGGTTGGGAATATATTGTGGTGGATATCCAATGGTATGAGCCTTATGCTGCAACCAATGAGTATCATCCTTTTGCGGATGTAGTAATGGATGAGTATGGAAGACTGCTTCCCGCAGTAAATCGTTTTCCTTCCGCAGCAAACGGTGCGGGCTTTGGACCATTGGCAGAATATGTCCATTCTCTTGGATTGAAGTTCGGCATTCATATTATGAGAGGGATTCCACGACAGGCTGTACATCAGAACACGAAAATCATGAACAGTGACAGACATGCCCGGGAAATTGCCAAAACAAACAGTATCTGTGCCTGGAATACGGATATGTATGGTGTAGATCCTGAGAAAGACGGGGCACGGGAATACTATAACAGTATTTTTGAATTATATGCTTCCTGGGGTGTGGATTTTATTAAATGTGATGATATTGCACGGGAACTGCCACATGAGGAATCCGAACTGATTATGCTGAGCAAAGCATTGCATGGTTGCGGAAGACCCATGGTTTTAAGTCTGTCGCCGGGACCTGCTCTTTTAGAAAAGGCAGAGCTTTATAAGCAGATTTCCAATATGTGGAGAATCACCGATGATTTCTGGGATAAGTGGGAACTGTTATATGATATGTTTTCAAGAGCAGAAAAATGGTGCACCCATGCAGGTGCAGGGCACTGGCCGGATGCCGATATGCTTCCGGTCGGACCGATACGGCAGGTATATGATGTGAATAACTGGACGAATTTCACACAGGATGAGCAGATCACCATGCTGACACTCTGGAGTATCATGCGTTCTCCTTTGATGCTGGGAGGAGAGCTGACAGGGTTTGACGAATTCACTATGAATCTGGTAACCAATTCTGAAATACTTGCCATGCATGCAAATGCACGGCATTCGCATCAGGTGTGGAGACGTGAAATCGATGGTATAGAGCATGCATTGTGGATTGCAGCAGATACAAAGGGTGGATATTATGTCGCGGTATTTAATCTGGGTGATAAAGACAGTGACATATCCATACCGCTTGCCGATCTGGAGATTTATGATGGAGTAAATGGAACGGAGCTTTGGAGCGGAGAGCACGTGGAAGAGCAAAAGAGCCTTAGTGTGTCATTAAAGAGTCATGGTGCTAGGGCATATCATTTTACGTACAACTAAAAAGCATACTACTGTTAATGTATAGATAAGAAACAAAGATAAAATAGTAAAAATAGAATAGAACAAAGAAAGAATATGG
>OBXA01001995.1_pt1 | contig 10603 bp, 8 predicted proteins | sample 1538121 | NCBI WGS metagenome assembly OBXA01 (sample SAMEA2580133, study PRJEB22360) | human gut metagenome | biome: human gut; feature: human-associated habitat; material: faeces | place: Denmark | collected 2008/2010 | reverse complement strand
CAAGCAGCTACTCTCCTTTTAGGGTAAAACGTGCGAAACAGCCCACAGTAATCAGGAGCCACCGCACACCTATATCATATTATACACCATCCGGTGTACTTTGAAAAGCGCTGACCCTATTATTTGTAAAAAAATAGATGAATTGTAACCTGAATGAAATCTTTTTGCGCCAAATCTACAGGAAAATACCGGTATAACAGGGATGACTTGCATCATTCCCACCGCTTAGCGGGAAGCACGCATGCCGCCAAAGTAGGTCTGGGCGCTGAAACGAGCGCCATTATAATACATCTCAAAGTGGCAGTGGTTGCCGGTAGAGTCGCCCGTGGAGCCAACCAGGCCGATGACATCGCCCTGGTTCACGGCCTGGCCTGCTGTGCATTTCAGCTGCGACATATGCGCATACAGCGTGCGGTAGCCGTTGCCGTGGTCGATAATAACATAATTGCCATAGCTGTAATGCCAACCGGCAGTAACGACCTTGCCGGAATCCGATGCAATGATGGGGGTACCGTAAGCGGCACAGATATCGGCACCCTTATGGTAAGAGCTCATCCAGCGGCTGACATAGGTATAGTTCGGAACAGGCCATACAAATGTGCCGCTGCCAATGCGGGCAACCATGCCGCTGGCAAGCTTAGTACCTTTAACAATCAGCTGTGTGGTAGGGTTCTGCAAAACTTTATAATTGACAACTTCACTGGAGCTTTCAACGCCGTCAATATAGGTGGTTTCGCGGGTAATCTCCTCGGTGCCGTCGGCACCTTCCTGCACAACAACCGTCTTGCCGAAATCATATTCGTCCGATTCACTTGTCTGGGTGTCAAACGGGATCGGCTCGGTATAGGTGCTGCGCACGACCTCTTTGATCTGCAGCATATCCGGGTGCGAAACACCAGTCATAACAGCGGTTCCCTCATCCAGAACTTCATCGGTCCCGGTCAGATCGGGATTTAATGCGGCCAGCGTATCCCAGGATACACCGGTATTATCCACAACTGTCTGAACAGTATCCCCCGCTGCTGCGGTGTAATAGGTGGGGCCGCCGCCCTGGTTCAGGGTACTGATCACATTGTTGTAATCCAAAATGGAAGAAAGCAGATAAATGCCGTCAACCAGCTTGATGTCATGTACAAAGCTGACGCGCTTGTTCTGGTCCATTGCGTTGACGTAAGGCGCTTTAATACTTTCCAGATAGGTGCGCAGATGGTCGCCTTCCGTGGTGACAAAACGCAGGGAATCATCCACATAGACAGCGGTTGCTTCGCCGATCTGGTCACTGGAAGCGCACAGAATGGCGTCTGCAGCTTCGGTTTCCGTCATGGTGCTGCTGCCGGATTCCAGCGTGTAGGTAGGGGTAACATCCCAGCTGTCATCCGAAACCTGTGCGCCGGTGGAAGCCATAACAGCTTCCGCATTGGTGATACGGGAACGCACATCTTCACGGGCGCTTTCAAATATCTGTTCGCTGGCTACCGTGCCGACAGACGTTCCATTAACCTGAACATTCAGAACAAAGTTCTGGTTCAGCCCGCTCTGCACCACATACAAAAAGCCTGCCGCCGCAGCAACCGGCATAATGTAAGAAAGCGCGTTCAGCAGCAGCGGCAAAAATTGCCGTGCGGCATGGGCGAAATAACGGAGTTTTTCCTTGCGGATGGTATGGGCGCTTTCGTCAGAAAGTTCATCCGAAATTGCGCGGAAATGGCGTATGCCGGAGCCAACCACCTGGAACGGCTCGACGATATCCTCGCACAGGGTAATGATGCCGAGAGCAAACGGGCGGATGATTGTGACAAGCAAACGGGCTGCGTTCATGCCAATGGTAGAAGCAACTTTGTAAGTACCGCGCACAGCGCAAACCACGGCATACTCGACCCAAAAGCCGATCATGTACAAGGCATCGCCAATCAGGTTCGCGTGCGGAACACGCGCCAGTACCTGACGGAAGCTGTGATGGCGGCGGGCTTTTTTTGTTCTGCGCCGCCAGGCGTGTACGGTCAGCTTGCAGCGCAGGCCGTCCAACCAGAGGGTAAAACCGCTGTGAGTACGGATAGAAGATACAGGTGCTTTATTTTGTTGTTCAGTTTGATTCTGTTGTTCCAAATGGGTAGGATTTGTGCTCAAAAGGGGCTCCTTTCCGCGCGTAAAGGCGCGTGCATGGGGTTATAGGGTGCAATGTAGGCAGTTTGTGCTACTCAGCGCAGGGCAGCACGGATTGTAACATTGTTTGAATCTCTTCTTTGTCTGGCAAATAGGCTGCGCAGCAGGCGGCCAGAAAATCCTCCGGCAAAGGGCTCTGCACCCGGCGGGGCTCATGGTCCGCGGGGCGGTTGAACCGCAACACTGCGCAATGCAGGGCGTGACGCGCAATGATATCCGTATGGCCGCCGTACAAACTATCCCCTGCCAGCGGGTGGCCGAGCCAGGAAAAGTGAACGCGGATCTGATGGGTACGGCCCGTTACCGGAAAACAGGAAACCAATGCATGGGAAGCGCTGGCGGCCAGCACGGTGTATTCCGTCACGCTGGGCTTGCCGTCTTCCCTTACACAGCGGCCAATGATGGAATCGCCGCGGCGCGCAATCGGGACGTCAATGCGGCCCGACCCAACGGGCAGCGGGCCTTCCACCAGGGCAAGATAACACTTTTGTGCAGTCTTGGCGAGTTCCGGCGCGGCAAAGGCATTCTGCGCACACAGCACAAGGCCGCTGGTGTTTTTATCAATGCGGTTGACCGGGCGGAATACGCCATCCTCGCCGCGGCATTTCAGGCGGTACAGCCAGCCGTTCGCAAGGGTCCCGCTGGTATGGTTTAATGTGGGGTGTACCGCAATGCCGGCAGGTTTGTTCAATACAGCCGCAAACTCATCCTCATAGATAACATCAATAGGCAGCGGCTCCGGTTGAACATCGGTGGGAGGCTCAGGAGGCAGAGCGAACGAAACAATCTGCGCTGTTGCAACGCGGTAATCTGTATGGACGGGGATGACCTCATCCCCCAGCCGCACACAGAAGCCGGTGCCCTGATATTTGACCGCCTTGATGCAGGCGGAGCTGACACCCATGGTGCGCAGAAAAATATTCAGGCGCATGCCATTGCAGGATGTGGGCACGCGGAAATGCAGCATCTGCATCAGTTTGACCTCCGTTCGGAACCGCCGAAGCGGCTCATACGCAATGTATTATAGCACAAAAAAACAGCAGTTGCAAATGATGCAAAAATATGGTATGATAATACACAAACGAGTGGAACATACGACGGCGGGGCGGCTTGCCCGCCCTGAGGAAAGGCCGGGCTTCACAGAGGCATGGCAACTGCTAACGGCAGCCGGGGGTGACCCTAGGGATAGTGCAACAGAAATAGACCGCCGCCCCCAACAGGCGGTAAGGATGGAAAGGCGAGGTAAGAGCTCACCAGCGCACTGGCGACTTTGCGGCTATGTAAACCCTGCTCGAAGCAACATCCGTATGGGACATTATGCGGAGTCTCGCGCGTCCCGGTGATGGCGTGAGCCTTGCGGCGACGCAAGGACAAGATAGATCGTCGTTTGATACAGAACCCGGCTTACGGTCCAGTCGTTTTTTCTTTGTTTTTTGCAAAAGCACATCTGTTTTTTGGTGCAGATGTGCTTTTTTGTATTTTTCTGCATAAAAAAGCGCACTATCTGGCAAAAAGTGCTTGTTTATTTCAGATAAATCGTATATAATGTAGTGTACGCCTGTGGTTGTGCCAAGATAGAGGGTGCACGCACAGGATTATGAAGGGAAACGTATATATTTATTTAGGGGGATCGTACTTATGGCTGATTACTTTGCAATGGATCACAACGAACTCACCGCTGAAAAGACCGCGCTGGAGGCCCAGTACAAGAAGTTTCAGGACATGAACCTGAAGTTGAACATGGCCCGCGGCAAGCCCGGCCCTCACCAGATGGATCTGGCCATGGACCTGCTCAAGATGGACAACTACATCACCGACAACGGCTTTGACGCCCGCAACTACGGTGAGCTGGAGGGTCTGCCCGAAGCCCGCGCACTGTTTGCCGATGTGTTCGGCGTGCAGCCCGGCGAGGTTTTCGTGGGCGGCAACTCCAGCCTGCAGCTGATGTACAACCTGGTCGCCATCGGCATGATTTTCGGTTTCCAGGATTCCCCGAAGCCCTGGGGCCAGGTCGAGCACCGCAAGTTCCTCTGCCCCGTGCCCGGCTATGACCGCCACTTTGGCATCACCGAGGAGATGGGCTTTGAGCTGATCTCCGTGCCCATGAGCCCCGACGGCCCCGACATGGACATGATTGAAAAGCTCGTCGCCGAGGATGACACCATCAAGGGAATCTGGTGCGTGCCGCAGTACTCCAACCCCGACGGCTACACCTACAGCGATGAGACGATCCGCCGCTTTGCCGCGCTCAAGACCGCCGCCCCCGATTTCAAGATCTTCTGGGATGAGGCGTACATCGTCCACCACCTGACCGATGAGATCATCGAGACGCCGGTTTTGCTGAACGAGGCCAAGAAGTACGGCAATGAGGACCGTGTCTTTATGTTCACCTCCACGAGCAAGATCACCTTCCCGGGCGCGGGCATCTCCGCCATCGCCTGCAGCGAGAACTCGATGAAGTACATGTGCAAGCGCTTCTCGACGATGATCATCAGCTACGACAAGATGAACCAGCTGCGCCATGTCCGTTTTCTCAAGAATAAGGCCGGTGTTCTGGCCCACATGGCCAAGCATCGCCGCCGCCTGGTGCCCTGCTTTGACGCCGTCAAGACCACCTTTGCCGAGGAGCTGACCCCCTGCGGCAACATCGCCCACTGGACGAACCCGAAGGGCGGTTACTTCATCAGCCTGTACGTCATGCCCGGCTGCGCCAAGCGCGTAGCCCAGCTGTGCAAGGACTGCGGCCTGACCCTGACGGGTGCCGGCTCTGCCTACCCCTACCACAAGGATCCCGATGACTCGCATCTGCGTATCGCGCCGACCTACCCGAGCCTGACCGAGGTCGAAACCGCTTCTGCACTGCTCTGCGTCTGTGTGCGCCTGGCAGTTGTTGAAAAGCTGCTGGCCGATCAGCAGTAAAATATAATCCCGCCCGCCGGTGCGGGCAAGTTTTTTGGAGGTTTCTATGAACAGAAAAGGGAAGTCATGGCCGTTGTTCGTCGTGGCAATTTTGATCGTGCTGTTCTCCCTGACGGCCATCTTTGGTGTGAGCTATACCTACGGCGACACCAAGAATGTCTACGTCAAGGGCGCATCTGACATCCGCTTCGGCATCGACATCCGCGGCGGCGTGGACGTTACGTTCATGCCTGCCGACGATGTGGAGGCCACCGAGGCCCAGATGACCGCAGCCAAAACGGTTATCGAGGACCGCCTTGTCGGCCTCGGCATCACCGACTACGAGAGCTACGTTGACAACAACAAGAATCGTATCATCGTGCGTTTCCCGTGGAAGAATGATGAGGCAAACTTCAACCCGCAGACCGCAATCGACGAGATCGGCACCACCGCCAAGATGGTGTTCCGCAAGGGCTCGTCCGCCACGGGTGAGGAGATTCTGAGCGGTGACGACGTGGCTTCCGCAAGCGCTGCCTACAACGAGACCGAAGGCTGGGTCGTCCAGCTGAAGTTCAACTCTGCGGGCGCATCTGCCTTTGCCACGGCCACCACCGAGCTGGCAGCCAGCAACGGCACGATCTCCATCTGGCTGGATGATAATAACATCTCCACCGCCACGGTCAACGAGGCCATCACCGGCGGTGAGGCCATCATCAAGGGCAACTTCGATCAGGACAGCGCCTCCACGCTGGCGAACCAGATCAACTCCGGCTCTCTGCCGTTTGCCCTGTCCGCTGAGAGCTACTCCACCATCAGCCCGTCCCTGGGTGCCAAGAGCCTGGACGTCATGGTGCAGGCCGGTATCATTGCCTTCATTCTGGTCGCGATCCTGATGATCGTGCGCTACCGTCTGCCCGGCACCATCGCGGTCATCTCCCTGATGGGCCAGGCCGCCGCCACGCTGGCTGTTGTGTCCGGCTATTTCACGGTTTTCCCCGGCTCCACGCTGACGCTGCCCGGCATTGCCGGTATTATCCTCGGCATCGGCATGGGTGTTGACGCCAACGTTATCACCGCCGAGCGCATCAAGGAGGAGCTGTCCAAGAACAAGACCCTCGAGGGCGCTGTCAACAGCGGCTTCAAGATGGGCCTGACCCCCATCATCGACGGCAACGTAACCATCGTCATCGTCGCCGCCATCCTGATGGGCGCCTTTGGCCCGACGGACGGCTTCTGGGCCAAGGTCTTTAACCCGATCTTCTACTGGTTCGGACCTTCCACTGCCGGTACGATCTACTCCTTTGGCTTCACCCTGCTGACCAGCGTTCTGCTGAACTTTGTCTTTGGCGTCTGGGCGACCCGCGTTATGATTCGCGGCGCTGTCCACTTCAAGCCTCTGCGCAAGGCATGGCTGTTCGGCGGCAAGAAGGAGGGCGGTGCCGACTTCAAGACCCCGTCCATCAACTTCATCGGCAACCGCAAGAAGTTCTACACCTTCTCCTGTGCGCTGATCGCTGTCGTGCTTGTGTTCTGCGGCATCTTCGGCGTCAAGATGGACGTCGAGTTCAAGGGCGGTTCCATGATCACGCTGGCCTATGAGGGCGACGCTGACCTGAACGACCTGAAGTCCACCATCGGCACCGAGCTGGGCAAGTCCAATCTGACCCTGCAGACCGGCTCTGATATTTCCGGCAACCAGACCCTGACTGTCACCCTGCCCGGCAGTGACACGCTGACCACCGAGCAGCTCGACAACCTGCTGGCTGCCCTGAATGAGCAGTACCCCGACAACAACTTCGTCCAGAACGAGGTCAGCAACGTCGATGCCACCATCGGTAAGGAGTTCCTGCTCAAGAGCGTCGTCGCGCTGGTTGCGGCCTGCGTGCTGATCCTGCTCTACGTGGCCTACCGCTTCCGCAAGATCGGCGGCCTCAAGGCCGGTTCTACCGCCATTGTGGCTTTGCTGCACGATATGTTCGTCGTCTTCGGCGTCTTTGTCCTCCTGCGCATTCCTCTGAACGGCAACTTTATTGCTGCCCTGCTGACCATCCTGGGCTACTCCATCAACGATACCGTCGTTATCTATGACCGTATCCGCGAGAACAGCGCCCTGTATGGCAAGAAGCAGATGAGCCTGGCCGAGCTGGTCAACCTGTCCGTCAACCAGAGCTTTGCCCGTTCTCTGATGACCTCCATCACGACCTGTCTCGCCCTGGGCGTTGTCTGCGTGGTCTCGGTCATCTACCGTCTGGACAGCATCTACTCCTTCGCGTTCCCGCTGCTGTTCGGCATGGTCAGCGGCGTCTACAGCACGATCTGCATTGCCACGCCGCTGTGGGTCGACTGGAAGAACAAGAAGAAGGCTGCCAAGAAGGCCTGAGCTTGTAGAAAAGGAGGGAACCCGATATGAAATGCCCCTATTGCGGTGAAGTTGACTCCAAGGTCATCGACTCCCGCCCGACGGAGGACGGTGAAAAGATCCGCCGCCGCCGCGAGTGCCTGAACTGCAAAAAGCGCTTTACCACCTACGAGATCGTTGAGACGGTCCCGCTGATGGTCGTGAAGAAGGATCGCTCCCGCGAGGTCTTTGACCGCCAGAAGCTGCTGAACGGCATGCTGCGCGCCTGCGAGAAGCGCCCCGTCAGCTACACCCAGCTGGATGCCGCCGTGGACCGCATTGAGCAGCAGCTGCTCAACTCCTATGACCGCGAGGTTTCCTCCATCCATATCGGCGATCTGGCCATGCAGGAGCTCAAGCAGATGGACGATGTCGCCTACGTGCGCTTTGCCTCCGTCTACCGTCAGTTCAGCGATGTCAACACTTTTATGGAAGAACTGAAGGATATGCTGGACAGCCGCTCAAAATCCGCTGAAAAATGATTGCCGCACCTGTTCGATCTGGGTGCAGGCGCGCTGCGTCTCCATTTCGAGGTCTGCCAGGCTGTCGGCCTCGGCACAGGGCGGCAGCACGGCCAGCGTCTGGTTGAGCTGATCCAGAATATTGCGGCGCACAAGCAGGCCCAGGACCTGAGTGCTGCGCAGTGCCCGGTTGGCCGCTCGGCTGTACGCGCGGCGTGCGGCAGGGTAGTCGCCCTGCTCCGCCAGAGCGTAGGCTGCTTCAAGCTGCCGCTGCATTCCGGCTGTGGTGCGGTCCACATACTGCCCCGCCCGGAACAGCAGCACGCACAGAGCCAGCAGAATGATTGCGGCATACCAATTTCGCTTCATACGCACACCTTTTCAGGCCGCCCCTTTCGGGGCGGCCTTTTTCTGTATCAGAATGGATTTTTTGCCGTTGTAGAACAGCAGCAGAACCGCCTCGCGGGTCGTCTGCTCACAGCGCAGCAGTGCATCCAGCGCTGCCGTATCCATGCCGAAGAACGCAAGATTTTCCTTGTAAACTGCCTTATCGATGAGCAGCGGCAGCATAGGCGGCTCGCCGCCGTCCTGCGGCATTGGGGCCGCTGTGATGCTGCCGTTCGGCTCGATCACGCCCCAGTAAACATCCTTGGGGGAAAAGATGTCCTTGCCGCGCAGTGCCTCGGCCAGGTCGGATGCCGTGATGCGCAGCTGTGCCAGCTCGTCCTGCAAGATTTCCCCGTTGCGGATGATCGTCACCGGCTTTCCCAAAAGCAGCTGGGCATATTTCGGGCAAAACCAAACCAGCGTGGAGTTCAGAATTTCAAGAGCCGTAATTAAGAAAATCGGCACCAGGCTGGCCGAGAGCGGTAGATCCGGCTCGTCAATGCAGATGGATGCGACGTTGGAGATCAGCAGCGTCGTCACCAGCTCGGCGGGCTGCAGCTCTCCCAGCTGGCGCTTGCCCATCAGCCGCATGGCCACCACCACAGCCAGATACACCAGCACCGTGCGCACAACCGAAGAAATCATCCCGGCACCTCCTCATAAATTCCTGCAAAGGCGGCCACACTATCCTGCGTGAGAGGGGGAGAACCATGACGCAGAAACCGCTGTACCGCTCGCTGGATGCCAACCTTGCGCTTCTGGAGGAAATGTTTGGCCGTTCCGACGATTTTTATACCAAGCGCCTGATGCTTGCCGGTATCCCGTGCGCTATCGTCATGTTCACAGGGCTGTCCTCGCCAGAAAAGCTCTGCCACATGGCGTTGGACATGCTGGACCGCGACCCCGCCATGTTGGGCGGCGGGGAGGGGCTGTGCGACTATCTGCTGACCCAGAGCCGCGTCCCCGCCGAGCCTGACGCGGTGGAGGATCGCACCGCGCTGGTGGAGCTGCTCTCCAACGGACTGTCCGTTTTGCTCATCGACGGCGTGCGGCGCGGCGTCGCGTTTTCGACGCAGGAGATGCCCCAACGCTCGATCTCGACGCCGATGAGCGAGGGCAACCTGCGCGGCCCGCAGGAGGCATTCACCGAGCTGCTGCGCAATAACATTTCGCTGCTGCGGCGGCAGTTCCGCACCGGAACGCTTGTGGCAGAAATCTCCACCTCCAGGACCCGTGCCAAGACCGAATACTGTCTGTGCTACGACAGTACCCTGGCCCCAAAGGAAACCATCGACGCTCTGCGGGAGCGGCTGGAGCAGGTGGAGATTTCCGTTCTGCTGGACAGTGCCTACTTTGCGTCGTTCCTCAAGCAGGACAAGCTGAATCTTTTCCCGGCAGCTGCCTACACCGAACGCCCCGCCTGTGTGAGGGCAAGGCCGTCGTTCTTGTAGCGGGCTGCCCGTATGCGCTCATTGTGCCCAGCTTTTTTGCCGAGCACTTCGAGTGCCTCGACGACTACGCCTCGGGCGCAGTGTTCGCCGGACTTATCCGTATTTTAAAATATCTCGCCTTCCTGCTGGCCGTGTTCGGGCCGGGGCTCTACGTCATGGCCGTGGCCTTTGCGCCGGAGATCATCCCTATCCGGCTTTTGACCAAGCTGGCACAGGGCGAAGCATCCACGCCGCTGCCGCCAATGCTGGAAATGCTCTGCGTGACGCTGCTTTTAGAAATCGTCCGCGAGGCCGGGCTGCGTGCGCCGCAGTCTATCAGCCACACGGTCAGCTTGGTCGGCGCGCTCATCATCGGCGAGACCGCGGGCATCGTCAGTGTGCCGGTTTTAACGATGGCCGCTGCGGCGACGATTGCCACGCTGGCTGTGCCGTCGCTGTATGAGCAGTCGATCCTGTTCCGCTTTGCCGTCATCGTGCTGGCCGGGTGCTTCGGCGTGCCGGGGCTGGCCTGCGCCGCACTGACGATTCTGGCGATGGCCTGCGGCAGTGAGCCGTTCGGGTACGACTATCTCTACCCGCTCATGCCGCCGGGCCGGGCCAGCGTGCGGGACGGCTTTGTGCGCAGCATCTGGAGCCGCCTTGCCAAATCCGGGGAGGTGATCAGCCGCCATGAAGCGTGAATGCCCCAGTCTTTTCGCCGCACTGCTCGTCAGTCTGCTCGTCAATGTGCTGCTGCGCAGCCAGACCGCCTACTGGCCGCGCGCCGGGCTTTTCAGTGCGGTGGTCTGTGCGCCGCTGCTGGCGGGCGGCGGGCGGGGGTTTGGCCGCCGCTGGGCAGCATGGCG
>OBXA01001990.1_pt1 | contig 10618 bp, 10 predicted proteins | sample 1538121 | NCBI WGS metagenome assembly OBXA01 (sample SAMEA2580133, study PRJEB22360) | human gut metagenome | biome: human gut; feature: human-associated habitat; material: faeces | place: Denmark | collected 2008/2010 | reverse complement strand
GGCACGGTAGGCGTCAACCATGCGCAAGCGAATGCGCTCGAGGAGCGACAGCCGATGGGAAAGCAGGGCGGCGCCCGTCTGTACCAACGCTTCGTCCCATGCCCCCAACAAGTCGGTGGGAACGGGATATTCTTTGAGCAGGCTGTTGCGCTGCTCGACGATGCGAGCATATGACGAAACCAGATGGGCGTAGCGGTCGTTGAGCTGAATGCCGAAATCGTCGAGCGCAGCCCTGCGATGCGAAGCTGCGCGCTTGATCATATCGAGATGGTCGGGGCAGAACAATATGCTTGGAACCAAGCCCCGCATCCCGGCGGCCGAAGTACGTTTGCCGTTTGAAAAGAAGCTCTTCTTTCCCTCGGAACAGACAAGCGCGTGCTCGACCCGCCGTCCCTCGCCCGTAAACGAAAGATCGATACGACAAGTACCCTCACCGTTGTGCACCAGCTGAGATGCCGTGGGACGGCGAAACGATTGTCCCGCCGTCAACAGCTGAACCGACTCTATGAGGTTGGTCTTCCCCACCGCGTTGCGGCCGATGAGAATCGTGATATCGGGATCGAGCTCGACATCAAATTCCTCAAAGCTGCGGTAGTTATGCACCGAAAGAGTGCGTGCGAGCACATTCATTAGACACGAACGGGCATGACCAGATAGATGTAGTTGATCTTGTCGTAAGACTTAAAGACGCCCGGACGTCCCTCGGTAAGCTCAAGCGTGATCTCTTTCTCGTGGCCAAGTGCATTCAGGCAACCAAAGATGTAGCTGTAGTTGAATCCAACCATGCAGTTGGTTCCCTCAACAGCGGTCTCGATCGTCTCGCTCGCCTGATCTTGATCGCTGGAGTATGCAGACAGCGTAAGGGTGTTTGCATCGGTATCCACATCGAAGCGAACGGCAGAGTTCGAAGGCGCAACAACGGTGACGCGCTTGAGCACAGCATTAAAAGAGGAGACGTCGAGATTGACCGAAGTCGAACAGGTATCAGGCAAAAGACCCTTGTAGTCCGGGAACATACCTTCGATGCGGCGCGCCACATATGTCGTGTTTTCGGCCATAAAAACAACTTGGTTGTCGGTGGCGCCCACAGTGATGGTGCCATGGGCGGGAGCGATGGACAGGGCATCATTGAAGGCATCGGAAGGAACAATGAGCTCAAAGCTCCCCTCGAGCGAGGAAGTCTCCACCTGCGTATCGCACACCGCAAGACGATATGCGTCGGTGGCCACCAGGCGCAGCATGTTATTTTCAACCGTCATCTGCACGCCGGTGAGAACCTGACGGTTCTTATCGGTAGAGGTGACGCGCCAAACACGCGATACCATTTCGGACAAAATGTCGGTAGGAAGTTCGACAGAACGCTCAAGAGCAAGCGTGGGGAACTCCGGGAAATCGACTGCATCGAGCGTGTTCAGCCTAAAGGAGCTCTTGGCGCAGGTGATGGAAACCTGTCGATCTTCCACAACAAAGTTAACCGGTGCGTCGGGAAGCGTCCTTGTAATACTGGCGAGCATCTTGCAGGGAACAACCACGCGACCAGGCTCATCCACACGCGCGGCAACGCGATGACGAATAGAGATGGTGTAGTTGCTTGTTTGGAACTCAAGAACGCCGTCTTCCGCTTTGATGAGAACGCCGGAGAGGATGGGAAGTGTAGATGCACTCGCAATGCCCTTTTGTACGATGGCGAGAGCATCTGCGAGAGAAGACTGACTGACGGTGAAGCGCATCTCTATTACCTTTCTTCTATATATAGATAAATCTAATAATAGTAATAAGACGGTGGAAGAAGTTGACTACTGGCATTTGCGCAGGTAAAAGGCTTTTTCTTTTCAGCTTTCCACCTGTTGACAACGCCCGTTCTTTTCAACAGCCTGCACGCGCACGAAATCTTTCAACGCGTTCCCAGAAGTTGCCGACAAGTTTCCCTCTTCTTTTCCGTTACTTTTCAACAATGATTATGACTTAAGGATGATCTTGTTCTTGAGCTGTGCGAGCTCCTCGCCAAAATTAGCATCCTCCCGAAGTTTTCCTTCCACGACGCTGATACTGTGGACAATGGTGGCGTGGTCTCGTCCAAATACCGCTCCGAGGGCGGCCTGGGATTTCACGTCACACATGTCATTTACCAGGTAGATAGCAACATGACGGGCAAACGCGATTGTTTTTTGCCTCTTTCTGCCAATCATGTCCTCATGGCTGATGTTGTAATAGCCTTCCACGACAGACTGTACGGTTTTGGGTGCAATAACCTTTCTCGCTGTATCGAAGTACTCGTTTGCCACCGCATCGATATCCTCTGCGGACAGCTCTTTTCCAGCCTGTTCTTTTTCATAAGAGAGACTGGCACAGCGTTCGCAGAAGCTTTCGAGCTCGCGGATGTTGTTGCCCGATACCTCCGCCATATGCTTGAGATGATCTTCGGTGAGGTGCCCTTCGTGCATCTGCAAGTTGGAGAAAATCGATGGCGCACCGGCTGCGGGAAGTTCGTGCGTATTGGAAGCCATTCGCTTGCAATAGTTTTGCAAGATGAGGTACTTCATTTCGAATCCAGGCTCAGAGATAAGGCAGAGCATGCCGGAGCTAAAGCGGCTCGTGAGGCGCTCATCCATGCCAAGGTCTTTTGGCGCGCGGTCTGAGGCGATGACGATTTTCTTGTTTTCGCGAATGTATTCGTCCATCAAGCTAAAAAAGTAGTCGATGCTCGCCTGCTTACCGATGATGTTTTGAATATCGTCGATGATCAAGACGTTGGCCTCGTGATATTCGCGAAGGATGCTGTGCCCGTCGTTTTTTTGCTTGGCAACTTCGTTAATAAAGTCATCGATATAGGTCTGGCTATTGGCATATTTAACCGTGATCTCGGGTTTGTCGACTGCCAAGAAGTTTTTGATTGCAAACAGGAGATGCGTTTTGCCCAAGCCCGATTTTCCGTAGATGAAAAGTGATGTGCACTCGCCCGGCACCTCCACGCTTGCTGTGAAGCGTAGGGCGGATTGATACGCATGTCTGTTTTCCACACCTGGGACGAAGGTGTCGAAGGTGAACTTCGAGTTAATGCCCGCGGCGGGCTCGATTGTCTTTGCCTGCTGAGGTTTTTCGACAGGTGTGGTTTCACGTGAAGCAACCGGTGCCGTCTCCTGCTGTTTCATGCTGTTCATCATGCGCTGAAACATCTCGGGCGTCATCGTGTTGTTGACTTTGACGCTTGTGGGCTCTGCGTCTCGGTTGGTCCGATGCGGCATCGGTATATCGGAAAACGCGCTCGCTTGCGCTGCGAAGCCGCGGTTTTCAACTGATTTTGAAGATACGTTCGCCTCTTGGGCTGCGGGTGCTGCCGCCGGCGAATATGCTGCTTGGACAGATGCCTGGGGCACCGGCGGCTGTACTTGTGCCGGCGCGGGCATCGTGGGGACCTCGACTCTGAGTGCCATCGGTGCAAAGGTAATCTCTTCCAGATAGCGCTCTATCGTCTCCTGCTGCTTGAGCAGGTAGGTTGACGCAAACCTGCTTGGAACCTGCAGAGTGAGAGACTCGTCGTCCAGCGACACGGGGACGGATTGACCGAGCATGTTGATGAGTCGCGTGTCGAGCCCATCGCGCTGGCAAAACGAGATGATGTCATCGAGGAGAATCTGGGCCTCGTTATCCATTGTTCACATCCTCTCGGGGCATCTGTTCTTCCATCCATGCTCGGCCCGTGTCGGTGAGCATGTACTTTTGACCGTGCTTGTGGATAAAGCCCGATCTTTGAAGGTTGGAGAGCTCTCGTGACCATGTGGCCGGAGACGATCCAAATACGTGTCCTAGGTCGGTGGGTCCGCAGGTGGCGTTGGACATCAGGAAAGATAGGGCCTGCTGACCGCGGGGGCTGACAAAAATTGCATTCGCCTGCGCTGCCGGCCCGCCCATTGTGGGCATGCCCATTGCGGGCGTTGCCTGCTGGTATGCCTGTTGGGGAACCGCTGGGTATCCTTGCTGGGGAAATCCCGGCGTCGTGTATCCCTGTTGGGGAAATCCTTGCTGAGGGTAGGCGGCGGGGATGTATGTGCCTTGCATTCCGTAGGGTTGTTGATACGGAAGCTGCATGCCCTGCTGGCCATATTGCATCTGATATTGCCACGCTCCCGGCTGCTGCGGCATCATCTGCTGCCATTGCTGCTGCATGCCCGCGGTGGGCATCCCCGGCGCCCCCATTGCCCCTGTCGCTCCCGCGCCCGTGGACATATCCATAGGGTGAGGTACCGCGCCCCTGATTGCCCCCGATGTATGGGACATCGAGATCTCGTTTACACGAGCCGGGTCGAGCGTGACCGTCACCACGGTTCCGCCATTGAGGTTGTCCTCGATAGAAACAATCCCCCCTGCATTTTCAAGATATTGTTGAACCAGGGGAAAGCCCGCTCCCGTGCCGCGGATATAACGCTTTTGGTCGCTATCGGCAGACGTGATGCCAAACTCGAAGGCCAGCTCTTTATCCTCGATTCCCGGTCCCTGATCTGCAAAACGAATTGTGTTTCCCCCATCGAGAATCGAGATGATCGGTTCCATGAAATGGGCGTGGATGAAGTTTTCCACGATTTCACGGATAACCATCACCGAGATGGAGCCGCCTTGCTCTTTCATATTTTTATACACCGTGTTGGTGATTTCTTCGAGGTAGGGGCGTGTTGCCTGCGGGGAGATGACAATGACGCGCGGTGTCGAGAACATATCGTCATAGATAGCGATGCGCGTGGCGTAGCTCACGCTCGCGGTCTCCTCCTGCTCGGAGGCGTGATGTTGTTGCGCTTTACCGGTGAGATGGGCGTTATCGGGTGCCGGATCCCCCGAGTCCACAAAGGGGTAGAAATCGTCTGACATCGTTTTCTTTCTCAACAGTTTTCTCGTGTCTTCAAGGATAGCAGCAACGTGCATAAGGTTTTTTCACTTTTCAACAACTTTTCCCTAATGGATGAAAAGTGAAAAAACGCAATGAAAAGTTATCAACGCTTTCAACGTGAGCTGTTGAAAACTTGAGAAAAAGGCATGAAAAAGTGTGAAAACAATCGTTGAGTGTTTTAAAAGGTTTGAAAAACGTGAAGAAACCTATGGTGACTTGGGTTCTTTTAGATTCTTTTGATTGACATTGGCGCATCATATTCCCTACAATTTCAAAGCTCAGGTGTCTAAATCGTGAACTCACGAAATGCAGCAGGAGGATTTTTACCATGAAGCGTACTTACCAACCTAATAAGCGCAAGCGTGCTAAGACTCACGGCTTCCGTGCTCGTATGGCTACCAAGGGCGGCCGCGCCGTGCTCGCTCGCCGTCGTGCCAAGGGCCGCAAGCGTCTGACCGTCAGCGATAAATAAGCGCATGCTTCTCGCATGAGGACATTGAAGTCTCGAAAAGATTTCGAGCATGTGTTCACGCAGGGGAAGCGGTATAACCATCCCCTGATAAGAATGGTTATATGTGGTTCAAGCAACGAAGGCGATCCAGGTCGGGTCGCCTTCGTTGCTGCCAAAAGGCTGGGTTGCGCCGTTGTGCGCAATCGCTCTAAGCGCGTTTTGAGAGAAGCCGCACGTACGTGTCGCCTACCGAGAGATGGGTACGAGATCATTCTATTTGCAACCCCCAAGACCCGCGCATCCTCTCCCGCAGAGATGACGGCGGCTCTTGAGTCCTTATGTGTTCGGGCTGGTTTGGATGGATAGTGCGCGTCGGTCGCCTCTTCAGCGCGCGGCCATAGCGCTCATTCGGTGCTATCAGCGTTATATTTCACCCCTCCTACCCGATTCATGTATATACTTCCCCACATGTTCGCAATATGCTGTCGAAGCTGTGGGCAAGTATGGTGTTCTTAAAGGCTGCTGGCTTGGATTGCGCCGCATTCTTCGGTGTAATCCCTTGCATGACGGCGGCTATGATCCCGTGCCGTGAGGCATGATTCGTATCGGAGGATTATTACATGTGGGATTGGATCGTTAACGTCCTTTTTCAGATTCTTGCGTTGATTCAGCAGTTTGCTGTCGACTGGGGTCTGTCCATCATCATCTTGGTTGTCATCATTCGTTTGCTCTTGACGCCGCTGATGATCAAGTCGAGCAAGTCTACCGCTCGCATGCAGGTGCTTACTCCTAAGATTCAGGAGATTCAGGAGCGCTATGCCGACGACCCACAGCGTCAGTCGCAGGAGATGCAGAAGTTTTACGCCGAGAATAAGTTCAGCCCCTTTGGCGGCTGCTTGCCTTTGCTGATTCAGATGCCCATCTTGTGCGCCCTGTTTACGCTTCTCCAGCACCTTGGTGATTACTTTGACGGAGAGACCTTCTCCTTCTATGGCATCCTTCCCAACCTTCAGACCTCTGTTGCCGCTACCTTGCCTCAGGGTTTTGGCGTTGCCGCACCGTATGTTGTCGCGTTGCTGCTTTTTGCTGTTCTGACGCTTATTCCGCAGCTCTATATGTCTCGCAACCAGACGGGCGCTCAGGCTCAGACCATGAAGACCACGGCTATCATCATGTCCTTCTTCATGTTGTTCATTGGCTGGAGCCTTCCTGCCGGTGTTCTTCTGTACTACGATGTGTCCTCCGCTTGGCAGGTTGTCCAGCAGATCTTCGTTACCCAGAAGGTTATCGATAAGGCAAAGGCCGAGGAAGAAGAGCGTATGGCCAATGCTCCCATCGAGGTCAACGTTGTTCGCCGTGAGCACAAGCCGCGTCCGCACAAGAAGAAGTAATTATTAGGTACCTAATAATTGGAGTGTTTCATGTCTGATATCAACGAGGAAACGTCTACTGAGTATTCAGGTGACTATCCGGAAATCGCCGCAGCATATAAAGCAGGCGAAGAGCTCTCCGATGAGCAGCTCGACACCATCGCTGATGTTGCTATCTCTATTCTTCGTTCTATCCTTGGCTATTTTGACGCTTCCGATTCCCCCATCGATGAGTATGAGGGTGATGAAGGAGAGCTCATTCTCGATGTGACCGCCCCCGATCTTGCGGTTCTTATCGGTCGTCATGGCCGTACCCTGGAATCCCTTCAGACCATGTTCTCGCTTCTGGTGAGTCGTCGTCTTGGGTTCCGCTATCCGGTTTCTGTTGACGTCGAGGAATATAAGAGCCGTCGTCATGACAAGGTTATTTCTATGGCTCACTCCGCTGCCGCACGCGCGGTGCGTCAGCATTCCACTGTTAGCCTTCCGCCTATGAGTGCTTATGAGCGTCGTCTTGTTCATATCGCTCTTCGTGAGAACAAGAAGGTTGATACTCATTCCGAAGGTTCGGACCCCGAGCGTCGTGTTGTTATTACCGTGGCATAAGTATTTATTCATATGCTTGAAAGAGGGTCAGTAATGACCCTCTTTTTTTGACTGAAATTCTTGTTACACTGATTTCAGTCAAAATTGATTAAGGAGTAGCTATGTCTGGTCGCCCCATCGTTCTGCAAGAGCTTGAGTATACGGACCAGGAGATCAAGGTTCTGACGGAAAAGCTCCTTGATGTCTGTTCGAGCTTTGATATCACTCTTACGTCTCGACAAGCTCAAGATTGCCTCATGCATCTTCTCTATGTTGAACAGGTCAATTCTTACATTAATCTCACGCGTATTACCAATCTTGATGAAGCGATTATTCTTCATCTTCTTGATTCTCTTGTTCTTGCTCGATATTTTGATTCCTCTGATCTTACCTATCTCGATATGGGCACTGGCGCTGGTTTCCCAGGTATTCCATTAGCTATTGCTACCGGAGCCACGGGGACGCTTATTGACTCTGTTGGAAAGAAAATAAACGCTGTTAACGCTATTATCCAGAAGCTTCAGCTTGATCAGGCAACTGCTGTTCATACTCGCATCGAGGAATATGCGATTCATAATAAAGGATGCTTTGATATCGTTGTTGCAAGAGCTCTTGCAAGCATGCCGATCCTCATCGAATATGCAACCCCATTTCTACGTGAACGGGGACGTCTCATTATTTCAAAAGGCAATCCAGAAGATAATGAGTTGGTTTCTGCTCAGCAGGCCGCTTCCATCTGTGGTCTTACATTGGTTCGAACCGATACATTTGACCTTCCTTTTGATTTAGGTCATCGAGAGATTTTCTTGTTTGAACGTGTTTCCAAACCCTCTATTTCTTTACCTCGTCAAAATGGAATGGCTCGTAAAAATCCTCTTGCATAATGTTTCACGTGAAACAATCAAACGAGACCGTTTTTCATCATTGATTTAGTTTATGTTTGCTAAATCTTTCAAAGCGCTTGGATCTATATCCAAGCGCTTATTTTTATTCAGTTAAAAAGAACAAGTTGATCAATTAATGATGGAGCTCTAATGCACGCATTCTATAGAGACTTGAGTAACCTTCTCCGTCTCTCATTTGAGAAAATTACTGTCATAGCTCTGTGCTTGTGGTTTATGCGCTGCGGCTTATGAATATTCTCTTGCATGTTTGTTTCACGTGAAACATAATGAGCAATAGAAATTGAATTGTTTCACGTGAAACATGGGTCTGATGGTTAGAAACCAATCGTTTCGCATGAAACAATACGATCACTCAAAATGAAGTTCAATTAAACAAGGAGGGTGACGTGGGCTTTAGAGACATTAAGCGATCTAAAAGCGCAAAAAACACGCGTGTAATTGCGATTATCAATCAAAAGGGTGGCGTAGGTAAATCCACTACGGCAGTAAATCTAGCGGCAGCGCTCGGTGAGCAAAATAAAAAGGTGCTCATTGTGGATTTTGATCCGCAGGGAAATACAACAAGCGGCTTTGGAATAGATAAAGAGCAGCTTGAGGCGTGTGTTTATGATTCGCTTCTTCATGATGTTCCCGCTGAGGAGATTATTCAGTCCACCGAATGTAAGCGAGTGTTTGTAATTCCTGCAACTATCCAGCTTGCTGGTGCAGAAATTGAACTCGTTTCTGCAATGGCGCGAGAAACACGCCTTAAGGATCTTCTAGAACCGATTGTTGATGAGTTTGATTTCATCTTTATCGATTGCCCTCCGTCACTTGGACTTCTAACGATTAATGCATTGACAGCGGCTGACAGCGTGTTAATTCCAATTCAGTGTGAGTATTACGCACTTGAGGGAGTTACAAAGCTCCTGGAATCGATGCGTATGGTTAAAACGCGTATCAATAAAGAGCTTGAAACGTACGGCGTTCTTCTGACGATGTACGATTCACGTACTTCGCTTTCAAATCAGGTTGTAGACGAAGTCAAGGGATTCTTTGGAGATAAGGCGTTTAAAACCTGCATTCCACGATCTGTAAAAGTATCCGAGGCTCCTTCTTTTGGAATGCCCGTGATTACCTATGCACCAAACAATAAGGGTTCTAAAGCATACATGGATCTTGCCAAAGAGGTGATTCGTCGTGCCTAGTCCAAAGAAGAAACAGGCGCTTGGCCGTGGTCTGAACGCTTTGATGGGTGAAGCTCAAACTGAAACCGGGAATGTTACTTCCGATACGCTTGTAGATATCACTAAGATTCAACCCAACCCCAATCAACCTCGCACGCATTTTAATGAGACTCTTTTGCAGGAGCTCAGCGAGTCGATTCGTGAGAATGGCGTATTGCAGCCGTTGCTGGTTCGCAAAAAGGGCCAGAAATACGAAATCATTGCCGGAGAACGTAGATACCAGGCATCGAAGTTGGCCGGTATCGAAAAATTACCTGTGATTATCAAAGACGTTGATGATCAAAAGATGCTTGAGCTTGCTTTGATTGAAAATCTGCAGCGTTCAGATTTGAATCCAATCGAAGAGGCTAAAGGATATAAGCAGCTTCTAAAGGAAAGCGGAATGACTCAAGAAGCCCTTTCTAAAGCAGTTTCGAAGTCTCGTTCTGCGATCACCAATTCGCTTCGCCTTCTCGACCTTCCTGATGAAGTGCAGCAATTTCTCTTTGATGGAAAGATGACAGCCGGTCATGCGCGAGCAATCCTCGCAGTTCCCTTTGAGGATGCTAGGATTCGTCTTGCTCAGAAGGTTGTAAATGAGGGATTGTCTGTTCGTGCGACTGAAAAACTTGCTCCGTTGTTTTCTGTCGGAGAAGAGCCTAAGAAGCCTAAATCTGTGACACCGCAGTCGTATAAGAAAGCGGCACGCGCTTTGCGTCAAGTTTTTAATACGAATGTTAAGGTGAAGTCATCGCGCGGAAAGAACAAGATTGAGATTGAATTTAAAGACGAGGAGGAACTCTCGCAGATTCTATCCGTTGTTATGAATAGTGCGGAGGAATAATGAAAAAGATACTTGGATATCTTGGCCTTGGTGCAATTGTTGTTGCGGGATCGCTCTTTGGTTATAAGATTGCGACTGATAACGAGTTTCGCGGACGATTGACACGCGGAGCACAAGATATGTATAAAGAATCAAAAAAGAAGGTTGATAGTGTTACGGAAGATGTGGCATTAAAGACAGCGCAAATGACCAAAAATCCAAAGGTAAATCAGGATTGGGTTTCCAACCAATGGGATATGATTGGTTATTAAGGTACCTTACTATATACAAACTCATTTATTAAGTTAAGTGAATAAAAAGGGATGGGGCATCAGCTCCATCCCTTTTCTGCAATCAATCCCGTAAAGATGGCAGAATGCGCAAAGAAAAAATGCCG
>OBXA01001975.1_pt1 | contig 10672 bp, 10 predicted proteins | sample 1538121 | NCBI WGS metagenome assembly OBXA01 (sample SAMEA2580133, study PRJEB22360) | human gut metagenome | biome: human gut; feature: human-associated habitat; material: faeces | place: Denmark | collected 2008/2010 | reverse complement strand
CATAAATGTCCATACGATGACCTCCTTTATACATATATAGTATCATAGATATGCAAAAATATCATCGAATTTTCACAATGTATAGTCTATATAAAATACTTAGACGTAAATTGTTATAGAATTATTGGGCGTAAATCTTCGAGGATTCCCTCTTCTTCGGTAGCGCGTTGGATACTTTCACCAACAATGCGAACCATGTCCGCTAATTGCTCCACAGTGGACGCCAATGGAGGCATGAGAATCACCACATCACCGATTGGACGGCAAATGAGCCCTTGTTCACGAGCAAGGATGGCTACCTTAGCCCCTACCGCATCATTTGGACGATATGCTTCATGCGTAGCCACATCTTTTTCAAGTTCAATACCTACGATGAGGCCTCGTTGACGAACCTCTTTAACATGTTTCAAATTTTCGATCGGCTTCAATGCATTGGTGAAAGCCTCAATTTTCTTAGGTAATCCTTCGATAACCTTTTCATCGCGGAAAACTTTCAACGAAGCTAATGCAACGGCACAAGCCAAGGCATTACCTGTATAGGAGTGACCATGATAGAATGTTTTCTTTTCTTCAAAGGTGCCAAGGAATGCATCAAATATGCGTTGTGTCGTCAATGTGGCAGCGAGAGGCATATAACCGCCAGTAATCCCTTTAGATAAGGTCATGAAATCTGGTGCTACTCCTTCGTGTTCGCAGGCAAAGAATTTACCAGTACGACCAAAACCTGTGGCTACTTCATCGACAATGAGGAATACATCATGTTTCGCAGTTAATTCGCGAACTCGTTTCAAATAGCCATGAGGCATGACGAGCATGCCTGCCGCAGCTTGTACTAATGGTTCCATAACGAGAGCTGTAATTTCATCACCCTCTTCATTGAGGATGCGCTCTAATTCAGCCAAAGATTCTTCAAAGGCTTTATTTCGATCTGCTAAGTCGCGATATACGCCAGGGCTTGGCAATGTCAAAGGTTTGAATAATAAATTATGGAATACTTGGTGGAATAATTGAATACCCCCTACAGATACAGTACCTAATGTATCCCCATGATAGCCCGCATTGAGAGCAATGAACTTAGTTTTCTTTGTTTGCCCTACAAGTTGACGATATTGGTACGCCATCTTGATGGCAACTTCAATAGCTGTACTACCATCATCGGATAAGAATACTTTATTTAAGCCTTCTGGAGCGAGCTCTACCAATTCTTTACACAACTGTGCAGATGGCGGGCTTACAAGACCGAGCAATGTACTATGGGCAATCTTATCTACTTGTTCCTTCAAGGCTTGATTTAATACAGGATGATTATGTCCATGAATGTTAACCCATAAGGAGGACACACCGTCATAATACTTTTTACCGTTCTCATCGATGAGGTATACCCCCTCACCACGTTCGATTACTACTGGTTCTTGTGCTAACCAATCTTGCATTTGTGTAAATGGATGCCATACAAACTCATGGTCCCATTGTGCTGCTTGTGAAAGCTGTTTCTCTGCCATTTTGTTACCTCATACGTACAATTTTACAAACTATAATTTCCTATCCCTATAATGCTCTACTACTATAACAATCTACTACTATAACAATCTATTAATATAAATGAATAGTCCAGATTAAATTACAATATCTAACTACTATATGCCTAATACTGTATTCCATACCTTCTTAGAATCCACAAAGGAGCGAGCCCAACCAAGCTGAACCTTTTGGATATCTGGGCCTTGGTATGGCGGTACTACAGCCACTACAGGAATACCTGTATATCGTTCCATGTCTTCCACATTTGTTTTCAACAAGAACGGATCCACTGCCGTTGTATCATTAACAATGATAGCTTTCACTTCAATACCATGTATCTTCGCGTATTCACAAGTCAAAATCGCGCGGTTAATGGAGCCCAATCGTCCATCAGCTACAACGATGGCCGGTAATTTAATATCTTTCATTAAATCCGTGAATGTTGTATCGCCGTAAAGAGGTGTTGTAATACCACCAGCACCTTCTACAAAGGTTAGATCATAGCGATTAACAACATCTAATGTATGAGCTACTACACCATCATAATTGATTTCTATACCAGATAACTCTGCAGCAAGACGAGGAGAAAAATCACCAGCAATAGCATAGGGATTTACTTCATGACGACGAGATTCAGGAATGCCTGCAGCACGCATCAAATGCGTAGCATCTTTACTTTCAAGATCCACATTATAATTATCCTCATCCATCGTTACACATTCAGGAAAAGGTACCGCACTAGATGACACCGGTTTAACCATACCAACCGCAAAGCCATCATCAACAGCCATAGCCCCTAACAATCCTGTCACAAACGTCTTGCCTACATCTGTATCTGTTCCAATTATAGAAATACCTAACTGCTTCATACAGGTCTCCTCTCAGCGATACTTAGCGCCGCATAGGTTAACTAATTCATATGAGTAAGTTTACAATCTAATTACAATATACAGCCAAACAGAATATATAGTCAACCTATTATTATGCTTTAGGTTGACTTGAAAAGGACTATATGGGGCCCCGGTACATTAGTGGGATACTTGTTAAAAATCACAGAACCTAGCTCATCGCTCCAAAGCGAGCTAAGTCGCTCTTTACTAGGTTCTGTGATTTTTATGGCTATACTTATGTAACAGTCCCATATAGTCCTATTGGTAATCTTAAATGCGAAAATAATAGGTTAATTATCTAAAAAAAGGATGTCTTAATACTTATATGTATAAAACATCCTTTTATTATCATACTATGAATTTAACGACTATATTCTTTTACTAGCCACCAAAAATTTTTTTACGCACGTCATCAGCATTATGTAATATACACGATTCATCAACTCCATAATGTCTTGCTAAAAGGACTGATTTATTAATAGCATCAGTGGAATTTTGAGCTTCACTGACCGCCTGAATATAAAGCATATTTGCCTTATGTTCTTCTAAAAGTTCATCATAAAATAGCTTAAACTCTTCATCGAGTTTTACTTGATAGCTATTAATGCGCTCATAAAAGGCTTCGATTTTTTGCTTTTCAAAAGCCGTAAGAACTTCATCTTTAATCCAAGCTTTAACATGACTCCATAAGGCTTGTATTATAGGTTTAATAAAAATATATAGCTCTTTAATAATTAAATATATAAATCTAATCCACGCAATTAGATTCATTCGTAGAAAAATTAAAACTGTATTTCCACCACCACGGATTACGGCATCAGCTCCATCAACAAGACACATAGCCCCTGTGCTAATAAGTAACATCCACCGAAGAGTCTTGTCTTTCATGCTAGGCAAGCATTCACTCCAAGGCAACTTATACTGGAAGTGTTTTCGAATTACATAAATTGCTCTTATCATCAATTCATTAAATAATACTGGTACAGCCATAGCAAGACCATGTCTAAAATCGTATCCCTCTTGAAATACTTTTACCATTAGAGTAGCAAAATCATTTAAATGCTTTCCGACCTGGAATTGACCTACGTTAATAAATTGAAATAAATTCATAAACGGAATTGGTAACCCGCTACCTCTTCCACCATTCCCTCTACTGCCGGATGAACCTGCGATATCAGATAATACGTGCCCCAACCAATTAACAAAGCCGGAAAATAATTTTGAAATAAAATTACTACCCTCTAAACGAAAACCACTATCAGTTGTATCTATTCTGATAAGTTTACCATCCGATACAAAACTAGCGGTATTTGTAAACTGATCTAATATTGAAAAGAATAGTCCCACCGGATCAGGACTATGCCCTAAAGACTTAATATGATGATTAATCGTCCCCATATTAAATGCACCATTAACATCTACTGAACTTCTATGGTCATAATTTACTTTAAAATTACGTTCAAAATACCCAATAGCAGATGCTATATTATCTTCTTGTCCAGATTTTGGGTTCCATCCTGATAACTTTGCAGCCTTTTTAACTAAATCATCAACTACATTATCTGCCATTTTCGTCAAAGCACCAGTATCGGGTACACCGACAAAAAATACGTCAATAAGACCAGCCATCAGACCTGACATACCTGCAAACATAGCATCATAACGATCGAAGGAAATATCTTGAACATGTTGCGCTATATCATTATATTTATATTCATTTATTACATTAGCAAGTGCTAGTGTACTCATAATTCGCTAATCCACCATTTATACATAATCAATTTATATATACAAAGTATTATATTAAACTACTTTTTTATTTAGCATTTTTGCAATTGTAGTAGCAAGATTAATTGCAGTTCCAATATATTTCATTTCGTCTTCAGAAAGTTCAGCCCAATGTTTAATCCCTCTTAACTTAAGTCTGTCAACGATAGCAGAGAATGTACTATAGTTTTTACCTAATTCGATTCGCTCGAAATTAACTTTTGTTGTTAACTCTTTTATTTTTTTCGTTTCTTCTTTTAATTTTTCGATTTGTTCAGTCGCTTTTCTTGCAATCTCTTTATTTTTACTATTAGCCATAAAGCCACTAATAGCCAGTGCAGCTCCACCAACAGCCCATCCCACAGGACCCGTAGCAGCCATTAATGCACTACCACCTGCCATTCCAGCACCACCAGCAGCAATAGCGCCACCACCTAACCAAGCCAATGCAGCATTAGTCGCTGCAGCACCAGATAAAGTAGCTATAGCTGTACCAGTTGATGCCGTACCAAATGTAGTCGCTATAGCCATTGCTGCAGAAGGGCCAAAAGCTGCAATGCTAGCGCCAGCAGCAACACCTGCACCTGCTAAGGTGCCAAATTTCTGACTATCAACTTCACTTTCCAACCTTTTTAATGCACTATCAAATTTATTCAATTCAGTATCAATTTTTTGCAACTCTATTTTGATAAAATCAGGTTTCCCACCAATTCTTTCGACATCATCATAAAATCTTTTAACTTTATCTTTTATTTCAAGCTTTTTATTATGAAACCCTTCTAAAGTGATAATAGTAGTCGATAACTGTGCATCATAAATACTTTTCTCTTTTTTCAAGTTAGAAAGAGCCTCTTTTTTTAATCCATTATTAAACATTTTTCCCTCCTACAAAACAAACAATAATAAGCATATTTTACCAATAACTCTTTAAAATTCATTTTATTTTCATAAAATATTCATCAATACTTCATTATTTATCCATAAAGAGGCGAGACATATATTAACTTTATTTATATAGACTGTATACTCGATTAAATGAACGCAAAAATATAATTATATAATGGCTCCACATTAATTTCGCTCCTACTCGATACAGTAAAATCACGCTACTTCGTTAAACCACATTTAGCCTCGATGGGACTAGTCCATAAATACAGTTATAAAAAGAGTGATGACTAACCGATTAGCGACTTAGCTCGCTTTGGAGCGTAGAGGTTAGTCATCACTCTTTTTTACCTAAATGTAGTTATGTAAAGGGGCCCCATCGAGGCCACCACTAAATCTCAATATAACGGAATTCGCCTGTATCAGGATCCATCATGCCCCCATAGAATTCCATTCCTTTCGGGAATAGTGGGTGGTGGCGCAAAAAGTTTACTGTATAGATTACATTGTCTTCGGAGATATGGAAACGATCCATCCAGTCAATAAGGCCTGGTTCAATCATGCGAATCGCATCTTCACTGATACCTTTTTCTTTCATTGACTCCATAAATGTAGTAGCAGAGAAATCAATCATGCCACAGTTTTCATGGCCAATGATTAATACGTCTTCAATCTCCATACCATAAGTCGCAACTAGCAAGCTTTGTACGATATTATCGATAGGTTGTGTTACGCTATTGCCGGCTGTTTTAATGACGATAATTTCGCCACGGTTAAAACCTAGTGCATCTTCTAGCATGCAGACTAAACGCGTATCCATACATGTGACAATACCTAATTTTTTAGTAGGATGGCTTGTTAATCCTGCCTTTGGTAATTCAGGATGATTTTTCACATATTCTTTATTGGTTTCAATTATTTTTTTAATATCAATCATAAGGTACCTCATTTACATTTCTATCTATAAAATAGATTCTATTCATTATATACAACATATTCACTACAAAACAAGTGATTTCCATCACCTATAAATATTAATTATAACCTATCATCTTCACAAGAAGACCATAAAACTCATATTAATTCTATCTTTATAATTAATATTCATTTATCATACCTTTTATTCTTATATATTCATAAAAATGAATATACTGTATATTTCTTACATTGCTAGTAGATTATAATTCCCCCAATGTGGTACTATTAAAACTATAGAAGAGAAACGCCACATGATATCACATATGACGTGAACTGTATGTACAGTAAGGAGGTTTTATTATGGGTATCAATCAAAAAACGTTGCCAGGCATTCTGCTCTGTGCAGTCCTCGCTATTCCTTGTTGGCTATTAGGCCTAGAGTTTCATCTAATCGGTAGCCCAATCTTTGCTATCATCTTAGGTATAATTATTGGCTCTATATTCACATCTTGGAAGCGCGAAAAAACTGGTGCCGGCATTGGCTTCACATCCAAAAAGATTTTACAATGGGCTGTTATTTTATTGGGCTTTGGATTAAATATTACACAGATTTTACATGTAGGTTGGATTTCATTACCTGTCATTATTTCAACCATCGCTACATCCTTAATCGTGTCCTATGTTATTTATCGACTCACTCATATCGACTCTAATACAGCTGTACTTATCGGTGTAGGTTCCTCCATTTGTGGTGGTTCTGCTATCGCTGCAGCTGCACCAGTCATCAAGGCAGAGGATCAAGATATTGCCCAAGCAATCTCCGTTGTATTCTTCTTCAATGTAGTGGCAGCTTTTGTATTCCCTCCATTTGGTGATGCTATTAGTCTTTCCAATATGGGCTTTGGTCTATTTGCTGGTACAGCCGTAAACGATACATCCTCTGTAACAGCTACAGCTGCCGTATGGGATAGTATGAAAGGTACTGGTACACAAGTACTAGAATATGCGACAATCGTTAAATTAACACGTACCCTCGCTATTATTCCTATTTGTTTAGGTTTAGCAAGTTACCAAGTATATAAAGCAAAACAAAGTGCTGCTCAAGCTGATGGTAGCAGTGTTAGCATCGCTAAAATCTTCCCTAAATTTGTTTTATACTTTGTTATTTGTGCTCTTATTACAACAGCATTATCCTATGCGAATGTAGATATTCAATTCTTGAGCGTATTCAAAACTATTTCCAAATACTTTATTACAATGGCAATGGTTGCTATCGGTCTTAATACTAATATCGTAAAATTGATAAAATCCGGTGGTTCTGCCCTTGCATTGGGTGCTTGTTGCTGGATTGCCATTACGGCTGTCAGCCTAGCTACACAACATATGATTGGTTTATGGTAAGAAATATACATACCTATTTTAATATGATATAATTGTATATAGTTAGAATAGTAATAACCCCTCCAGTAATGGAGGGGTTTCGTGCTACTATTCACCTTATTAGTACTTTATCATACTATAGTTAGGAGGGTTAACATGTACTTCTTACAAGGACTTCTTGTCGGTCTCGCAACATTTGCCCCTGTTGGCATGCAAAACCTCTTCATCATCAACACAGCATTGGTACAGCCTATACGTCGTATCATATTGACCCTTATCATATTGGCACTATTTGATATGAGCCTCAGTACGGCAGCCTTCTTTGGTATCGGCGCCATTCTTGAAATGTGGCCGCTTACAAAGCTTATCGTACTCCTTTTTGGGGGCCTACTGATTGTATACATGGGCTTTAATATATTCAGAACTGAACCAGATATGCGCAATGTAAATACGAATATTCCAATTCGTAAAATTATCCTATCCGCTATCGCTGTATCCTGGGGGAATCCTCAAGCCGTTCTTGATGCAACTATGATGCTCGGCGCCTTCCAAGCTAATATACCTGAAGAAGGTATTTATTATTTCTTTGGAGGCTTCCTAGCTATGACCCCAATGTGGTTTGGAGCCTTAGCTGCCACCATGTATTTATTAGCTAAAAAAATAAAAATTACCCATATGGCTTGGATCAATCGCTTCTGCGGCGCCGTTCTCGTCATTTATGGTATAAAATTATTCATCGATGGGATTACAATGCTCTTGGAATATGTTTAATTAAACGTTCTTCAATAGAGCAATATTCAAACAATAAAGCCGTTAGCATGCGCTAACGGCTTTTATAATGTAATTATTTGTTATAGTACAAATTACTTTGCTTTAGCAGTATTCGTTATCTTAAAACTCCGACAGAACTTGATTGAACATGTCTCTAAAAGCTTCTACATAGGTATTACTTTGATTTCGTTGAGATACAAAGTAATAATTACGCTCCATAGATTTACCATGGTTAGTCAATACCTTGCGCTCAATGCCAGGCATGGAGTCGGTTAAATATTTAAAACGATCAAGTAACAATAATCCTTGTTGACCTGCTACTAAATAGCGCGCCTCCTCTAATGTACGAGCATATGCAAAGGCACCAGCATAACCTATTGCCTTACGATAATGTTCTTCCTCAGCTAACGTATACTTACCACGACATACTAGAATAAGAGGCAAATCATCAATGGTTTTAATTTCAACACTACCTTCATTAGTATAACCTTGTGGCACCTCAATCACGGTAGTCGCCTTATCGATTAAATGACTTTCAAAATCATCAGATAAAACCTGCCACTGATCATTAAAAATCATGTCCACACGACGATCATCCAACATACCATACAGTTCTTCATGACTGCCACTATACATCCGGATATCTAAATTTTTATAGCGCTTCGCCATGCGAATGACCGTTTGCTGCATTGCCATCCCACTATAGCGGTTCAAATAGCCAATTCGTAAACTGACACGTGTATCTGTTCCGATACGGGTTGTTTCTACTTTAATTTCATGAAAACGTTCTAGTAATTTTTTACCAGATCGATATAGATATTGTCCTGCTGGTGTTAGATGAAAGCTTCGCTTTTCTCTCACCATCAGCTCCACACCAAGACTCGTTTCAAGGGCTTTAATTTGTTGTGAAATAGCAGATTGAGACACATACTGCTCTGTCGCAGCTTGGGTAAAACTATTATTATCAACTACACACACAAAATACTCTAATTGTTTCAACAACATAACGATACACTCTCATCTCTCTTATAATTAGTAGTCTTACTCTATCTACTAACCTACTACACAACATACACCAACCCCTCGCATTGGTATTTGCTACTCACATAATATTTTTCTCTACAACTACAACTACAACTACAACTACAACTACAACTACAACTACAACTACAACTATTATATTTCATTAAAAGCAGTTTCTCTATGATGAGCTACTTTTACGAGCCACAACTAAATTACGATATACAAACCACGAAGCTACAAAGAATATTGCTGCCGTAGACCAGAATACAGCACCATAGCCAAAAGCGCGCGCAATAACACCACTAATAACAGGACCCAATACATTGCCCATCATAGCGACGCTAGATACGGCACCAAAGACAATGCCTCTTCGCTCAACAGGAACAGCCTTAGATATAAGAGTATTTGCAATTGGCGTAATAAAGCCCATAAAAAATCCCGCTATAGCACGGAATACACCAAGCCCCCATATACTAGGCATCAAGTATTGCAAAATAAATAAGGAGCCCACTGCCCATGTAGCAGTAAAAATAATACGAGGCATGGTCAATCGTTGTGTTACCTTACCGATTGAAATGGATGCTAAAGCACTAAACAAACCAGCCCCAAAGATAATAATCCCTACAATAGTAGCAACAAATTCATCATTCACAGCCATATAGTGTTTGATATAAAGCGGCAAGATGGGACCAATACCAGTAATACCAAAGTTACATAAAAACTGCATCGCCACTAATAGACGAACTCGAGGTATCATGAGAAATGATTTAATCAAAGAAATCTGTGATTCTTGAGCATCTACCTTATGCTTAAACTGAAGATTAGGCATTAAGAAATAAATACCTAACAAGCAAATTCCAGTCAATCCAGAAAATACAAAAAATGGTGCTCTATAGCCTAATAAATCGGCCACTAATCCCCCCATAAGAGGTCCAAAGACGAGTCCCATTACCATAGAGGCCTGATACAGCCCCATCGCCCATGGAACCTTTTCCTCAGGTGTTATGAGCACAATAATAGCCAGTCCTATCGGTACGTAGCCACCAACTACACCTTGTAAAATCCGAAGCACTAATAACTGTGTAGGAGTTTGCGTGAAAGCACAAGCTCCAACGGTAACCATTAAGGTAAATAAGATAAACATCATTACCTTACGTGGCCCGAGTTGGTTTGCCTTGCGCGACCAATACGGTGCACTAAGCGCTACCATACACGGCGTTACACCGGATACAATACCTGCCCACATAGCAGCTTCACCTGGATTATGTAGACCTAACTCTATAAGAAATAAGGGTAGGAATGATAGTACCCCTATAATTGTTATTCCCCCACCGATCTGTATAATACAGATTAAATAGATAATTCGTTTCCAAGAAGAATCCATAGTGACCTTCTTTCTTATTAGTATATACTTACACAAAATAATAGAATATACTCACAATAATATTGTATCGTAAACTACAAAAAAAGACCATCTCTTCCACATATAAAGGGTAGAGATGGTCTCTTTTTAGTTC
>OBXA01001974.1_pt1 | contig 10684 bp, 8 predicted proteins | sample 1538121 | NCBI WGS metagenome assembly OBXA01 (sample SAMEA2580133, study PRJEB22360) | human gut metagenome | biome: human gut; feature: human-associated habitat; material: faeces | place: Denmark | collected 2008/2010 | reverse complement strand
CTTTAAATGAGCGATTAGCTGAGTTTAAACGCGATAAAGCATCTAAAGAGGGTCGAGTACTTCTTGAGAGTGTAGGCGTTACAACTACCTCAGCTGTAACTCCAACTCGTAAACGAAAAGCTAATCATGCCCTAAAAGAGGGGATGAAATGGTCTATCATTTTAGGTAAGCCTAAAGCTCTTGAACGGAGATATCGCTAATCAAAAAGGTTAGCAATAAAATGTAGTACTAGTTTGTTAGTGCATAGAATATGGGTGGTTTATGCCCGGATATTGTGATAGCAACTAAAATTACACCTATCGTATGTGGTGCATATATTTACATATGGAAAGAGGTTCCTATTGGTCACCTATGTGACTATTAGGAACCTCTTTTATATTGTCTTTTCTTGATGGAACTTTCACAATAATAGGGAAAGGAGTTCGTCCATAAGGAAAGGTGATATTATGTATCGTAATGTACGCGTTATACCTAAACAGTTATTGGAACAATTATACGTAGAGAAACAGTGGAGTATTCGCGATGTAGCAGAGTATTTTCAGTGCAGTGTAGATACTATTATGCGCCGCATGAAAGAGTATGAAATCGATCGAAGACCTTTGAAGAAGGATATTAATATGGTTCATGTACAAGCTCTATATGAATCTGGAAAGTGGTCTTTGCACTCGCTAGCAAAGCGTTATGATGTATCGATTACGACGATGGCAAGTCGTATGAAAGAATATGGATTGGCTTGTCAACGATCATCAAAGAATATAGCCATCGATCCGGTGCGTATTTGTAGGGCTTATAAAAGTGGAAATACCTCGGATTCTATTGCGCACATGTATGGCATATCCCGATGGAAAGTACATCATATATTGCGCCATATGGGAATGTGTACAACGCCTAGGGCACAAACATCTCGAAAGGTAGATGAGATGGCTTACTTATATATTCATCATCGTATGAGTACAGATGATATAGGTTTGGCCTATGGGATACGGGGCTCTACGGTGGCGATTTACTTACGGGAACAAGGCATAGAAATTCGTGCAAATACATTGGCGTTAGACAAGAATAAAATAAAAAACTTACGTGCTCAAGGGTATGGTGTTGCTAAAATCGCTCAGATAATGGGATGCTCTACTTCTGCGGTGAGAAAGCGACTGGCTACGAAAAAATATATCTCTCCTTGATGTAGTGAGGTAGATACTATATACTTAAATTTATACAATGATGGGAGGAATATTATGCTTGAAATTATATCTGCTTTAATACCGTTTTTCTTACTTGGCATAGCTGCCGCTGGTTTGTCCCGTGTATCTGGGGGAGCCTTGTCGATGATTATCGTACCAACGCTATTGATTTGGGGCGCTAATGCCATTGATGTTATTGCCTTTATGCTACTTTTTGTAGTGTACAACAACTTTACAATGGAGACACAAGACGTTCGATTAGATTATAAAGACCTTGTATTATTCCCTAAATGGCGCTTATGTATTCCGTTTATTTTGACCATTGTTACGGCCTTCTTTGTACCGGCTGCGGGCATTGCAGTCTTTATGGCTTGCTTTGTACTAGAATTGTTAGCTACTGTATACAAACGCATTCCTGAAAATAAGCGACCTCGCTTGCATCGCGTTATTGTTACATCCGTTTTAAGTGCTGTTGTAACGGCTGTAGGTGCTTATGCAGGTCCAAAAATTTCTAGCGAATACTACTTCATCTGTGTTGGTTTAGCAATCTTAGTTATTACAGGTTTTGCATGGTATGTAGGTAATCATCGAGATGCCTTTAGAAGCACATGGGAAACAATTTGGGCTGACTTTAACTTATTCTTGGGTATGTTTGGTGTAGAAGCATCTTATTATCCAGCAGCACTAACTCGTTCTATTCCAAATCCAATGGATCGTATGTTACCAATGATTACCGTAGTAGGTGGTTATGCAGGTCTTATGGTGGTGTTTGGGCTGTATAATATCTTCTCCATACCATCCTTGATTACTGCTATTGGTGCGGCTATCGGCATTCGTCTATTTGGTTTGTACGAGTTTCCACGTCATGGCAGCTTCTCCTACTTAGCGATTGGCTTTGCTGTAGCGGCTGTTGTATGCTTGTACCTCGTATCTCCAACACCAGTAGGTTTTGATCATATTAATACATTAGTATCTCAACCTATCGTTCAATAATGGTTGATCTTATAGTCGTCGCTAAATGTTTTAGTAATATTTTTAATACCTCACGTAGTATGTTATTGAACTTGAATATGTGACATAGTTCATATATTGTACTGAAAGTTGAGTTCATACTAGATTGTGAAAGGAGTTGATGCTCTGTGGCAGAAATAATTGAAACGAGACCATTTCCACCATTCTTACCAAAGAACACGACGGTGATGATGATGGGGACATTCCCACCAACTTCCGAAAAGCGATCTATGGAATTTCATTATCCTAACTTTCAAAATGATATGTGGCGCGTGTATGGCTTAGTATTCTTTGACGATAAGGAACACTTTAGAAAAGGTGAGGAAAAAGCCTTTGATGCGGATAAGATTAAAGCGTTCTTATCTGAAGCGGGGATTGCTTCCTGTCCTACTGTATTAAAAGCTATACGCGAAAAGGGCAATGCATCGGATGCATTTCTTAAGGTTGTTGAACCTGTACCGCTTGCAGAGGTATTGGAGCAAATTCCACACTGTAAACATATTGGTACCACAGGTGGTAAGGCTACAGAAATTTTGTTAAGCCTTTTGCCAGAAAAGGTTAAACTACCTAAAACAGGGGAGACAATTCCCTTTGTGTTTAACGGTCGTGAATTGACGTTAACACGATTGCCATCTACATCTCGTGCATATCCATTAAGCCTTGCCAAAAAGGCTGAAGCCTATAAAAATTTCTTTAAGGCTTGTGGATTACAAACGAAATAATCTTGATAAGTAAACTAATTTAATATGTATAAATAACACCTTTGTTGTTATATTGTATTTTTAATGATGCCATATAAACAGTCAAAGGTGTTTTTATTATCAAAAATTAATGTGAATTAGAAAAACGGATATAACTATATTATTATTGGTTATATATATCTTATTATAAATAAAATTAATGAGGTGTATAACATTTTAATTCTTGATTTTTAGAGTGAGAGGTTTATAATTAACCGTTGTTGCAAATGGTTGACAATAGTTTAAGAAAATGGAGTTGATATTATGGATAAGGCTAAAGAGGCCTTATGGACAAGATCCTTTGTCCTTGATACTTTGATTAATTTCTTAGTATTTTTGATTTATTATTTATTAATCGTTATTATTGCGGTAGTAGCAAAGGATAATCTTCATGCCACAGCAAGTCAAGCTGGCTTGGCCGTTGGTATTTATATTATTGGTACTGTTGTTGCTCGTTTGTTAGCTGGGCGGTTTATTAGTAGCTTAGGCTGTCGTAAGATGTTGTACTTAGGTTTATTGATCTACTTAATTTCCACAGCCATGTACTTCTACACACCTAATTTATTGATGCTCGACAGTGTTCGTTTCTTAAATGGTTTTGCTTACGGTATTACATCTACAGCTACAAGTACAATCGTGGCAGCTATTATTCCTATGTCACGTCGTGGTGAAGGGATTAACTACTATGGTTTGTCTACATCTCTTGCCGCTGCAGTAGGTCCGTTTTTAGGTATTTTGATGCTTCATAGCCTTGGCTATGACTTTATCATCGCCTTCTGTGTTGCTCTTATCATCCTTTGTGGTATCGGTTCCGTTATCATGAAATTTAATGAACCTAAGCTTGATATTGATTCTGAAGAACATAAAGGTATTAAAATTTCCGACTATATTGAACCACGTATGAATTCTATTAGTCTTGTTTCTTTACTAGTAGGTTTTGCATACTCTGGTGTTATCGGTTTTATGGCCGCTTATACAAAAGATTTAAACCTTATCTTAGCAGGTACATTCTTCTTCGTTGTATATGCTGTAGTTATTACGATAACAAGACCATTACTTGGTATTGTATTTGATATGAAAGGGGAAAACTTCGTTCTTTACCCTTGCTTCATATCTTTAGCACTTGGTATTTTCTTGTTGTCCATCGCTCACTCTACATGGCTTATACTCTTATCTGCTGTGTTTGTTGGTCTTGGTTACGGTACATTTATGTCAAATGGTCAAGCAGTAACTGTTAAAATCGTTCCTGTTCACCGTATTGGTGTTGCCACATCTACATATTTCATTGCCTTAGATATGGGATTAGGTTTTGGTCCATACATTTTAGGTGCTATTAAAGAGGTTGTTGGTTATACAAGTATGTTCCATGTTACTGTTGTAGTAGCACTTCTTGCATTTGTTGCTTATTATTTCCTCTATGGCCGTTATGTAGGTACTGAAAAAGATCTTTCTTTGAAAGCTCGCGCTGAAGAAGAACAAATCAGAAATCATAAACGTAATGGAAAATTAGCATAACATTAGCTATATTTCTTACAATCACATAACAATAAAAAGGACTATACGAGATATCTCATATAGTCCTTTTTATTGTTAAGGTATCTTAGTATTCCATTGTATTCTACACTACTAGTTTAGTATTTAAATATCCTTCAAATGTCATCTAGTAGTATAGGTGTATGAGGAGTTACATCGTAATCTATTATTTCTCAATATTTACGATATTTACAATAACTTCTACGGCTTTTTTCATGTCATCAATACATGCGAATTCGTGACGACCATGTAGGTTTTCTACGCCAGTAAAGATATTAGGGGTAGGGATGCCCATGAAAGAAATTTTAGAACCATCTGTACCGCCACGGATAGGGTCGCAAATAGGAGTAATCCCTGCTTTTTCCATAGCAGCTTTTGCTACGTTAACGCATTCCATTTTGTCTTTGATGATGTCATACATGTTGTAATATTGATCTTTTACAGATACTTCACATACTTCGCGGCCATAGATTTCGTTTAATGTTTGACCAGCTTGTAAGAAGAATGCTTTTTTCGCTTCGAACAATTCTTTGTCATGGTCGCGTATGATATAGTTCATTTTACCAGTATCTACTTGAGTTTCCATGCTCATAAGCATAAAGAAACCTTGACGACCACATGTGTGTTCAGGAACGGCAGCACCTGGTAATAGAGCATCGAATTGCATTGCTAATTTAGCACAGTTAATCATAATGCCTTTGGCAGTGCCTGTATGAACAGATACACCTTTGAGGGTTACTGTACCGCCTGCAGCATTGAATGTTTCGTATTCAAGTTGACCAAGGCTTTCACCATCAATCGTATAAGCAAAATCAACAGGGAATTGTTTTACATCAAAGTGATCGGCGCCAGTACCGATTTCTTCGTCTGGACCGAAAGCGCACATGATTTTACCATGCTTGATTTCTGGATGAGCAACGAGGTAGGCAAGGGCTTCCATGATTTCACAGATACCAGCCTTATCATCGCCGCCGAGAAGGGTGAGACCATCTGTGACAACTAAGGATTTACCGATGTAATTTTTTAGATTAGGGAAATCTGCACGACGTGTGAAGATTTGATGTTCCTCGTTAAGACAAATATCGCCGCCATCATAGTTTTCAACGATACGAGGCTTAATATTTTCTGCGTTGTAGTCTGCTGTATCCATGTGAGCGATGAAGCCTATAGCAGGTGCTTTTTCATCTGTATTAGCATTTAATGTGCCGATGACAAAACCATTTTCACGGTTGTAAATAACTTCATCTAAACCGATTGCTTTTAAATCAGGAACGAGCACATTAGTAGCAAAGTCTACTTGAGTTTGAGTACTAGGAATTGTTGTACTTTCCTCGTTAGACCGTGTATTTATGCTTGTATAGCGTACAAAACGTTCGACCATTGATTCCATAATGAGCCTCCTCGTAAGTAAACATACATCTTATACATACTGGTATAAAAACTGTATATAATAGAGATTCTTAATATACCTTCATTGTAGAACAGGGGCGGTGAAAATGCAAAATAAATATTTATGGAACGTGTGATATTTTATTCGCATAATGCATAGAAAACCATTGAACCATATATAGTGCCGTGTTAGTATAAAGGTGAATAGTTATACGTTTGTACATTTTCTGTGAGGAGGTTTTACCATGTCGGACGAAACTCGTTCTATCCCGCCCGTAGAACCCGTATTGGATCCTAAGAAGGATTACGTAGAGATTAACTCGTATGTAGTATTCTGGGGCCTATTCTATGCGGCAATTTTCACGCTGGCTGTAGGGTATTTATGTTTGAAAATTGGTCAAACAGTAGATGCCTTTGCTCCAGTATCTGTACTTGCTATGGGTACAGCAGTTATTTTGAAACGGCAAAATGCTTTTGCCGAAACGGTTCACATTCAGGCTATCGCTAGTTCTAGTACGAACACATTAGCTGGTGCGATGTTCTTCTTGCCAGCTCTATACATTTGGAATGTTACAGATGTATCCTTTGTACAGATGGCGATTCCTATCATCCTTGGTGGCGTACTTGGTGTTCTATTATGCGTTATGTTCCGTCGCTACTTTGTTGAGGAAATGCATTATGTGTATCCGTTCCCAAGTGGTCGTGCTGCTGCTGAAGTACTAATGAGTAATGAAGGTAGCAAAGCGAAACTCATGCTTGGTTCTGGTCTTATCGCTCTTGTATATGACTTTATTCTTAACAGCCTCGGCTGGTGGGAAGAGGTTATCCGTACTACCGCATTTAAATGGGGCACTGCTTTGGCAGATCAAACTAAGTTAAATGCTGCTGTAGATACAGATGCTGCGTTGCTTGGCCTTGGTTACTTCACAGGCTTGCGTTATGCGGCTATTATCGCAGCTGGTTCCTTCTTCTCTTGGTTCGTATGTATTCCAATCGTATACTATTTAGCTCCGGAACATATCATGCAAATCAATGGGCATGCAGTTCCACTTGCAGAAGCTCCTATTCGTAAAGTATTCTTAGACTATGTTCGCCATATTGGTATCGGTATGCTTGCTATGGCAGGTATCATCGGATTGCTCAATATGTCTAAGGTAGTAGCTAGTGTTGTTAAAAATGCAGTACTTGATATTTTCAGTTCCAAAACCGTTGATGTTAACTTGCTTCGTACACAACGCGACGTGCCTACATCTTGGATTGGCGCTGGCATCTTATTATGTACAGTTCTATTTGCAGCATATTTCCACTTTATGTATGCTGAAAGCTTCTCTCAAACAATCGTAGCATTCTTAATCGTTCTAATTATGTCCTTCTTATTATCTGTAGTAGGTATTAGCTCCATCGCTTATACAGGTACAGAACCAGTATCTGGTATGACAATCTTCATGATTATCATCTCCGCTGTATGCTTAACAGCTGCAGGTATGACTGGTAAAGTAGGTATGATTGCAGTCCTCATGATGGCATCCTTCATCGGTACAACCATCGGTATGGCTGGTAACTTCATGTCTGAACTCAAGGTAGCGCACATGACAGGTGCTACACCTAAGAAAATGGAACAATGGCAAATCGTTGGTACCATTCTTTGTGCCGTACTTTCTGTAGGCGTTATGATCCTCTTGAACGATGCATATGGCTTCGTAGGGGACCATGCATTAAATGCTCCACAAGCGAATGCTATGGCTGCTATCATTGAACCAATGATGACTGGTGGTAGTGCTCAATGGCCTCTATACATGGCTGGTGCATTATTCGCTATTATCTTGTGGATGGTAAAAGTTCCACCATTGGCATTTGCACTTGGTACGTACTTGCCAATGGAAATCAACACACCATTACTTATCGGTGGTTTGATTGCATACTTCGTACAAAATAGTACAAAAGATAAAGAATTGGCAGATCTTCGCTTCTCCAAAGGTAGCACAATTGCATCTGGTCTTGTAGCTGGTGGTGCTATTGGTTCTTTATTCAGTGCTGTACTTCGTATTGCAGGTGTTGATGTATTCGCTCAAGACTGGGTTGAAACTCCGGAAGCAACATACCTCAGTATCGTAATGTACTTATTACTCTGTGTATTCTTGTACAAAGTAGCTATGTACGTAAAAGCTAAAAAAGCTAAATAATGTGAGTATGATAGTTTTTCAATGAAGTAAAAATGCTATCTATTCTATAAAATGCTAGGAATTCTCCTCCCTGGAGATGGCCGCCTTCATCAAGTTAGGGTTTAGCTTGGTGAAGGCGGCCTTTTTGTAATTATGACTATTTAGGTTTTCTAGATAAATAGTATATTTGATATAACCTTAAGCTATGTTTGGATAATACCTATTGATATAGTCGGATTAATTGACCCTAACTATATCGAATGTTATGATTATACTAGAATACCTTTATAGGTATTATTTTTATTATGCTCATACTGTAAGTATAGATAGATTCATTCGTATATAGAAAGAAAACTTTACATAGAACTGTAAGGTTAGAGTAAGGTCAATTATGAAATTTAAGAAAATAGCAGCTCTTTTAGGGGCTTTTACACTTGCCAGTAGCTTGTTTATAGCTGGCTGTGGCAATACAGGCACTAGTCAAAAAATATGGCGCGTTGGTACAGATGCGACCTATGCACCATTTGGATTTAAAGATAAAGACAGCGGTAAATTAGCAGGCTTTGATGTAGATATTATCAATGCCATTGCAAAGGAAGAGGGCATTGAAGCAGATATTCAAAACTTGAACTTTGATGCACTTTTACCAGCACTACAAAGCAATACAATCGATATTGCTATTTCGGATATGACTATTTCCGAAGAACGTGCCAAGTCTGTAGACTTTAGTAAACCATACTATATTGCAGGTAATGGCCTCGTTGTAAATATCGATAATACTAATATCAATAGCTTTAAGGATTTAGAAGGTAAGCGCATTGGTGTATCTATCGGATCTACTGGTGCAGAAATTGCTAGTAAGATCCCTAATGCCGATGTGCGTCAATTCAACCTCATCGTCGATGCGTTCTTAGAATTGCAAAATAGAGGTGTAGATGTAGTTATTAACGATACACCAGTAAACGAATATTATGTTAACGGCAAGGGCAAAGGTATCGCAAAGGTTACTGGAGAGGACTATGATGCGGCGCCGCTTGGTATTGCTGTAAAGAAAGGCAATACAGAGCTTCTTAATAAAGTTAACGATGGTTTGGCTAAGATTAAAGCGAATGGCAAATATGCGGAGATTTATAAAAAATGGTTTGGAAAGGAGCCACCAGCAGAGGATTTAAAATAGTTTGTAGATAGTACCAAAGCGTATTATTTGTTATAATACGTTTAGTAAACCTCAAATGGTATGAGGTAGTATAGAATAGGTGATATGATGGCTAAGCGACGTGCATTTTTAGATATAATTAAAGAGAAGGGCGCCCTCGTTTTAGATGGTGGGTTAGGATCAGAGTTAGAGCGTTATGGCTGTAATCTTCAGCATAAATTATGGTCTGCTAAGATTCTTATGGACCAACCGGATATCATCAAAAAAATACATATTTCCTACTTAGCAGCTGGGGCAGATATCATTCAAAGTTCTGGGTATCAAGCAACGGTAGCTGGCTTTAAAGGCCTAGGATTTGGTACGGAAGAGGCTATTGAACTTGTAAAATTATCTGTTCGCTTGGCAGTACAAGCTCGCAATGAGTTTGTAGAGGCTAAGGCGAGTGGGGCACTTACATTGCGTGGTATTACACTGGGAGAAGAGACACCAGATGGCGTTAGATATTTTTCTGAAGGTGCATTGCCTAAACCGCTTGTAGCGGCCTCTGTAGGCCCATATGGAGCTTTTTTGGCAGATGGCTCTGAGTACCGTGGATATCCTGATGTACAAACTGAATATCTTGAGGTATTCCATATTCCTCGGCTAGCATTATTCTGTGAAGAAAATCCTGATATATTATCTTTTGAAACTATTCCGTCTTATGATGAAGCTATTGCCATTGCTCGAGCAATGTCTGACCCATATACATCGCGAGGAATTCCTGGGTGGATTGCCTTTTCTTGTAAAGATGGACATTATGTTTCTAGTGGTGAAACCATCATTAAATGTGCAGAAATGATTGACAAGGTTAGACCTATAACTGGTATTGGCATCAATTGTACGAAGCCAGAGTATGTAGAGTCCTTGATTAAGGATATTCGTACTGTTACGGATAAACCAATTGCTGTATACCCTAATCTTGGTGAAAGCTATGATAGCGAAACTAAAACTTGGTATGGCGACCCTGCATCATTTGTAGATTATGTTGATGTATGGCGTCATGCTGGGGCAAATATCATAGGTGGTTGTTGTAGAACAACACCTGAAATCATTAGAGATATAGCTAGAAAAATTCATAAATAGTAATATAAACTAATGATATAAATAAAGAAGGCTATCGATGTTAAGTCGATAGCCTTTTTCTTTTTAGCCGTTTGGCAGTAGTAAAATGTAATACTTTAAAGTTTGATATAAGAAATATAAAAAGAGGTGATACAATAGGTATCACCTCTTAATGTTAGATAATAAAAAAGCAGTGCATAAGCACTGCTTTTACTGTGGCGGAGAGACAGGGATTTGAACCCTGGGTACGGGATAACCGCACACATGATTTCCAATCATGCTCCTTCAGCCGCTCGGACACCTCTCCATGTATTCTGTTGTCTAACAGGTACTTATATAGTATATGAAAAAGTTAGATTTATGTCAAGCAAAAAATAGTAAAAATATTAGACTTTCATAAGACTTTTAAAGTAT
>OBXA01001973.1_pt1 | contig 10691 bp, 7 predicted proteins | sample 1538121 | NCBI WGS metagenome assembly OBXA01 (sample SAMEA2580133, study PRJEB22360) | human gut metagenome | biome: human gut; feature: human-associated habitat; material: faeces | place: Denmark | collected 2008/2010 | reverse complement strand
GGCTTCAATCATGTAAAGAATTCTGGCTGTTGCCTCCAGGACGGTTGCCACTTTAAACGCTGCGTCCATACTCTCGCCCACGCAGACAGCTCCATGGGAATGCAGAAGACAGGAATTTGCTTCCTTTCCCAATGCCTTTTCACACTCAGCCGCCAGTTTTTCAGAACCGGGCAGTGCATACTGTGTACATTTGCAGGTGTCTCCCATGGCCTGGGCTGCCTCATCTATTATCAGAGGAATGTCCTTACCCTGAGTGGCGTATACCATGGAATACATGGGATGGGTATGGATGACTGCGTTTACCTCTTCTCTGTTTCTGTAGACAGCCAGGTGCAGCCCTGTCTCAATGGTCGGTTTCCTGTGCCCTTCCACGATTGTTCCGTCCAGCCTGCAGACCACTACATCGTCTTCTACAATGGTGCTGTATTTCATGGCGCTGGGCGTCAGGTATACCAGCCCGGTCTCAGGATCGCGGATACTGATATTTCCCCACGTCTCAACAGTAAGGCCTGAATTCTCCAGCTTTTTCCCGCTCTCTACAATACATTTTTTAAAGTCCATTTCTGCCTCTCATTCCGCTGCTGCCGGCAGCGCTGATTTTATTATGGCCTGGAGTATGTTCGGATCCCATATGAAAAATCCTTTGCAAGACTCCAACCCTGCTCCTACTCAAAGGTTTTTAAGTAATCCTTAAACTCACCTACATTGTCCTTTGTGATAACTTCCGTTCCGGTGTCAATATAGGATTCTGCTTCGCCGCCATCAAATATTTTAAGCATATTATCTACACCCAGTTTTCCCATTTCAGCCGGATACTGTGCCACGGTTGCCAGGAATTCCCCGTTTTCCACCAGGTTCAACGCTTCGCTGACAGCATCAAATCCGATAATCTGAATCTGCTCCTGCATATTAGCTTCCTTGATGGCTCTTAATGCTCCGATACCCATATTGTCGTTGCAGCAGAAGAAAAGTTCAACATCCGGATTAGCGCTTATGATATTCTGGGCAGCTGTATATCCCTGGTCCACTTCCCAGTTTGCTGTCTGTTCAGCCACAACGGTTACCGTATCCCCGGCTCCTTCTATAAATCCATTGTAACGGTCCGCTGCATTGGTCTGTCCTTCAATCCCCTTAAGTATGGCTGTCTTTGTTCCCTTCTCAAAGTTTTTCGCCACATATTCACCTGCCAGTTTGGCGCCTTCGTAGTTATTGGTTCCATAAAACGGGATATCCAGGCCCACATTGGCAAGGCTCTCATCGGTCAGCTTTGTATCCAGATTGATGATAGGGATGCCTGCTTCCTTACATTTTGTAAGAGCGGATTCCAAACCATCAGAAGAGCTGGGAACCAGCAGGATTCCGTCCACCTTGTTGGCAATCATATTTTCAATAATGCCAAGCTGCGCATCAGCGCTGGCATGCTGATCTCCGGCCTGGACCTCAATCCTGACGCCCTTTGCCTCTGCTTCCACTTTGGCGCCGTTGGCCAGGGTAATATGATATTCGTTGTTTAAAGTCATCCCCACAAATCCAATCGTCTTATCCTCATAGCTGCCTGATGCTGCTTCGGCGCTGCTTTCTTCGTCCCTTCCGCTTTCCCCAGTAGTATCCGCGGTCCGGACCTCCGTCTTTTGTTCCTTGGCTGTCTCCGGCGCAGTCTCCTTCGGAGTGCCGCCGCATCCGCTTAGCACCGCTGCCGTCATAACCGTGCTCATTGCCAATGCCATCACTGTTGCCGTCATGTTTCGCTTCATAATCAATTTCCTCCTTTTATTTGCAAATACTTAATGTATTTAGCTCTCCTACTCGCTTTGGCGTTCTTTCTTCTTATCCGCAAACACCGCGGCTATAATGACGATGCCCGTGACAATGGTCTGGTAATAGGTGGCAACATTCATAATCTGGAGCCCGCAGGTCAGGGTGCTGAGAATGATGGCTCCCACCAATGTATTTCCAATCTTCCCTTTTCCGCCTGATAAAGAAATTCCTCCGATGACCGCGGAAGCTATGGCGTTCATTTCATAACCAGAGCCGGCATTTGGGTCTGCATATGTAAGACGTGACAATAGCATGATGCCTCCAATGGCAGCAAATATGCCGCTTAAAACATATACCATAAGCACGGTTCTGTTTACATTGATCCCTGAAAGCCTGGCGGCGCAGATATTGCCGCCTGCGGAATAGACATGTCTTCCAAACTTTGTATATGCCATGACAAAAATAATGACTGCGTAGAACACAAACACATATATGACAGATACCGGAACAGTCCCAAGCACCTTTGAAGCCATCAGACTTCCCAGTCCCTTAGGAAAACTGGATATGGGCTGTCCTCCGTTAATCAGAAGCGCCAATCCCCTGGCAATCTGCATGGCTCCCAGCGTCACGATGAAAGGCGGCACCTTTCCGTAACTGACCAGGCAGCCATTGACCAGACCAAAGGCGGCTCCTGCCGCTATACACAAAATTCCCATGGCAATTAAGGGCATGCCTGCCTTCAAAATCAGTCCCCCAAATATACCCACAAATCCCACGATAGATCCAACGCTTAAATCAATTCCGCCTGTGACAATGACCAGAGAGGCGCCGATTGCAATTATGGAAATAATGCTGGCCTGGGTAATAATATTGAACATATTGTTAAGGGTCAGAAAATTCTTTCCCATCATGCTGCAGATTACTGCAAATACAATAAAAATAACAACCAGTCCAATATATAAAGTCAAGGCCGGCAGCTTTGCCTTAACACCATCTTTGTAGCTCTCCATACCTATATTCCTCCCTGCATCGCATATTTTAATATGGTTTCCTGCGTCAAATCCGGGTCATTGTCCAGTATGGCCTCCAGGACGCCTTCCCGCATAACCGCAACCCGGTCGCACATCTTAAGCACTTCCACAAGGTCAGAGGATATCATAATAATAGAGGCCCCCTGATTGACCAGGTCATACATAATATTGTATATTTCGTCGCGTGCCCCCACGTCAATTCCTCTTGTGGGTTCATCAAATATATATACATCTGCATTGGAATACAGCCACTTTGCGATAACCACCTTCTGCTGGTTCCCTCCGGACAGGTTCCTGGCTTCCGTGAGATGTGTATGGGTCTTAATCCGCAGGCTCTTGATGTAATCCTTTGCGCGATCCGCCATCTCCTTTTGGCCAGCCGCTTTAAATTGGGCAGTGCAATGTTATCCATGACGGAGTGCATAAGCACCAGCCCCTCATCCTTCCTGTCCTCGCTCAGATAGACGATTCCCTTCTCAATATTTCTGGACAGGTTGTTGGACAATGTTTCACCCTTATAGGTGACAGTACCTCCATTTTTCCTGTAAGCGCCTATCATACACTTCGCCGCTTCTGTCCTGCCCGCACCCACTAAGCCGGCAAATCCCAGTATCTCGCCTTTGTGCAGCTCAAATGATATATCCTTTAAAAAGTCCTTATATCTCAGATTTTCAACCTTTAACACAACCTGGTTCATGTCAACCGCTTCATTGGCAATCTTTTCAAAGCTGACCGTGCGCCCCACCATCATCTTTGTCAGCTCGTCCTCTGAGGATTCGGACAGTCTTACGGTTCCTATATACTCCCCGTCACGCATAACCGTGCACCTGTCTCCAATCTCGAACAGCTCGCTCATGCGGTGGGAAATGTATATGATTCCGATCTTTTCCTTCTGAAGTTCCCGGATAATTCCAAAAAGCATGTTTGTCTCTTTATCCGTAATGGCCGCTGTGGGCTCGTCCAGAACCAGGATCTTTACGTGATTGGATATGGCCTTGGCTATCTCCACCAGCTGTTTCTGGGCCACACTCAGCTCACGGACCAGAGTCCTTGGGCTTACCTCCAGGCCAACCCGCCTCATATATCCCTCCGCCTCTTTTATGGCCCGCTTGTGGTCCTCAAGAACCCCCTGTCCGTATTCCTTACCAATGAATATATTTTCATATACAGGCAAATCCGGCACGAGGTTAAATTCCTGGTAAATCACGCTGATACCTGCATCCAAAGCCTCCTTCGGCGTCATAGGCGCCAGCTCCCTGCCATCCAGCCAAATGTCCCCGCCTTCCCGTCCGTATGCTCCGGATAGAATTTTAATTAATGTGGATTTGCCCGCTCCATTTTCCCCCAAAAGAACGTGAACCTCCCCTGGAAGCACCTCAAGCTGCGCATTCTTCAGTACAGGAACACCAAAAAAGCTTTTGTTAATCCCGCACATCCTTAATATACATCCGTCCATGGACAGGCCCCCTTACCCTTCTAGTTTTTGATACCGTTTCAACGCTTCACCGGAATCTTTCCCGCGGCAATAAGTTGTACTCTCAATGCCCTTTCCCAAAAGGCTCCTGATTTCCCTCACTGTCAGATCAGGTTCAAAATACTTGAGCTGGGCTCCCAGGTTTCCCAGGGACGTACTCTCTTTCCCCCCTGTCACTACCCTTTTACCCGCTGCATCCGCCGTCATCTGACATAACCTTGCATTCCGTGAGCCTCCGCCTACCATATAGACAGTGTCCTTTTTCTTTCCGCTGATTTCCTCCAGGTCTTGTATCACCGAGGCAAAGCTCAGCGCCATGGAGTTTTGAAAACCGCATATGATTGTACCCCAGTCTTTTTCTCCGGAAGCCTGACCGGTCTTAACAAAATAATTCCAAATCTCGTCAGACATATGTACAGGATTAAAAAAACTGGTATCGTTCACAGGGAACAGCGGTACTATCCCCTCATGGCGGTCACCAAGGCTGTTAAGCTCTTCCCAGCCAATGTTCCCATGTTCCCCTTCATATTCCTCCTTAATGCGTTGGATGATAAACATACCAGCACTGTTACGCAGCAGGGTGATTTTATTAAATGCCCCTATTTCGTTGGTCAGGCATCTCTTTCTCACTTCTTCATTCACGATTGGCTCCTCTAACTCCATGCCGATAAGCGCCCAGGTCCCTGTGCTGACAAACAGAAATTCATCCTCCTCTGCCGGAATCGCCAGGACAGCGGCAGCTGTATCATGGGACGGCACGCAAATTACCGGTACATCATACGATATGCCCAGAATTTCCTTTACATTAGAATGAAGCATGCCAATGGCCGTACCGTGTTTCCCAATGGCGGCAAACAGATCGGAGGGTATTTCCATCGTCCTCAATACTTCTTCACTGAGCTCCCTTTTTCTGGCATCCATCAGCTGGGTCGTGGACAATTCGCTGGGCTCATTCACCATACAGCCAGTAAAGAGATAGTTTAAGATATCCGGAATCATGAGAAGCTTATGGCCGCAGAAAACAATGGACTGCATTTTCTCCATCATTCCCTTTATCATATTGACCGAATTAATCTTATCGCACAGGATTCCCGTCTGCCCGAACAGATATGTCCTCTGCTCCTCAGACATCTGTTCCAGAACCTCTGCCCCTATGCCGTTCCTGTATGACAATGGATTCTGAATCATAAGCCCCTGTTTGTCAAACAGTGCAAAATCCACTCCCCATGTACAGATACCGATTGAGTGGATGGTTCCGGCCCGCTTTACCGCCTCTTTTAACCCCTCTAATAATTTTTGGTAAATCATCAGTATATCCCAATAAAAATACTGATGAACCCTGACCATATAATTTGGTATCCGGGAAATGACTTCTGTGGTTATCTGTTCCCCGTCATACACTCCCAGAATAACCCTGCATGACGAATTACCGCAGTCAAACGCTACCATATTCCGCTTCATCAACACCCCTGCCCCTCTCCTATTGAATTTTTATCTCCAGACCAAACCCTTCCGCCCGCTGTACAAGGAATGATAAGTCCGCCTTCTTAAGGGACGGCATATTCCCCATCTCATACGCCCGTCCCAACCCCTGATATTTGGGCAGCCCCAGCCTGTGATAAGGAAGAAATACAATCTCGGATATATGATTTAAACTCTTAATGTACCTAAAAAAACCATTGACGGACGCCTCATCATCATTGCAGCCCGGAATATAGGGATATCTGACTGACAGTTCCCCGCTGTAATGACCGCACAGCCATTCCAGATTGCTGAGTATCAGGGTATTGTCCACGCCTGTCAGCTCCTTATGCTTCTCAGAATCAATCTGTTTGAAGTCATAATATATATAATCAACACGCCCGTTTATGTCTTCCAATGCCTTTTGGGGGACATGCCCGCATGTTTCAACCAGGGTATTATAACCTCTCCGGTGCATCTGCTCTCCAATAGCCCCAATAATTTCACTGTAATATAATGGCTCTCCTCCGCTGAATGTAACGCCGCCGCCGGACATTCCATAATATTGCCGGTCCTTCAGTATCTCAGCAAGAAGCTCATCCTCGTTGTATTTTCTGCCCATTATCTCCCTGGCGTCCGCATAGCACTCCCTGATGCATACACCGCATTGCCTGCACTTACTCTGGTCTGTAATATATCCGTAGCCTTCCTTGTAACTTATGGCTTTTTCCGGACACAAAACACTGCATCTTGCGCAGCTGATACAAACATTTGTCTTCACCAGAACCTCTGTCCCAGCTCTCTGGGATTCGGGGTTTGCACACCATCTGCAGCGGAGGGAACAGCCCTTTAAAAATACTACGGTGCGGATACCGCGGCCGTCCTCTGTTGCATACCGTTCTATATTAAATACATTGCAAACCCCCATGTTTGTGATTCCCCCTATTCATCATCCGCCGTTTCACTCACCGCATTGCGGTACTTAATCTATAATTCCAGCTCAGCCCTGCTTATCACATCCATCTGGCACTCCGGGGACAGTGACGTAAACAATGCACTGTAGCCAGAAACCCTGACCATCAAATCCTTATATTCATCCGGATGCTCCATCGCCTTCTTAAACACCTTGTTATCCACCACATTAAACTGAATCTGCTGCCCGTAGTTTTCAAACAACACCTTAATCATGGCAATTACCTTCTCTTTATTCTCATCCGTATCCAGCGCTCCTTTGGACAGACGCATATTGAATATGGCGCCCTTCTGGAACCATATGCTGGGCAGTTTCATGACTGAATTGCAAGCAGCCGTGGCGCCTTTTTTCTCCGAACCATTGGCAGGGGAGATTCCATTATTTACCGGCTGTCCGTCCTTACGTCCGTCCGGTGTGGCTCCAATGCTCTTTCCGAAAGCAATGTTACCCGTCACAGGACTCTGGCTGTAGGAGTAACAGCATGGCACCGGCCCTTTTCCATACTTCGAACTTCTGTATTTATACCTGTAGCTGGAACCAATGTAGTCCTCCAGTTCAACTACCCACTTATCAGCTCTCTCATCATCGTTTCCAAATTTGGGTGCCTTGTTTAACAGTATCGCCCTGATTTCCGGCCCGGCAGGCACTGTCTCCATATCCTCATAATTGGTGCTCATGGCATGAAGTACCTGTTCCATGGTCAGAAGCTTCTGATTAAATACAATCTCGTCTAATGCTGCCAGGGAATCCCCTGCACTGATAGTACCTGCCGTAGGCCCGCCGTCCGCCGAGTATACGGAACCGCCCTCCACAAGGTCCATCGCTCTCTCTATACAGTCATATACCAGGGATGATCGGAATGCGTTGATGTCCTGCTGTATATGGATTTCATCATTGATATGCTCTGTTTCAACCTGCAGACCCATAAAATAATCCAGGGTCTGCTTATACAGTTCCATCAGTTCCCTTACACTGCCGCAGTCCTCCACACGTTTTTCCAAATCCACAAAGTGGTATCCGGTCTTAGGGTCCGTGCCGTCGTGCAGTGTGATCTCCAGCACCTTCTCCACATTCAGCCATGGACCTTTGGCCGCAAAATCCCATTTCCCGGGAATCGATGCCTCGATACATCCGTCCGGCACCCAGTTCACCCGGTCTTCCTCAGCAATCCCCATATTCTCAAGCGTCCTGATAAATGCCTTATCATTATAAAATGCCGGCTGGCCGCCCTGATGCCTCTGTGCTGCCTTTAACGCCTTCATCATGAATGCATCACTGGTTCCCTCGAACCATTTAATGGATACGGACGGTGTAAACAGCCTTACATTTTCACATGCTTCCACACACAGATGGGAAACTTCATTTGTTGCATCCTTTCCGTCCACTGTCTGGCCCGCAATGGCAAGATTAATGAACATCTGGTACCCCAGGAAAAACTCTGTATCCGGCCAGCTCCTGAGCTTATTAAGTTCATTGCATTTGATGAAGAAGCATTCGACTATCTCCAGAGCCTCTTCTCTGGTGATTCTGCCTTCCTCCAAATCCTTCTTATAGTAAGGATACACATACTGGTCAAAACGCCCCAGTGAAATGGCATGCCCATTGGATTCCAGATGGACCGCCAGCAGAATCATGTAGATGGACTGAACCGCCTCGTGGAAGGTTCTGGCCGGATTCAACGGAACATTCCTGCATATGCCCTCCAGCTTGAGAAGTTCCCTCCTGCGTGTTTCATCCTTTTCCTGCTCCGCCTGCTCTTTGCAGCGGTCAGCAATACGGCCCGAAAACATCACCACGGCCTGATTGCCCTGAAGGGCGGCCTCAAGAAACCATCTTTTTCTTGTATTGCCCGGCTCTCTGGGGTCCAGCCTCTTAAGCTTATTCTCTATCCGTCTCATGACATCGGATAAGCCTTTATCTACCACACCTTTGTAATCAACAATTACATTGCCCAAACCGGCAGCGGACACCCATGTATCGTCAATCACATTGGCGTCCCAGGCCTGGTTGATTTTATCAGGAAGGGTCTTTCTCAGATTTTCATATAAGGACTTCCCCTTCCAGTATTCCACACATTCCAATATTTTGTCTTTGTCTTCCTGTGTGTAGTAAAACCTATCGCCTGGTCTTTTATCCGGGGAAAAAGGCGAGCCGTTTAATTCCGCTTCCAGCCAGTCCGTGGAATACTCCGGATATATCGGGGATGCTTTAGGCCACTGCGCCTGGTTTCCCACAATCAGCTCGTCTGCATTCACATAAACCGTCATGCGGCTCAGCACATCATAAAATGCCTGGGACCGCCTCAGCGCAATTGGTTTTCCCTCTGTCTCCTTCATAGACTCAGTAAAATAGACGCACCGCTCCGGACAAATACGCGGGTCTGCAGCAAATAACCGTTCTCTCAACCTTTCCGTTCTTTTATTCATGTTCCGCCCCTCACATTCACTTCGTGTATGTAACTTGTTACATTTACAATATAGCACTTTATGGTCTTGTTGTCAATAATACATTTGTGCATTTTTCATATTAAATCATTATTTTTCCCTCTTTTTTAGCGATTATTCCTTGTATCTTCATCTTGCCAATTACACCAGTTTGATGTGTTAAGTAAAACTGTTACATTTTTTCGTGTTTACAATTAATTTTATTTAAACTATAATATGATATGGTCGGATGAAGCTTATTTTTTCTTTTTATGAAACAAGTTTCACCCCTTCAGGACCAGGAGGAGAAATCGTATGAACAAGGAAAGCCGTCCGGAAAATAACGGATACATCGGAATCAGGGATATTGCCAAACTGGCGGGAGTCTCTACCGCAACTGTATCCCGCGTCATCAATAATCCAGAAATGACATCTGAAAAGGTCAGAAAGAAAGTGCAAAAAGTAATTGAGGAATATAACTATATCCCGAACCAGCCTGTCAAGAAAATCTTTTCCAAGACAAGCAATACCATTGCCGTGTTTATATATGACATGGAGAACCCCTTTTTCATCAGTCTGATTAAAGAACTGAACCAGATATGTCTGGAACACAACTATATGCTTCTTATTTGTGATACAGGAAGCAACCCGGAACTTGAAAAGAAATATCTTTACTTCTGCCTGGCTAACCGATGTGCCGGTATCATTCTGACAGAAGGCGTTGATTCCGATATTTTTGAAGCCTGCAGGATCCACATTCCAATTGCATTTCTGGACCGTAAGACGCATGGCAAATTCTCAAGCGTACGTTCCAACAACAGGCAGATGATGCAGCCAATTGTGGACTACCTTTACAATCTCGGGCACAGAAAAATTGCCTTTGTCGGCTGTAAAACACCCATGGATTCTGTTATTTCCAGACAGAATGGCTACATAGAAACAATGGCAGGAAAAGGACTCCCCATTATCCAGGAATATATTTATGACAGAAACCTTCAACTGACCCTTCAGGCCGGAAGCCAGGCTCTTAATTATTTCCTCTCCCTTCCGGCCGCCCCTACGGCAATCATCTGCTGTAATGACATCATTGCCTTAGGGGCCTTGAACGCAGCATATTCCCTGGGGTTAAAAATCCCCGCAGACATGTCCATTGTAGGATTTGATAATGTAATCAGCAATCTCCATCAGCCTCAGATAACCACTGTGCAGCAGAACCTGCGGGATATATCCCTCGAATTATTTGAGCTGGTGGTCAATCCGCCGGAAGAGCCTGTATCCAAAATCATTGAAGCCTCCTTCATAGAAGGCGCCACCTGCAGCAGAATCGAAACACCCCAAAAGTAAATACTTATGCCTGGAAGCCATCCGAAAAAGCGGAAATTGTACGGTATGCTTTTGCGGATGGTCTTTCAGTCAAACTTCAGTCAAACTATTTTAAACCAACAGGCAAAAAACCTCTTGATTTATCAGAGAAAATATGATAGACTATACCACGTCAAAGTAATATCATACTTTTATGCGCGAGTGGCTCAGGGGTGGAGCACCACCTTGCCAAGGTGGGGGCCGCGGGT
>OBXA01001965.1_pt1 | contig 10764 bp, 12 predicted proteins | sample 1538121 | NCBI WGS metagenome assembly OBXA01 (sample SAMEA2580133, study PRJEB22360) | human gut metagenome | biome: human gut; feature: human-associated habitat; material: faeces | place: Denmark | collected 2008/2010 | reverse complement strand
AGCGAGCGTGCGGGCCGTTTACAGGTGCCTGTTTCCGAGCCGCTGCTGTACATTACGACATATGCTCTCGACCAAGATGACAAGCCCGTCTATATTGGCTGTCAATACTTTATTGGCTCGCGCTACATGCTCGATCTCTAGCAGCTAACTGGCGTGATACCGTTGCTCTAGAGCCCGGTTGCCCCTTGGCAGCCGGGCTTTTTGCATGCGTTGTTTGATTTGGGGAGAGATGTCGCGGAATTTGGGGAGAGACGGCGTGTTGAGATGGTGATGGCACCTCAAGTTGCCTGCTTTTTCGCATTGTTGAGAGACAGATGCCATCGCTGCTTTAGAATCGCTAGGCGATACCCGGACCTGCTTTTTGGAGTGTGCCATGGCAGCTAAGAAAGACTGGACAGTGAAAGAATGCCTTGATTGGACGGCCGATTATCTCGGTTCCCACGGCATCGAGCGTCCTCGTCTCTCGGCTGAATGGTTGCTTTCGGCGGCGACGGGGCTAACGCGCGTCGGGATCTACACCAACTTCGATACGCCGCTGACGGCAGATGAGCTCTCCTTTATGCATCAGGCCGTGGCGCGTCGCGCGAAGGGCGAGCCGTTGCAGTACATTTCGGGCGAAACTTCCTTCAGGACTATCGATGTTGCCTGTGAGCCCGGCGTGCTCATTCCGCGCCCCGAGACGGAAGTGCTGGTCGAGGAGGTGCTTGCCTATCTTGACCAAGAGGTGTTGGGCAACGATGGGCGGGAGCAGAGAGTTCGCGTTGAACTGCCCTGGAATGACGAGGTCGAAGCCGCGCGCCGTGCCGAGGTCGAGGCGGCGGCAAACCAAGCTGCGGATGATGCCGATAATTTGCAGCAAGATGGTCCCGATGAAGGAACGTTTGGTCATATTGAGCCAGACGAGCTCAATGATGAGCCGGAAGAATCCCTCGAGCCTGTGTTGGATGGCGTCTTGGACAAAGGTGTGGCCGAGTCTTCTGCCGCGGATGACGGTTCGATTTCCGATGCCGAGCCTCGTTGTGCGAGGGTTTTGGAAGTGGGCTGCGGCACGGGCTGCATCTCTCTTTCCATTGCGGCGGAACGCGCTGGACGTGTAATGTGCATAGCGACCGATATCGAGCCGCGTGCCGTGGCGCTTGCAACCAAGAATCGCGAGAGCCTGGACATCGCCCCCGAGAGGGTAGACATTCGTCTAGGAAATCTGGTTTCCCCTCTTGATCGCGAGAGCGAATGGGGGACGTTTGACGTATTGGTTTCGAACCCTCCCTACATTCCCACGAAGGTGATGGACGAGCTTCCTCACGAGGTGGCCGATTTTGAGCCGCACCTGGCACTTGACGGCGGATGCGACGGCCTGGATATTTTCCGCCGCCTTCTTAATGCTGCTCCCTATATGCTTCGCGAGGGCGGTCTTTTTATCTGCGAGCTCTTTGAGAAGGCGTGCGATCCGGCGGCTCAGCTGTGTCGCGAGGCGGGATTGGGAGATGTGCGCGTTGTGGAGGACCTGACCGGTCGTCCTCGCATCGTTGCCGCCCGCGTGCTGGAAGCTCGTACGCGCGATTAATGCAGGCATGCGCCCTATAGTGCGATTTTGCATCATATAACCATCACAGATGTGCCCCTTTGCCGAGCACATGTTTCCGTTTGTCGCGCATATGATGCCCCCATGGGCGCGAATGTGCGCTTCGTGCAACAATGAACACTTGACCTCAAGCCCTGTGTGGTGGGGAGAAGACGATTTGTGCCGGAAAGGGATGGATGCATGCGGCGTATCTACAACATGAGTACAGGCGTATGCGGCGATTTTGCCGTGAAGGACGCTGCCTCCTGTTTGGCCGCGGGCGCATTGGCCCTACTTCCTACCGAGACCGTCTATGGCGTGGGTGTTGCCGTTGCTGCCTACGGGCAGTGCGCAGGGCTTCCCGTCGAGGGGAGTGGGTACCGACGCATTTTCTCGCTCAAGCGACGAGAACTCACTCAGACCGTTCCATGGCTCGTGGCAGATGAATCCGCCCTCGATCGCTATGGCGTGGATGTGCCTTGCGCCGCCCATGTTCTTGCTCATGCGTTTTGGCCGGGTGCCCTCACTATCGTGGTGAAGGCTTCCGATGAGGTTCCCCTCTATATGCAAGCGGCGGACGGCACCGTTGCGTTGCGCGCAAGCGCATGCGGGTGCGTTCAGCGTCTCGTTCGCGCATGCGATTCTCCATTGGCGGGGGCGCGGGCTAATAAGCCCCGGCTCCAAGCCCAGCCTCGTTTGAGCAGGTTGAGCAACGTATCCTTGCGGGCGTGGACCTTGCGATAGATGGTGGCAAAACGGTTTGCCAAGAAGCCTCGACTATCGTTTCTTGCGAAGGGGGCCAAATTACCCTTCTTCGCGTGGGCGCTCTTGCCCAATCCGATCTTGAGGCCGCCCTGCGCGCCGCAGATATCAACACTCCAATTCGGAAGGGATGCTAACCATGCCGTTTTCGCTGAAAGACCTGGGCTTGGTCGACACGATTTCCGTATCAACCGGCAACAACTACATCATGGCCCTAGACTCAGGTACTACTTCGGTGCGCGCCGTGATTGTGGACGAGTACGGTTGCATCGTTGCCCAAGCGTCCAAACCGCTTAAGACCATCTGTCCTCATCCGGGCTGGGTGGAGCAAGACCCTATGGAGATTCTTGCCTCGCAGATTGCCGTGATGATGGAAGTCCAGTTCAAAAGCGGCATCCATTCCGATAGCATCGCCGCCATCGGCATCAGCAACCAGCGTGAAACCACCGTGGTGTGGGACCGTGACAGCGGCCAACCCATATACAACGCCATCGTGTGGCAGTGCCGCCGTACGGCGCCTCTCGCCGAGCAGCTTATCGTCGACGGCTACGAGGAGGAAATTCGCGCTAAGACCGGTCTCACCCCTGATCCGTATTTTTCGGGCACCAAGATCCGATGGATTCTCGACAATGTGAGCGGCGCGCACGAGGCTGCCGAGGCCGGCGAGTTGATGTTCGGAACCATCGACACCTGGCTTATCTACAACCTCACCGGCGGGGTTACTTATGCAACCGACTACACCAACGCGAGCCGTACGATGCTCTTCAACATCAATACGCTCGAGTGGGACGAAGATCTGCTGGGGTACCTCGATATTCCTCGCTCCATGATGCCCGAGGTTCGCTGGAGTTCGGGTGATTTTGGCCGCGTATCGAGCGAGATCATGACGCACATGCCCCCCATCATGGGCGTTGCCGGCGATCAGCAGGCATCGCTGTTTGGCCACGGGTGCTTTGAGCCGGGCGCTGCTAAGAATACGTACGGTACCGGTTGCTTCATGCTCATGAATACGGGCGAGACGATCGTGAAGTCTGCGCATGGTCTGGTTTCTACTATCGGCATCGCCGAGGGTGGAAAGATCAGCTATGCCCTCGAGGGATCCATCTTCCATGCGGGATCGACCATCCAGTGGCTGCGCGACAAGATGGGCATCATTGCGAGCGCAGGGGAAACTGCTGCAATCTGCCGCTCGGTGGAGGGTAATTCGGGATGCTATTTCGTCCCTGCATTTAGCGGCTTGGGCGCCCCTTGGTGGGATCCGAACGCCCGCGCGATGATCTGCGGGCTCACTACCGCATCCGACCGCGCGACCATCGTGCGCGCGGCGTGCGAATCCATGGCATATCAAAGCTATGATGTCTTGCGCTCCATGGAGGCAGACTCGGGCATCAAGCTGCCAAGTCTTTGCGTCGACGGCGGAGCATCTCGCAACGAGTTCATCATGCAGTTTCAGGCAGATCTTCTGGGCATTCCTATTGTGCAGGCAGAATCTCTCGAGACCACTGCCCTGGGCGCCGCCTATCTTGCGGGTTTGGCTGTTGGCTACTGGGAGGACCACGAGGATTTGCTGCAAAACGTGGGCGAGGCAAAGACCTTTGCGCCGGCAGGCGATGCGGCTCAGGTGAAGTTCAACCTTACGGGCTGGCATGATGCCGTGGCGCGTGCGAGGACCTCTCAATAGGGCTCTTATACGTGGTACAGTGAACGTGGGGTGGCCGTATCCTCCTGAGGTTCACTTTCGTCGGGTAACTCCGTTGATTGTTCGGCGTGCCCGCCATTATCGAAACGACATCTCGGAAAGGACATCAATCATGCGCGTTGCAATCGCTTCAGACCATGCCGGATTCGAGCAAAAGCAGCTCTTGGCTGCCTATCTTGCAGAAGATCTTGCGCAAGACGTTCTCGACCTTGGCCCCGATTCCGACGACCGTGTCGATTATCCCGACTTTGCCAACAAAGTTGCCCATGCGGTAGCCAACGGAGACGCTGAGTACGGCGTGCTTGTATGCGGTACGGGTATCGGCATGGCTCTCACGGCGGATAAGGTCGCAGGCATCCGCGCCTCTTCTATTACCACGCCCGAGTTTGCGGCGCTCTTCCGCGAGCACAACGACGGTAACGTGGTCTGCCTTTCCGGTCGCTTTGTTGATCTTGACGTGAACAAGCAGATCATCAAGACGTTCCTTGCCACCGAGTTCGGTGGCGGCAGGCACCAGCAGCGTGTCGACAAGATCATGGCAAACGACAACAGGTAATCGCGGCCCATAAACCTTAGTAGTATATATAGTGCATGGTTCTATATATTAGTGCGCGATGTTTACGGGGGAGAGAAGAGGGGATATGGCAGAAGAGTTCGATATGGCGCGTGTGACCGTTGTCGACCATCCGATGGTGCAACATAAACTGTCGATTCTGCGCGATGCGAATACCGGCTCAAAGCAGTTCCGCGAGATCGTGAAGGAGCTCGGCCTGTTTGAGGGATACGAGGCAACGCGCGATTTCCCTCTTGAAGATGTGCACGTAACTACGCCTGTTTGCGAGACTGTGTGCAAGAAGATCTCTGGCCGTAAGGTCGCTGTCGTTCCCATCCTTCGTGCGGGCTTGGGCATGGTCGACGGCTTGCTCGAACTTGTTCCCGCGGCACGCGTGGGTCATATCGGTATGTATCGCGATGAGGAGACCCATGAGCCTCACGAGTACTACTGCAAGATGCCGGCCGATATAGACAAACGTATATGTTTGGTCGTCGACCCTATGCTGGCCACCGGCCATCCAGTACCTGCGCGGGCAGGGTGTGAAAGATATCCGTCTGCTTGTGATCATCGCGGCCCCCGAGGGAATCAAGGCTGTCCTTGACGCCGACGAGAATGTTCGTTTGTTTACGTGTTCTATTGACGAGCGTCTGAACGAGAGGGCCTATATCGTGCCCGGACTTGGTGATGCCGGCGATCGTATCTTTGGAACGAAGTAAAACGAAAAAACGCAAACGGTTTTGAGCAAACCCTCCTATCGATTTTCGGTAGGAGGGTTTGTTTTTGATGTCAAAAAACGCCGTTTGCGACTGAATACGGAACGCTCACGGTTGGATTGCGCATTGTGCTTGCTGTATCGCGACAACTAGGCTGCAAAATAGGACCCACGTGCATTGGGGACGATATGGTTTGGAGCGTTCGGGAGACAACGCGACGGTGAAAAATGATCATCAAAAATGTCAAACATGTGATGATTAATTATCATTTGTCGTTTTTCTTCCGAAAGCTTGCCGGGGCATTATTCGCTACCAGCGCGTATTCGGCCGTATCCTTTTTTGGCATGATTTCATGACAAAAAGAAGCGGTTGATTTTTGGATTTGGGTGCCTAGAATAGTTGCAGCGTCTGTGGACCCTGGTGATGCGTCTGTCACGAGGCCACATGAAAGGGGGAGGGCATGCTTGCCTTCGAGCTCTCAGCTCACGGTCCTTTCGTGCTGGCCGGCGTGGTGGTGGGCGTCTTCGCGTTTTTGCCGATGTGGCTGGCATGGGAGCCGGTGCTTCGGCGTGGACGCGAGGCCAATATGACCAAGGGGATGTTGAGCGTCGGTGCGTCGTTTGTGGCTCTGCTGCTTGGCATCGTAGTTGTTCACTTGCTGTTTCACGGCGTCCTTGTCGCGTTTGTGGCAGGAGAGATCGGCGGTTTCCTCGCCGGCTCTGTTGTGGTCGCGTGCCTCGTCATCGCGGCCGAGTAGGAAAGAGTCTCCGGGTGTACCCGGCGGCATGAGAAAGGTGGAATCTTGGACGCGTTCGCCAAGCTCCCAGATGCAATTGCAGAGCTCGTTGCCGAGTTCTCATCGACGCCTGTTGTCGGCAATTTGAATGTTGGTCTCACCCAATATTCGCTTTGGCTGCTCATCGCGGGTGTTGTGCTTCTGGCTGTTATTTTCGCATTTGTGAAAAAGCAGTCTTTGGCTCCCAAAGGCTTTTTCGTAAATGGCGTCGAGTGGGTCATCGAGTATGTTGAGGATGATATCGCCAAGGGCGTTGTCGGCTCCAATTGGCGCCAGCACTTCCCGTTTTTGGCGACGTTGTTCTTCTTCATCTTGATCAACAACTTCATCGGCCTGGTGCCCGGCATGAAGCCCGGCACGGGCGCAATAGGCTGTACTGCCGCCGTCGCCCTGGTCTCCTTCATCTACTTCCTGTATTTCGGTGTGAAGAAGCACGGTCTTTTCGGCTACCTCAAGAGCCTTGCTCCTGCAGGTGTTTCGTTCCCCATGAACATCTTCGTGTGGGTTATCGAGGTCTTTTCGCTTCTGCTCCGTTTGGTGACGCTTGCCGTTCGTCTGTTCTGCAACATGTTTGCCGGACACATCGTTATGGGTTCGTTCGCCATCATGGCGAGCATCTTCGCCCAGCCCCTGCTCGTGCATTTCTCCGCCATGAACGCGGTGGGCGCGCTTCCCAGCGTGGCTTGGGTTCTCATTCTGCTCATCATCTACGCGGTCGAGCTTATCGTCGCGTTTGTTCAGGCGTACGTGTTCACGGTTTTGTCTGCCGTGTACATTCAGATCGCCGAGGCGGATGCCCACTAGGGCGCGCCCCTTTCATTTCGGTGTCTAAGGGCGCGGCTTCCCGCACGCCCTTAACAGCATAGGTAATCATGCACACAGGTGCACGACAAAGGAGGAATCGTGGGAGTTATCGGATATGGTCTTGGCGTAATCGGTGCCGGCCTTGCAATTGGTCTCGCGGCGTTCGGCGCAACGAGCGCAATGGCCCGCCAGCCTGAGGTCCAGGGTCGTGCCTTCACCGTCTTCATTCTGGCATCTGCCTTTACCGAGGCTCTGGGCCTCATCGGCTTCGTCGTTACGCTGATCTCCTAGGGAAGTCGCATATCGTGTCCCAGAAGGAGAACAACATGAAGCAGATCAACCGCGCAACCGTCGCGGCTGCCATCTCGAGTTTCGTGCTCGCGGTGCCTGCCCAGGCGTTTGCTGAGGAGTCTTCCAATAAAGCGGAGATCCTCATCCCCAAGATGGCCGAGTTCATCCCTGCGCTGATCGCTTTCCTTATCATCTGGGTGGTGCTCGCCAAGTTCGCTTGGCCGCAGATCCTCTCGATGATGGATGAGCGCGGTAAGCGTATCCAGGAGAGCCTGGACGAAGCCGAGACCACCAAGAAGAAGGCTATCGCCTCTCGCAAGGAGTACGACGAGCTCGTCACCGACGCCCGCCGTAAGTCTGCAGACATCGTTCTTGAGGCCCGCAAGGATGCCGAGGCCGAGCGCGCTCGCATCATCGAGGCAGCGCACAAGGAGGCCGAGGATATCATCGCCAAGGCCCATGCCAATGCCGAGGACGAGCGCAACGCCATCTACGCAGCTGCTGCCGCCTCTATTGCAGACCTTTCCGTTTCCGTCGCCTCCAAGATCGTGGGCGAGACGCTCGACCAGGACGGCGAGCAGCGTCGCATCATCGAGCGCTATGTCAAGGAAGCGGGTAGCCTGAATGCCTAATAGCCGCATGCAGGACAGGGTGCTGGAGACGTACGCACGCTCCCTCATGGAGGCTGCGAAGGCCGAGGACCGTGTGTTCCGCGATCTCAACGAGCTTGAGACTATCTCGAACGCGGCCCCCGAGATTTTCGCCGTGCTCATGTCCCTGTTCGAGCGCGGTCAGCTCGATCTTCTTCCTCAGATCGTCGCCACCTTCAAGGAGATGACCGAAGAGGATGAGGACGTGGTGGGCGTTACCGTGACGACGGCCGTTCCGCTCGACGACGAGCTGCGCCGCACTATCACAGAGAAGTGCGAGGGCGACCTTGGCCGCAAGGTCTTCCTCATCGAGAAGGTCGACCCTTCTATCATCGGAGGCCTTGTACTCGAGGCGCGCGGTCAGCGCCGCGACATCTCGGTCAAGACGCAGCTGCGTGCTGCGCGCGAGGCCCTCGTTTCTACGAGTATTACAAACGGAGGTGAAGCCTAATCATGTCAGAGATCAATGCTCAAAGCATTGCCGCCGCACTGGCCGAGAAACTCGACAGCCTGTCTGCGACCGTTGACACGCAGGAGGTTTCCCATGTTGACGAAGTCGGCGACGGTATCGCCCGCGTCTCCGGACTGCGTGACGCCATGGCCGGCGAGCTGCTCGAGTTCAAGAGCAGCGAAACTGGTGAGACCGTTTACGGTCTGGCCCAGAACCTTGACCGCGACGAGGTCGGTGCCGTGCTTTTTGGCGCGGTCGACATCATCAAGGAAGGCGACGAGTGCCGCACCACCGGCCGCATCATGGACATTCCTGTAAGCCGTGCCATGCTCGGCCGTGTCGTGAATCCGCTGGGTCAGCCTATCGATGGCTTGGGTGAGATTCGCGCCACCCACACGCGCCCCATCGAGTTCAAGGCTCCTGGTGTTATCGAGCGCACTCCGGTGTGCGAGCCGGTTCAGACCGGTCTTCTCGCCATCGACTCGATGATCCCCATTGGCCGTGGCCAGCGTGAGCTTATCATTGGCGACCGTAAGACGGGTAAGACCGCTATCGCCATCGACGCCATCTTGAACCAGCGCGGCAAGGATATGATTTGTATCTACGTCGCCATCGGTCAGAAGGCATCGACGGTTGCAAACATCCGTGAGACCCTCAAGCAGCACGGCGCCCTTGACTACACGGTCATTGTTTCCGCTACCGCTGCAGACTCCGCTCCTATGCAGTACATCGCGCCTATGGCCGGTGCCGCAATCGGCGAGTTCTTCATGTATAACGGCGAGAATGGCGAGCCTGCTTCCGAGGATAACCCCGGCGGTCACGTGCTGGTCATCTATGACGACCTGTCCAAGCAGGCTGTCGCTTACCGCCAGATGTCCTTGACGCTGCATCGTCCGCCCGGACGCGAGGCCTACCCCGGCGACATCTTCTACCTGCACTCCCGCCTGCTGGAGCGTGCCTGCAAGCTCTCCAAGAAGAACGGCTATGGTTCCCTGACGGCTCTGCCGATCATCGAGACCCAGGACGGCGACGTTTCCGCCTACATTCCGACCAATGTTATTTCCATTACCGATGGTCAGATCTACCTGCAGTCCGAGCTCTTCTTCCAGGGTCAGCGCCCCGCAGTCGACGTTGGCATCTCCGTGTCCCGCGTCGGTGGCTCCGCTCAGACCAAGGCAATGAAGCAGGTTTCCGGTTCGCTGCGTCTTGACCTTGCCGCTTACCGCGAGCTCGCCGGCTTTACGCAGTTTGGTTCCGACCTGGACGCTGCCACTCAAAAGCAGCTTACCCACGGTGCCCGCATGACCGAGCTGCTCAAGCAGCCGCGCTTCAAGCCGTTTGATGTTACCGAGCAGATCGTTGCGCTCTTCGCCGGCAATAAGGGCTTTGTGGACGACCTCCCGGTCTCCCAGGTCCTGCCGTTCCGTAACGCGCTTCTCGACTACATGACCAAGACCTATGCGCCGCTTCTCGACAAGCTGCGCTCCGCGAAGATCGACGATGAGCTGGACGAGCAGCTCATGCAGGCGATTTCCGATTTCAAGAACGACTACACCGCAAAGCTTGCAGAGACTTCTGCGAGCACTAGCGGTGCCGAGGAGAACTAGGCTCTATGGCTAACCTTCGCGACATCAAGAAGCGAATCTCCTCGGTCACGAGCACCAAGCAGATCACGCGCACGATGGAGATGGTCTCTACGGCCAAGATCCGTCGCGCGCTCGATCGCGCGCATCAGGCTGAGCCCTACAAGACGGCGCTTACCGATGTCATGCTCACGGTGGCAACCGATGCCAGCATCGCGTCTGACAATCCCATGCTCGCCGTGCATGAAGAGCCCAAGCGTGGTCTTGTGATCGCCATCGCGTCCGACCGCGGTCTCGCCGGCGGCTTCAACGTGAACGTTGACCGTGAGTGCGAACGCATTATTCGCGAATGGCGCAATGAAGGCATCGAGGGCCAGATCATCACATGCGGCCGCAAGCCAAGCGAGTATTTCTCCAGCAGGGGAAACGTCGTCATGAAGTTTGAAGGCTTCTCGGCAGACCCTCGTCTGGAAGACGCGCGCATGATTGCCGACTACATCTGTGACAGCTATGTTGCAGGTGAGCTTGACCGCGTCGAGGTTGTGTACCATCACGCTCGCAACCGTGTCGATCAGCAGCTGCGTGTCGAGCATCTGCTTCCGCTCGATCCCGAGATGGTCGCTATGGCTCATGGTCCTCGTAAGAACGAGGATGAGGGCCCCAAGCGCGTTTCGTCGTCGTTCAAGTTTATTCCGAGTGCTCAGCATGTTCTGGGGGAGCTGGTTCCCTCTTACGTTCTGACCATCATTCACCAAGCGCTTATCGATTCGGCGGCCGCCGAGCAGGGCGCAAGGCGCAAGGCGATGCACTCGGCAACGGAGAACGCTACCACGATTATCGCGACTCTCACCCGTACGTATAACCGCGTACGTCAGGCTTCCATTACCACCGAGCTCAA